>Ga0268299_1001247_pt1 | contig 49102 bp, 48 predicted proteins | sample NOBtaG_FD_193484 | JGI IMG/M metagenome (GOLD analysis project Ga0268299, IMG submission 193484) | Activated sludge microbial communities from bioreactor in Nijmegen, Gelderland, Netherland - NOB reactor | ecosystem: Engineered > Bioreactor > Aerobic > Activated sludge | place: Netherlands... | reverse complement strand
TGGCAGGAGTCTCACCATTGAAGCCTGGACAGCCGTCCGGACACCCCGTCCGATGAAGTCCCGCAGCGAAGTCGATCGCTTGCGGTGGGGATCGACAACGCCACTGGCTCTGGCACTTGCTCGGTTTCAACCTGAACAAGATCGTCCGCGACTTCGGCGAGAGCCAAGCTGGTGGTGATCGGATGACCGCGGCGGCAAATTCCCGCAGCCCCTCGCCATGTGCACGCCCGCGCTCGAACGGCGACGCCCTCGCGGTGACGGCGGCGCGGCTAACGCCACCTCGCGTCCCGGCGTGGCCTAATTTTCCGGACACGCTGTATCTAGAACTCCGCTTGTCCGGGGGCCCTGGGGTAGGGAATCGCGTCGCGGATGTTCGACAGCCCGCACACGTAGACGACCAGGCGCTCGAACCCGAGCCCGAAGCCCGCGTGTGGCACCGTGCCGTAGCGCCGCAGGTCGCGGTACCACTGGTAGTGCGCCGGGTTCAGCTTCAGCTTCTCCATGCGGCGGTCGAGCATGTCGAGCCGCTCTTCGCGCTGGCTGCCGCCGATGATCTCGCCGATGCCGGGGGCCAGCACGTCCATCGCGGCCACCGTGCGCTCGTCGTCGTTCATGCGCATGTAGAACGCCTTGATGGCCTCCGGGTAGTTCATCACCACCACGGGCCGCCCGACGTGCTTCTCGACGAGGTAGCGCTCGTGCTCGGTCTGCAGATCGGCGCCCCACTTCGGCGCGTACTCGAACTTCTGCCCCGACTTCTCGAGGATCTCGATCGCCTTCGTGTAGTCGATGCGCTCGAAGCTCGACGACACGAACTGCTCGAGCCGCGTCACCACCGCCTTGTCGTGCCGCTCGACGAAGAACTTCAGGTCGTCCTGCCGCTCGTTCAGCACCGCCTTGAACACGTACTTCAGGAAGTCCTCGGCGAGCTGCGCGTCGGCCGCCAGATCCGCGAACGCGATCTCGGGCTCGATCATCCAGAACTCGGCCAGGTGCCGCGCCGTGTTCGAGTTCTCGGCCCGGAACGTCGGCCCGAACGTGTACACCTTCGACAGCGCGAGGCAGTACGCCTCGACGTTCAGCTGCCCGCTGACGGTGAGAAAGGTCTCTTTGCCGAAGAAGTCTTTGTGGAAGTCGAGCTTGCCCTTGTCGTCGCGCGGCAGGTTGTTGAGGTCGAGCGTCGAGACCCGGAACATCTGGCCCGCGCCTTCGGCGTCGCTCGCCGTGATGATCGGCGTGTTCACCCACACGAAGCCCTGCTCGTGGAAGAAGCGGTGAATCGCCTGCGCGATGCAGTGCCGCGTGCGCGAGATGGCGCCGAACGTGTTCGTGCGCGGCCGCAGGTGCGCGACCTCGCGCAGGAACTCGAGCGTGTGTGCTTTGGGCTGCACCGGGTACGTGTCGGGGTTGTCGACGAGCCCCAGGATCTCGACCTTCGTCGCCTGCACCTCGACCGACTGCCCCTTGCCCTGCGATTGCACCAGCTGGCCGGTGCAGATCACCGAGCACCCCGTCGACAGCTTCAGCACGCCGTCGGGGTAGTTCGGCAGCGCCGCCGGAGCGACCACCTGGAGCGAGTCGAACGCCGACCCGTCGTTCACCGCGAGAAACGACAGGCCCGCCTTCGAGTCGCGGCGCGTGCGGATCCACCCGCGCACCGTGACCTCGCTGCCCACCGGGACTTCACCCTTCAGCGCCTGCTTGACCGAGACGATGCCCATGACGCGCTGCTCGATAGCATGGTCACGGGCATTTTGAATCGGTGCACGCGCCCGACGCGCAGTCGTTGCTGCAGCCGCAGCCTTCACCCTTGCCCTGGCGGCGGCCGGCGTCGGCGGGGAACAGGCACGTGCCCGCCGTGATCCGCTGGCAGATGGTGTCGGCGCACGCGAAGCCGGGGCAGCACTGCGAGGTCGCCTCGCACGGCTTGCCGTCGTTGACGGCGCAGTACTCGTTGAGGGCGGCGTTCACCTCGCTGTCGCTGATGCAGCCGGCGAGCGCGAAGAGGAGCACGGCGCGCTTCATGGGAAGGCTCCGCTCCACACGAGGCCGCCCTCGCCCGGCGCGGCGTACGGGCTCAAGGTGATGAACGTGTTCACGCGGCCGCTGTACAGCCCGTAGAGCACGCCGCAGACGAAGACGAGGCCGCCGACGCCGAGCACCGCGACGCTGATCGTCGACAGCGTGCGCGCCTCCGAGGCCTGCTGCTGGGCCGCGAAGTGCGACGCGGGCACCCCGCGCGCGACGGCGCCGAGCTTGTCCTTCGCCATGAAGTAGACGCCGAGCCCCGCGCCGACGCCCGCGGCGCCGAGCACGGCGAGGCCGACTCCGGCGAGGACGCCCGGCGACAGCCTGCTTCGGGTGGCGGCGGCCGGCGCCTCCGGCAGCGCTTCGGGCTTCTGCTGCACGGGGCGCCGCTGGAGCTTCGTAAACAGCAGCGCGGCGAACTCCTGCGAGGCGCGGTCGAAGTGGTACGGAATCTCCGAGCCGCTCTGCGCCGTCTCGGTGAACGCCGCGAGGGCCTCGCCCGAGGGCCGCTCGGCGCGCAGCGAGAGCTGCAGGCCGCTGACGCCGACCCGCGCCAGCGTGCCGGTGACGACGGCGTCGGGTGCTTCGACCGCGCCCACCGCGATGCCCTGCTTGCGCAGCGCGTTCGCGAAGTAGCCGGCCCAGTAGCGGGTCTCTTCTTCCGAGACGCCGGTCGCTTCGAGCGCGGGCGTGGTGAGCCGGAGCGGTTCGGGGGCGGCGAGGAGCAGCAGCGCGAGGAGCATCGCGCCGCCGTTCTAGCTTCATTTCACCGCTGCGCCGAGCAACCTGAGCAGCTCTTCGCGCGACCCGGCGTTCAGCTTGCGGCACAGCGCGGTGATGCGGCTCCTCGTGCTGACGAGCGAGGTGTCGCGCGCGCGGGCGATCTGCGCGTCGCTCTTGCCCTCGAGCAACAGGCCGATGACCTCGCGGTCGCCGGGCGTGATGCGGTTCGGCGGCCGAACGGCGAGCTGGGGCAGCTCGCGATCTGCGTACTCACCCAGGTGCAACCTCAGGCGGATCATCTCGTCCGCGTCGTCCGATTCGGCCAATCGGTTTGCAGTGTACTCCTTATCCCCGAGCTCGTCTGTGTGGAGTCAGTAGTGCCTGATCGCGTGATAGGCGCTGCTGGCCGTGCGCGAGTTCCGCAAGATGCCCGCCGAGCAGCCCTTGGCCTCGTACGCCATCATCCAGCTCCAGCCGTCGCCCGACTCGTAGAGGAAGATGTGCCCCGCGCCGCCCGACCGGTAGACCATCGCGTCGGCCGCGGCCACCGACCCGCGCGAGACCGTGCGCCACTGCGACGTGTCGCTCATGAAGCTCAGCGTGCTGTACGGGTGAGCGTCGACCGTCAGGCGGGTGTTGCTCGACGGCACCTGCCAGAGCTTCGCGACGTAGCCCGAGCAGTCGGCGCCCGTGCTGCCCGAGTGCGAGCAGTTCGGGCACGTGCCCGAGCAGCTGCCGGCGTTGCTGCCGCCCTGCGAGTACGGGTACCAGCGCCCGTGACCCCACCAGTAGCTCGCGCCGACGGCCGACTTCGCGCGCTCGATCGCTCCGCCGCGGGTGGCGTCTTCGAGGCCGCCGGGAGGCGTCGTGGTGCCGCCGCCCGAGGTGTCGAGCTTGAGGTACTGGCCGGAGCTCCAGCCGGTCGTGCCGCTGTACCTCACGTTGTAGAAGCCGCCGCTCGGCGCGGTCGCGACCACCGTCACCGTCGAGCCGGCCGGCATCACCAGCCGCACCGTGTTCGAGGTGCTCGGGCCCGACCGCAGGTTCAGGTTCGCGGTCGTCTTGAGCGTCGTGCCGACGGCCAGGTTCCCCGACAGGGCGCTGGAGGTGGTGGCGAGATCATCGTCTTCGGCGACCAGCAGGCTGTCGTCTCCGACGTCACCCTCCACCGAGGGCGTGCAAGCGATGAGGGCCGGGATGAGGGCGATCCAGAGGCGCATGCCGCGTCCCCTTTTCCAATTCCGTACCAGCCGAAAGGTTTAGAGGGGAAAAGCGACCGAAAGGAAAACGACTTTGCATCGCCTCCGCGAGTGAAAACGCCCGATTCTCGGACAGTCTGTTGTGATTCGATGCGACCCATGGGTCGAGACGAAGCAGCCTTGGGAGTGGGGCTCGTAGCGTGTGCGGTCGCCATCGTGGCCGTGATGCTGCTGCCGGCGAAGGCGTCGAGCCGGATCATCGACAGCGATCCGCTGCCCGGGGCCGAGACCGAGCCCGAGGTCACCATCACGCCGACGGCCCCGGCCGCCCGCAGGGAGTCGCCGCTCAAGGCCGTGCGCGCCCACGTGCTGCCCGACGGCGGGCCCGGCACGGTCGACGCCCAGTCGAAGGTGCTGGTCAGCTTCGGCTGGGGCCAGAGCAAGGCGCAGCTGGGGCGGGCGCGGCCGCGCGACGGCTCGCCCGAAGCGCCGATGAGCGTCGCCGCCGACGCGGCCGGCAACCCGTGGGTGCTCGACCAGGTGAACGGGCGCATCGTGCGGCTGGGCGGCGAGGCGCCGATCGCGCTGACGCTGAAGAAGGCGAAAGATCTCGCGGTCGCGAAGAACGGCAACGCGGTCGTCGTGAACGACTCGACCGCCGTCGTGCTGGGCCCCGACGGCAAGGCGGTGGCGGAGTGGAAGCTGGCGCTCGAGCCCGAGGGCGTGTTCACCGACGGCGACGACGTCTACGTCGGGCTCGAGGGCGGCGCGGCGCTGCGGCTCGGCGACGCGAACGGCGTCGAGGACCCGAAGCGGCCCGAGGTGCCGGGCCGGCCGACGCGCGACGGCCGCTCGTGGGTCAGCGCGACGCTCGCCGACGGCGCCCGCGGTCGCGTCGTGGTGATGGGCTTCGATCACAAGTCGAAGGAGCGGCGCTTCATCCGCGAGATCGCGTTGGGCATGCCGGTGATGGACGTGCTGCTCATCGACACCGACGCCGCCGGCGTCATCTACCTCGCGGCGCTCGGCGAGCGAATTCCCGGCGGCGGCTACCTGGGCGAGCCGGTCGCGACGGTCGATCTGCTCTGCCTCGACCCGCTCGACGGCAAGCCGCTCTCGCGCACCGAGCTGCCCGCGAACACGTCGGCCGACGAGACGTTCCGCGAGATGACCGCGCTGCACGGCGGCGGCGTCGTCTACCTGTACCGCACCGAGTCCGGCGCCGAGCTGCGGCGCGTCGACTGCCGCTGACGCCCTCGAGCAGTCACCTGGGGAGGACGGCGGGGATCTGCAGCGGGTCGCGCTTCGCCTCGTCGATCGCCTTGCGCAGCGCCGCGGGCTTCATCGCCGGCTGCGCCGCCTTCGCGCGGTAGCTCAGCGTGAACAGCACCGGCACGAGGTAGCGCTGCTCGGCCTTCAGGTCGACCGTGATGCCCGGCACCCCGCCGACGATCTCGGCCGCGGGCGGCTCCGCGAACGAGACGGCCAGCTCTCGCCGCGCCACGCCCGCGACGATCGCGTGCGTGCGCTCGCCCTCGAACGCGACCGGCTGGGGCGACGCGAAGCGCACGTCGCGCACGAGCAGCGGGTCCGACCGCCAGCCCGCGAGGAACCTGCGCGCGGCCGCGACGTCGGGCGTCTCGAACGACTCGTGCGCCGAGATGACCGCGAGCCCGGCCAGCACCGCCTGCTGCTTCTTCAGCTCGCTCACGGCGTTGAAGCCGCCCTGCCCTTCGGGATCCACCGTCGTCGCGCCGGTGAGCCCCTCGGCCGCCAGCGCGTTCGCGAGGCGCGCCGACGCGTCGGAGGCGCGGCGGTACGCGTCGGGCAGCGGCTCGACCTCGAGCCACGGCGGCACCTGCAGCACCACGCGCAGCTCGCTGCGCACCACCTCGCGCGCCGACGGCTCGATGTTGGTGTCGCGCAGCTCGCGGTGCGCGCCCTGGAGCGCACAGAAGGCGCTGTGCAGCCGCTCTCGCCACGCGGCGTCGAACTGCAGCCCCTTCGGCTGCTCGGCGACGGTGAACGCGCCGAGCGCCGCCTGCCGCAGCGCCTCGACCGGAGCCGTCGTCTCGTGCGGCAGCTGAACGCGGCCCTCCGCGACCGCGGCGGCGAGCTCGTCCATCGCCTGCGCGCGCTCGGCGCCCTGCAGGCCCGAGAGGAACTCGGCGAACGGCGCGCGCGGCGCGGCGAGCGCCGGCGGTGGCGTGCTGCCCTGCCGATCGATCACCGGCATCATGTCGTCGAGCGCTGCGTCGGGGTCGGCGCCGGCCTTCTCGAGGTACTCCTGCAGCGGCTCGACCTTCGGCCCGCCGAACAGCGCGTCGCGGCGGCCGCGGAGCTTGAGCCACTGGGCCTTGAGCTTCGGGTCCTTCACCAGCGAGAGGAGCACGAGGCCGGCGGCGTAGCCTCCGCGCGAAGGGGCGAACGCCTGGCCGAGCACCTGCCAGCGGCGCCACGCGCACTGGAGCTCGTCGGACCACTCCCAGTAGCCGCGGGCCGCCGGCAGCGTCTCGAGGCTCTTCAGCTCGTCGAGCTGCGACTTCGCCTCGGCGGTGATCGGCGCCGGGGCCTGCAGCCGGCGCGGGTCGAGGCACGCGAGCGCGACCGCGATGCGGGCGGCGAGCACGTTGGCGCCGTCGCGCGAGTCTGCGTCGCTGTTCTTCGACCGCGCGATCGCCTGGGCGCTGAGCGCCTGGAGCCAGGCTTTGAGCAGCCGGTCGGTGTCGAGCGCCGCGGCGGCGAGCGCTCCGTCTTCGATGCGCCGCGCGCGCCACAGCACCATCTCGGCGGCGGGCAGGAGCTTGGGCTCGTCGGGGTCGAGCGCGGCGCGCACGCGGCTCTTCACCTTGCGCCGGAGCGGATCGTCGGACGCGAGCGGCCCATCGGGCACCGAGGCGAAGCTGGCGCTCAGGGCCGCCTGCTCGATGCCGCGCGCCGCCGACAGGTAGAGCGGCGCCTGCGTCTTCACCTTCAGCTTCACGTCTCTCGGCAGGCTCTTGAGAAACGCCGCGACGGCCTCGTCGCCGTTCTCGTGCCTGGCGTCGGGCGTGCCGCCGGCCAGCTTCAGCGCGGTGAGATCGTAGCGGTACTCGAGCGTGGTCGCGTCGAGGCGCTTCGCCTCGTACGGCCACAGCTCGGCGAGCGGGCCGGCCAGAGCCGGCAACGCGACGAGCACGAGGAGGCCCGGAGCCTTCATCGATTCAACAGCTTCGTCACCGCGTCGAGCACGTCCTGGGCCGTCACCGGCTTCACGAGGTAGGCGTCGGCGCCGAGCTTCAGCGCGCGCTCTCTGTCGGCCTCGGCCGCCTCGGTGGTGATGACGACGATCGGCAGCTTCTCGAGCTTCGGCTCGGAGCGGATGTGGCTGATGAGCTTCAGGCCGTCGAGCAGCGGCATGTTGATGTCGGTGAGCACGACGTCGAACGGCCCGGTGCCGAGCTTCTTGATGGCTTCGGCTCCGTCGCCGGCCTCGATGCAGACCACGTCACCGAGGCGCTGCAGCGCATACATGACGCTGCGGCGAAGCGGCAGCGAGTCGTCGACCACCAACGCCCTGAGGCTCATCGGGGCGTCGAAGCTAGCACTTCAGCGGATGCTCTTGGCCAGCTCACTGGCGAGCTCCTGGAGCGGCAGCACGAACGCCACGTGCCCCGTCTTCATCGCCGCCTGCGGCATCCCCGCGATCACGGCGGTCTGCTCGGACTCGGCCCACACCACCCCGCCCGCCTTCGCGATCGCCGCCACCCCGCCCGCCCCGTCGTTGCCCATGCCCGTCAGCACCACCGCGTGCGCGTGAGCCCCCGCCGCCTTCGCCACGCTGTCGAACAGCCGATCGATCGACGGAGCGTGCTTGTCCGACGGCCCCGCCTCGGCCACCTCGAGCGTGAGCCCCTTCTCGCCGCGCACGAGCAGCAGGTGCTTGCCGCCCGGCGCCACGAACCCGGTGCCCGCCGTCACCCGCTCGCCACCGCGCGCTTCGGTCACGCTCTGGCCCCACGACTTCTCGAGCCGCTCGGCGAACGCGCGGGTGAACAGGGGCGGCATGTGCTGCGCCACCAGCACGCACGCCTTCGTGCCCTTGAGGCCCGAGAGCAGCTCGTGCACCGCCTGCGGCCCGCCGGTCGAGGCCCCGACCGCGATGATCGCCGGCTCGTCGCCCTTCGGAGCCTCGGGCCCCGCGCGCGGCCTCACCTGCCGCACCGCGTGCACCTTCGAGAGCAGGTCGGCGCGCACGGCCTCGAGCGACGCCGCCTTCGACGGCTTCGCCACGAAGTCGAACGCTCCGAGCTCGAGCGCCTTGAACACGTCGCTGCGGTGCGCGTACGACGAGATGACGATCACCGGCGTCGGAGCCACCTGCGAGAGCAGCCGCAGAAACGCGAAGCCGTCGAGCTTCGGCATCTCGAGGTCGAGCGTGATGAGATCGGGCCGCAGGCGCTGCGCCTTCTCGAGGCCCTCGGCGCCGTCCTGCGCGCGCTCGACCACCTCGACGCCCGGCGCCGACTCGAGGATCTGCGTGATCGCGCGACGGTTCGACGCCGAGTCGTCGATCACCAGCACGCGCACCGGAGCCGTGCGGCGGCCGGTCACGGCTTGCCTCCGGCCCCGGTCGCGACGCGGTACACGAGGTCGCCCTGCAGCTGCACGATCTCGAAGTCGGTCGACACCGTCAGCAGGCTCTCGGAGTGGCCGAGCAGCAGCCACCCCCCGGGCTGCATGCGCCGGTACAGCGACTGAATGACCTGCCTGCGCGCCGCGGCGTCGAAGTAGATGAGCACGTTGCGGCACAGCACGACGTCCATGAACGGGAGCACGTCGGCGGCCTCGGGCGTCACCAGGTTCAGGTGCGAGAACGACACGCGCGAGCGCAGGCCCTCTTTGACGCGCACCTTGCCGCCGGGCAGCGCATCGAAGTGCTTGAGCCTGCGCTCGTACGTCGTCGACCGCAGCGAGCTCTGCGCGTACTCGGCCTTGCGCGCCGCGGCGAGCATGCGCTTGCTGATGTCCGTGCCGTGCACCTGCACGTCCCAGCCTTGGAAGCGGCCGGTCTCTTCGAGCAGCATCGCGAGCGTGTAGGGCTCCTCGCCGCTGCTGCACCCGGCCGACCACAGGCGCAGGCGCCGCTTCGCCCCGTGCTGCTCGACGAGCCTGGGCACGAGCTCCTTCACGAAGCAGTCGAGCTGCGAGGGGTCGCGGAAGAAGTACGTCTCGTGCGGCAGCAGCAGCTCGACCGCGGTCTCGAGCTCTTCTTTGCCCCGGGCGTCGAAGCGCAGGTAGCGCTGGTAGGCGCCGAAGTCGGCGAGCCCCAGCGCCTCGACGCGAGGCAACAGGCGCCGCTCGGCGACGAACTTGAGATCGTCGCGCATGGCGAGGCCGCTGGCCTCGTGCACGAGATCCGAGAGCAGGCGGAACTGCTCGTCGGTCATCGTCAGCCGGAGCTCGTCGAACCCGCCCGGCATGTCAGTGCCCCTGCAGCTCGGACAGCCTCGACGCCACGCCTTCGAGAATGCTGCGCGCCATCACGTCGGGCTCGCGCGCCGCCGCCTCGCGCACCGCCGCCAGCGCGACCGCCGAGCCGGTGACCTCGAGCGCCCGCGCCGCCGCCGCCCGCACGTCCCACCGCGCGTGGAGCAACAGCCGCGTCGCGTGCGCCGCGCACATCGGCCGGTCGGCGAGCAGCGTCAGCGCCGCCTTCACCACCTCGGAGTCCGCGTGCTGCAGCGCGACCGCCGCCTTCGCGTCGTCGAGCGCCCCCATCGACACCAGCGCCTGGAGCGCCGCGAGCACCAGGAAGCCCTGCGGAGCGACCAGCAGCTCCTCGAGGCGCGGGGCCACGGCCCTCGTCTTCAGCTCGCCCGCCGCGTCGCACGCCGCCGCCACGACCGAGGGCTCGCGATCTCTCAGCGCGCGGCCGAGCAGCGCCGGCGCCGCCTTCGCACCCAGCTGCACGAGCGTGCGCGCCGCCGCCCGCCGCACCACCGCGGCCTCGTCCGACAGCGCGCGCCCGATCGCCTCCTCGGCCTCGTCGCGAGGGAGCGCCGTCACGCCCTCGGCCGCCGCCGCGCGCACCGCCTCGTCGGAGTCGTTCGCCGCCCTCTTGAGCGCGTCGCGCGCTCCGGCCGGGTCGACCTGAACCCACGCGCGCAGCACGTGGGGCTTGAGCGGCAGGGCCGTCAGCGCGAAGACCACCTCGGCCTTGAACGACGCGCCGATGCGGGCGAGCGCGCGCGCCGCCGCCGAGGCCAGCGCGTCGTCGTCGAGCGCCACGAGCAGCGGAGCGATCGCCGCCGGCGTCCGGCACCGGCCCAGCGCGCGCACCGCGACCTCGCTGAGCTCGGCGTCGCCGCACGCGAGCAGCCGCTCGAGGTGCGGCACCAGCGCCGGCTCGCCGACGCGCGTGATGGCCTCGGCCGCGAGCGCGCGGGCCTCCGGCCCCATCGAGATGATCGGCGGCAGGTCGCCCTCGATGAGCGCGAGCGCGCCGTACAGCCCGAGCCGCGTCAGCGCGCGGGCGGCGGCGTCGGCGGCCTCGCCGTCTCCGACCGCCTCGGCGATCGCGGGCGCCAGCGCGTGCGCCTTCAGCGCCGCCGCCGCGTGCATCGCGCCGACGCGCACGACGCGATCTTCGTGGCGCAGCATGCGGGCGAGCCAGTCGATCGCATCGGGCGAGCCCTTCAGCGAGGCGCGCAGGGCTCCTTCGGCGTCGTTCGGCCAGGTGCGCTCCTCGATGCCGAGCGAGCCGAGGGCGCCCTCGCGGGAGTCGGGGGACTCGAGCGCCCGCGCGATGAGCCCGAGCGCCGCGGGGTGCGTGTGCAGGCCGAGCAGGCGCCACGCCTGCTTCAAGGGCAGCAGCGGCACGAGGCGCGCGAGCGGCGGCGGCTTCTTGAGCGCGAACAGGGCGTCGAGCGCGCACGCGCGGACGAGGGCGTGGGGCGAGTCGACGAGGCCGTTCAGGGCGCGGGCGGCGCGGTGGCCGCCGATGCGGCCGAGCGCTTCGGCGGCGGCGCCCTGCACGTTCGGGTCGGGGTCGGCGAGCGCGCGCACCAGGCCGTCGACGGCCTCGGCGTCTTTCCGCTCGCCGAGGATGTCGGCGGCGAGCTTTCGCTGATCGGGGTCGGGGTGCTTGAGCAGCTCGATGAGGGGTGCGCGAACGGCCGAGCCCGCGAGCGCGAGCGCGGTGGCGGCGGCGTTGCGGGCGCCGGTCTGATCGCGATCGGCGAGCACGGCGATGAGCTTCTTCGCGACCGGCGCGCTGGCGGCGCGCGCGACGAGCTCGGCGGCGTGGCGGCGCACGCGCCAGCTGGCGTCGTAGAGCGCGGCGATGAAGCCGTCGGCGTCGGCGGTGGCGAGCGCCTGGTAGCGCGCCTCGGCTCCGGGGTCGTCGTAGAGCTCGTCGAGCTTCATGGAGCACCGCCCCCCGAGGGGGACGCGGGAGAAAGCAGCGCCCTCACGTCGAGCAGCAGCCGCAGCCTGCCTCCGGCCGAGCACACTCCGACGATGTGCGGCGAGGCCCCCTCGCCCACCGGCGCGGGCTTGAGCGCCTCGCGCTCGACCCGCAAGACCGTGGTCACGCCGTCGACCTTCAGCGCGAGCAGGTGCGGGCCGACGCGGCACACCACGAGCCGCGTCCGCGGAGCCTGCGCCGGCTCGGGCAGGCCGAGCTGCCGGCGCACGTCGACGACCGGCACGATCGTGCCGCGCAGGTTCACCACGCCCTCGATGGCCTTCGGCGCCTTGGGCACGCGCGTCACCGGCAGCGGGGGGATGATCTCCTGCACGCGCATGATGTCGACGGCGAGCTCCTCGTCGCCCGCCCGGAACGCGCACAGCTGCACGGTGGCGGTCATGCCTCGAGCACCTTCTCGACGTCGAGGAGGATGTAGAGCCGCTCGCCGCGCCGCGAGAGCCCCGCCAGAAACGGCTTCTCGGTGCCGCCCGGCGGTGGCGGCTCGGTCAGCGACGGCAAGAGCCGCACCACGCCCTCGACTCCGTCGGCGAGGATGCCGGCGTCGCCCGCGTCGCTCTTCACGAGCACGATGCGCGCCTGCGTGGGCACGTCGGCCGGCCCGGTGATCGGCTGCACGCCGCTCGACAGGAGCAGGCGGGCGCGCACGTCGTAGACCGGCAGCACCTCGCCGCGCAGGTTCATCACGCCGAGCAGCTCCCTCGGAGCGCGCGGCACCTCGGTCAGCACCGGCACCTTCACGATCTCGCGGACGGTCTCGATCGGCACCGCGTAGACCTCGTCGGTGAGGTTGAAGGCGAGGAACTCCTGCGGAGCCTCGACGCCGGCCGCCTCGGGCTGCGGGGCGTCGGACAGCCAGGCGAGGCTCGGCAGGCCGGGCTCGTCGGGGCGGTAGAGGAACCGGTCGATGAGCTCGTCGAAGGTCATGGCGAGGCCTGCGGGCGCACCATCTCGCTGACGAGCGCGGGCACGTCGAGCACGAGCACGGCGCGGCGGTCGCCGAGGTCGGTCGCTCCGGCAAAGCCGCGCACGTCTCTCAGGCGCGCCGAGAGCGGCTTGGTCACGACGTCCTGCTGGCCGAGCAGCTGGTCGACCGCGAGCCCGAGCCGGTGCTGCGCGAGGCCCACGAGCACCACGTAGTGCAGCTCGACCTCGGCGGGCGGCAGCTTGAACAGCTGCGAGAGCCGCACGAACGGCACGGTCTGCCCGCGCACGCTGAGCATCTGGCGGTGCTCGACGGTGCGGAGCTCGGAAGGGCGCACCGCGACGATCTCGAGCACGCTGCTCATCGGCACCGCGTAGGTGCGGCCCGAAGCCTGGACGACGAGGGCGCGAATGATGGCGAGCGTCAGCGGCAGCGTGAGCACGAACGTCGTGCCCTGCCGCGGCTCGCTCACGATGTCGATGAGGCCCGAGAGCCGGGCGAGGTTCGTCTTCACCACGTCGAGGCCGACGCCGCGGCCCGAGAGCTCGCTGACCTGCCGGCGCGTCGAGAACCCGGGGAGGAAGACGAGGTTCAAGAGCTCGGCGCGCTGCAGCTCGGTCGCCTTCTTCGCGGTGACGAGGCCGCGGGCGACGGCCTCGTCGCGAATGCGCTCCTCGTCCATGCCGGCGCCGTCGTCGCCGACCTCGATGACGACGTGGTTGCCCTGGCTCTGCGCGCGCAGGCGGATGCGGCCGCGCCGCGGCTTGCCCTGCGCCTCGCGCTTGACCGGCGGCTCGATGCCGTGATCGATCGCGTTGCGGAGCAGGTGCATCAGCGGGTCCGACAGCTCCTCGACGATGAGCTTGTCGAGCTCGACGTCGCCGCCCGAGATCTCGAAGTCGATCTCTTTGCCGCTCTCGCGCAAGAGCCGCCGCACGAGCCGCGCGAGCCGGTCGAACACCTGACCGAGCGGCACCATGCGGACCTCGAGGATGCCCTTCTGCAGATCGTCGAGCTTGCGCTCGAGCGCGCGGGCCTCGCGGTACAGCTCCTGCGCCCACAGCGGGTGAAGGCCGGCGCCCGACGTGCGCGCACCTTCCGCGAAGCGCTTGATGTTGGTGCGGGTGAGCAGCAGATCGCCGACCGCCGCCATCAGCTTGTCGAGGCGCGCGATGTCGACGCGCACCGTCTGCGACAGCGAGCGCAGCGAGACCTCGGCCGCCGGCGCCAGCGCGTGCATCGGCGGCGCCGAAGGCCGGGGCGCGGCGACCGAGGCCGACAGCAGCGTCTGCGTGGCGCCGTATGGAGCGATCGCCGCCTCGAGCTCGGCGACCGGCTTCTTGCACCCGACGATCAGATCGAACGCGATGCGCGACTCGTCGGAGGCCTGCGCCGACGGCAGCGTGCTCACCACCTCGGCGATCGGCTTCAAGCCCGCGTTCAGCGCGCCGAGCTTCTGATCGAAGTCGGCGAGGTCGAAGACGGCGCGCACCTTGTAGAGCGTGACGCCCTTCTTCACGTTCTCGCGCAGCCGGTGCTCCTCGTACTCGGTGAGCACGTGGAGCACCTCGGGCGGGACGCCCAGCGCGTTCACCGGGTCGCCGGGGCGCGCCGGCGCCGGGGCGACCAGCGTCTCGAGGTGCTGCGCCAGGGCGAGCGCGCGCTCGGCGGCGGGCCCGTCGCTCTCGCCGCGCGACGCCATCGCGAGCAGGCCCGACAGCGCGTCGACGCCGTCGATGAAGGCGTCGATGAGCGCGTCGTCGGCGGGCACCTTGCCGAGCCGCAGGGCGTCGAGCGCGTCTTCGAGCACGTGGGCGAGGCGCGCGATGCGGTCTTGCGCGAAGAGCGAGGCGAGCCCTTTCAGCGAGTGGGCGGCGCGGAAGATCGCGTTCAGGCGGTCGGGCTCGGGCTCCTCGCCGCGGCGCTCGTCGAGGGCGAGCAGCTCGCGCGACAGGCCCTCCACGATCTCGGTGGCCTCGGCGACGAACTCGGAGACGGGCCGTTTTTCGGAGGTCATGAGCCAGGGTCAGATTGCCGTCGAGGCGCGAGCGAGCCGAGGCGGCGCCGAGGAGCCCGCGGAGCGTACGGCGTCAGGCGCCAACGAAGTATCGCGAAGCGCATCGGCGGCAAGGCGACCCTGTCTCAAAGCTTGAGGTACTTCTTCACCAGCTCGACGAGGGTCGAAGGCTCGAAGGGCTTGATCACGTACTCGCTCGCGCCGAGCTGGAGCCCGCGCTCGCGATCCTGCGCGCGGCCCTCGGTCGTCACCACGAAGAGCGGAGTGTCTTTGTAGTGCGGGTTCTTCTTCACGAAGTTGATCAGCTCGAGCCCGTTGATGTCGGGCATGTTGATGTCGGTGATGATCAGCGCGAAGCGGTGGCGCGGCAGCACCTTCAGGGCCTCGAAGCCGCTCACGACCGTCACCACCTCGAGCCCGCTCAACACCTGGAGCGCGGAGGCCAGAAGGTCGCGCGTGGCCTTCGAGTCTTCGACGACCAGGACTTTCAGTGAACCGTCTTTGAGGATGACGTCCGGCACCGGCGCGGACGGTAGCACACGCGCTTACAGCAGTGCTCGCAGCGCTTTCTCGGCGAACAGCGCCGTGGTGCCGGGCGCGAACGACGGCGCGAACCGCTTCTTCACGGCGTCGGCCTTCGCGGCGTCGTCGAGCCCGCACTTCGGCAGCGAGATCGCGACCGAGGCCACGCCCGCGCGCTTCAGCATCAGCGCCGAGCTCTCGAGCAGGAGCCCGAGCGTCGAGGCGTCGAGCGTCTTCGACGGCCCGGCGCCGACGGCGAACAGCTTCACCGCCTGCACGCCGCCGCTCGTGGGCATGAGGAGCTGCTCGCCGCGGTCGCCCTTGAAGAAGCCCTGGAGCAGCACGCGCGACAGCGAGCCGCACATGCGCCAGTCGAGGTAGCCGGCGGCGCCCGAGAGCGGGCGGTCGTCGTCGGTGACGAAGACGCAGAGCGCGTCGACGTCTCTCAGCGTGTCGATCGACTCGAGCGATGGTTCGAAGCAGTTCACGGGAGCGAGCTCACGGCTTGTCGATGCCCTGCGCCAGCTTATCGAGAAGCCCGTTGATGAACGACGACGACTCTTCGGTGCCGTACTTCTTGCCGAGCTCGACGGCCTCGTTGAGCGCGACCTTCTTGGGCACGTCGGGCCGGTGCTTGAGCTCGTACGCGCCCAGGCGCAGCACGTTGCGGTCGATGCGCGACATGCGGTCGATGCGCCAGTTCGTCGAGTGCTTCTCGATCTCGGCGTCGAGCTCCTTCAGCGTGCTGCGCACGCCGTCGACGAGCTCGAACGCGAACTGCTTCATCTCGGGCGCGACGGTGCCGGTGCCGCTCTCGGCGCCCTCGGAGCCTTCGGAGCCCCACGCGGCCTCGAGCGCCTCCCTCACGGTCGGCCCGTCGGCCTGAACGTCGAGCTGGTAGAGCGCCTGCAGCGCACGCTCGCGCGCGATGCGCCGGGCTCCCACGCCTAGCCCTTCTTCTTCTTCGCAGGGGAAGACAGCCGCGCGTGCAGGTTCACCATCTCGATGCACGCGACGGCGGCCTCGGCGCCCTTGTTGCCGGCCTTCACGCCCGCGCGATCGATCGCCTGCTCGACGGTGTCGCAGGTCAGCACGCCGAACGTGACGGCGCAGGCCGCGTTCGCCGCGATCTGGCCGATGCCCTTCGAGACCTCGCCGGCGACGTACTCGAAGTGCGGAGTGCCTCCGCGGATCACGCAGCCGAGCGTCACGACGCCCGCGTACTCGCCGCCGTCGACGACCTTGCGCACGAGGCCCGTGAGCTCGAACGTGCCGGGGCAGCGGAACACGTCGATGTCGCCGTCGTCGACGCCGTGGCGCACGAGCGCGTCGAGCGCGCCCGAGAGCAGCGCGTCGGTGATGAACGAGTTGAAGCGGCTCACGCAGATCGCGAAGCGGCCGGACGGAGAGACCAGGTTGCCTTCGAAATAGCGGGGCATTTCTCGAGCGCGACCTTACCGTCTTTTGTGGGGCTTCACCTGTTCCACGACGGTGAGCCCGTAGCTCTCGAGGCCGACGATTCGCTTCGGCGCCGAGGTGATCAGCCGAAGCCTCGACAGGCCCAGGTCTTTCAGGATCTGGGCGCCGACGCCGAGCTCGCGCAACGTGCCTGTAGCGGGGCGTTGCGCGAGCGCCTCGGCCGCGGTCGCGTGCTTGTGCAGGTACACGAGCACGCCGCGCCCTTCCTTCGTGATGGCCTCGAGGGCTCCGCTGGTGCTGCCGGGGTCGAGCAGATCGCCGAGCACGGAGGCGCGGTGCATGCGGACGAGCACGGGCTGCCCGTTCGAGACGTCGCCCTTCACGAGCGCGAGGTGGACCTCGGGGTCGACGTCGCTCTTGTACGCGTGCGCGGTGAAGTCTCCGTACGGGCCCTGCGAGACCTGCTGCGTGGCGACGCGGCGCACGAGGCGCTCGTTCGCGAGGCGGTACGTGATGATGTCGGCGACCGACAGGAGCTGCAGCTTGTGGCGCCTCGCGAAGCGCTCGAGCTCGGGGCGGCGCGCCATGGTGCCGTCGTCGTTCATCACCTCGCAGATGACGCCGGCGGGGAAGAGGCCGGCCATGCGCGCGAGGTCGACGCTGCCCTCGGTCTGGCCGGTGCGCACGAGCACGCCGCCCTCGCGGGCGCGCAGGGGGAAGATGTGTCCCGGGCGCACGAGGTCGGCGGGCTTCGCGTCCTTCGCGACGCAGACCTTGATGGTGTGCGCGCGGTCGGCGGCCGAGATGCCGGTGGTGACGCCGCGGGCGGCCTCGACGCTGACGGTGAACGCGGTGCCGAACGACGACGAGTTGTCCTGCACCATGAGCGGCAGCTGCAGCTGCTTGAGGCGCTCCTCGGTGAGCGAGAGGCAGATGAGGCCGCGGCCGTGGCGGGCCATGAAGTTGATGGCGGCCGGTGAGATCTTCTCGGCGGCCATGACGAGATCGCCCTCGTTCTCGCGATCTTCGTCGTCGGTGAGGATGACCATCTTGCCCTTGCGGATGTCGCGCAGGGCGCGCGTCACGCGGGCGATGGCTTCACGGTCGGCTCGGGGCTTCTCCATCTTTTGGAGCCCCTCTTGTCACAGCCGGGCGGCGACGCAAGCGCAGCAGCGACGCGAGGGCGGCGAGGGGCAGGAGCGCGGCCGAGCCGCAGCCGCAGCCGCCCTTGGTGCTGGAGCCGGCGACGACGGTGAAGGCCTTGTCGAGCTTCGCGCGCTTGCCGTCGAGGTTGATGACCTCGACGTCGTAGGTGTCGGGGGTGAGGCCCGGAGGAACGTCGGCGTTGATCACGGCGGCCGACTTCACGGTCACGGCGTCGAGCACCTTCGGGCCGATCGCGACCTCTGCGCCCTGCTGGAAGCCGTCGCCGGTGAGCACGACCTTCGTGGTGTCCTGGTTGAAGCCGCTGGCCGGCGTGATGTCATCGAGGCGCAGCGCAGCGCCGGTTGCCCCGCCGCCGCTGCCGCCGCTGCCGCCCGTGCCGCCGGCGCTGGAACCGCCCGCGGTGCCGCTGCCGCCGCCGGTGCCAGAGCTGCCGCCGGCGGTGCCGCTGCCTCCGCCGGCGCCTCCGGCCGTGCCGCCGTCGCCGGTGAGCACGGTGAACGCATTCTGGAGCACACCGACGGCGACCGGAGTGTTCTGCACGCTGACGGGGTAGCTGCCCGGGACGAGGCCCGCGGGCACGGTCGCGGTGATGCCGGTCGAGCCGGTGCGGCCGGTGACGGTGAGCTCGGTCGTGCCGAGGAAGGTGCGCGCGGCGAAGTCGAAGCTCGTGCCCGAGATGAGGACGGGGGTCGCCGTCGAGTTGGGGCCGCTGCTCGGGAACACCGACGTGACGGTGGGGCTGACGTCCGGCACCTCGATGACGGCGCGCATGATCCAGTTGTGGTTGATGCCGTTGAAGAAGCCGCCGTCGGGCAGGTCGATGCGATCGAAGACGCCGAACTCGCTGCGGTACCAGTTCGCGCCGGGCACGAGCGGCGCGGTGTCGAGCGCGACGGTGCAGCGATCGTTGGAGGTCATGTCCTGCTCGCCGAGGCTGACGAAGAGCCGGCCGCCGTTCAGCACGAGCGGAGGGGTCAGCGTGATGCGGCCGAAGCTGGAGGTCGACGTGATGAGCTGAAAGCCCTGCTGGGCGACGCGGCGGACGGAGGGCCCGCCGTCGGGCATGCGCGGCGGGTCGAGGAGGCCTCCGCTCTGCTCGTCCCAGATGTCGAGCAGGAACGCGCAGAACTGCCCCGGAGCGCCCTGGTTGTACGTGACCATCAGCACGTCGATGGCCTTCACGGTGACGGGGTAGCCGCCGTCGGGCGTGAAGATGGCGGCGGCCCCTTCGTAGGTGCCGAAGCTCACCGCGCTGTTGACGGTGCCGGAGCCGGTGAAGTTGTCGTTCTGGAGCCACGCGCTGCCAGCGAGCGCCACCGCCACCACCGAGGTCAGCATGCGATGGGAGACGTTACCAGCCCGCGGCCGTAAGGCGCTCCTGCGACAGCGCCGTACCCTTGAGCTGCTGCTGGCGGGCCACGTACTTGCCGACGAGGTCGGCCTCGAGGTTGACGCGGGCGCCGGGGCTCTTGCTGCCGAGCGTGGTGCGCGCGACGGTCTCGGGGATCAGCGCGACGCTGAAAGACTCACGCTGCACCTCGTTGACGGTGAGGCTGATGCCGTCGACGGTGACGCTGCCCTTCTCGATGAAGAACGGAGCGAGCGGCGGCGGCAGCTCGAACGACACGACGCGCGAGCCGCCCTCTTCGCGGACGGCGAGCACGCGCGCGACGGAGTCGACGTGGCCCTGCACCCAGTGGCCGCCCAGGCGGTCGCCGACCTTCAGCGCGCGCTCGAGGTTGAGGCGGGTGCCAGGCTGCCACTCGCCGAGCGTGGTGCGGCGCAGCGTCTCGGGGCTCGCCTGGACCTTGAACGTGCCGCCTTGCGCCTCGACGACGGTGAGGCAGCAGCCGTCGCAGGCGATCGACTCGCCGAGCTGCAGCGCGTCGAACGAGCTCTTCACCCAGACGTCGGTCATCGAAGACTGCGCGAGCCGCTCGACAGTGCCGACCTGTTGAACGAGCCCGGTGAACATCTACTTCTTCGCCTTCTTCTTCGGCTTCGGCCCGCCGCCGCCTTCGGTGGCGCCGCTCGCGATGAACTCGACGATGCGGCCGTCGGCCTTGCGCAGGCGGCGCGACAGCATGCGGCAGATGTTCTGCAGGATGATCACGTACGCGTAATTGTCCTGCTGGTAGAGGTGGTACAGGTCCATGTTGGTGAGCGAGTAGGTGATGCACCGCTTCTTCGCGACCACGGTGGCCGAGCGGGGCTGCAGCTCGACGAGGGTCATCTCACCGAACGTCTCGCCCGGGCCGAGGTCGACGATGACGGTCTTCTTGCCGGTGCTGCTCTTGCGCGAGACCTCGACCTCGCCCTCGCGGAGCACGTACATGGTGCGGCCGAGCTCGCCCTCGTTGAAGATCGCCTCGCCGGGCTTGAACGAGCGCTCTTCGAGCAGGTCGATGAGGTTCTCGAGCGAGTGCCCCTCGAGGCCGCCGAGCACCGGTACGCTGCGGAGGAAGGTGATGAGCGAGTTGGGGCGCTTGTCGAGCATGGGGGCGGTTTGTGCCGCTTTCGCCCTGCGCAGGCAAGAACTTACAGGCGGTAGCCCGCGCCGAGGCTGAAGCGGTACTCGGACCACGAGTTGTCGAGGCGCGCGTAGAGGCCGAAGGGCTCGGCCCAGAAGAAGAGGTTCTTCATCGACGACACCGGAGCGACCTCGGCGAGCGCGGAGGCGCGCATCGCGAAGTACGTGCGCGTGCTGCCCGAGCTGGTGCCGAGCACGTTGGTGCTGGCGTTGTAGATGGCGGGGCCCGCGCCGAGCTCGACGACGGCGCGCACCCAGTCGAGGATCTCGTAGGTGGCGCGGAAGCCGGGCAAGAGGTCGAGGATGAACCAGTTGATGGAGCCGAAGCCGATGTTGGTGTTGTAGAAGCCGAAGGTGATCGGCAGCACCGCGCCGACGGTGAGCTTGTTGCCGATGGGGATGTCGGCGTGGCCCTTGAGCACGATCACGGGGCCGGCGTTGGCGCTGCGGAAGGGGACTCCGACGCCGACACCGGCGGAGCCGCCGGCGTGGATGTCAACCGTGAGCAGCGTCGCGACGAGCAGGGCGGTCATAGAGGTCGAGGGTGTTTTGCCCAAGCAGGGCGTGAAGTCGATCTTCGCGGAGCTTCAGTCGGGTGAGCTGGTTGAGCTCGCGATCCCACGCGTAGGGGATGTTGGGGAAGTCGGTGCCGTAGAGGATGCGGTCGGGGCGGACCTCGTAGATGCGGCGCGGGATCTTCAGCGGGAAGAACGCGGCGGCCATCATGGTGGTGTCGAGCCAGAGGTGGTCGTGGCGCTCGAGGAGATCGGCGTAGGCCTCGAACTCGTCGGCGCCGAGGTGGGGGACGCAGAGCTTCAGCGTGGGGTGCGCCTTCAGCACGCGGTCGACGCGCTCGGCGGCGCACAGCGAGTAGACGTCGACGGGGTAGGCGGGGCTGTTGGGCTCGCGGCCGGCGTGCATGACGAGCGGGCGGCCGGCGTCGGCGCAGGCGGCGTAGATCTCGTGGAGCCGCACGTCGTCGGGCGAGAACGCCTGCACGTGGCAGTGGAGCTTGATGCCGCGGAGACCGAGGGCGAAGGCCTCGCGGACGATCTCGGCGGCGCCGGGCTCGCCGGGGAAGACGGTGCCGAGGCCGATGACGCGGGGCTCGGCCGCGGCGATCTGCGCCATGAAGCGGTTGAGGTCGCGCGAGATGCCGGGCTTGTGGGCGTAGAGCAGAGCGACGAGGCGGGTGACGCCGCGGTCGAGCTGGAACTGGATGACGCTCTCGGCGGCGAGCTTGTAGCGCACGGGCCAGCCGTGCTGATCGAACCAGCGCCAGATGGCGGCGAAGAGCTTGTCGGGGAAGACGTGGACGTGGGCGTCGACGACGGGCGGGAGCGAATCGGGGAGGCGCGGGCCCTCGGCGTCGTCGAGCGCGAGGGCGGGCATCAGGGCCGGCGGCGTCAGCGGAAGGCAGCAGGCGACGTCGTGGGGCTCGGCGAGGTTCACGTGACTGCGTTCTACGCCTATCGCTACGTCGGCCCAGCTCGAATTCGAGAAGCGGCGGCGAGGGCGCCGCCAGGCGAGGTCATGACCTGCGCAGAAGACGTGATGGCGTGGTTGGCGAGGAACCCCGACGCGCTCGCGGAGGGCGCGACGTTCGTGGTGGACCTGGAGGTGGCGCTCCGGCTGGCGCCGCGGCGGTCGGAGCACGTGGCGTGCGCGGCCGGGCAGGCGGTCCTGTCGGCGGGGGAGCTGACGTTTGGCGCCGCGGGGACGATCGCGCGGGCGACGAACCTGTCGACGGGCTACTGCCCGGAGCCGGAGATCTTCGCGGCGCTGGCGGCAGCGCTGGCGCGCGCGGGGCTGCGCGGGCCGAGCCGGTTCTCGCCGGAAGTGATTTTCCGGCGCTGTCCGGGCTGTGGGCAGATCAACGTGGTGAAGGAGCGCTGGTACTTCTGCGCGCTGTGCGACGCGGAGCTGCCCCCGGTTTGGAACTTCGGCCGCTGACCGCGTAGTGTGTATCCGTTCTCTTCCGTGGCGCCGCAGCGCCCGAACCGCTGACTTCTTCAAAGGTCTACGCAGTACCCCGCCGGCCCTGGGCCACCCGTGCGGGCGTGGAGTCCCCTTGGCCTTGAGAAAGCGTGTACCGATGTGAAGGTTGTAGAGAGGTGGTGGGACCGTCCGTGGAGCAGCACCGGAGGGTGGTCTCACTGAGGGCGGTGACGTTCCCGTACCGGGAAGATGCGTGGCGGCGCGGCGGGCTGTGGTTCGACGACGTCGGAGGCGACGGCACGCAGATTGTGGCGGAGCTGGAGCTGTGCGCGGCGTGCGCGGCGAAGGTGCCGCCGCCGGTGGAGCCGCGGCGGTCGAAGCTGCCGAAGGCGAAGCGGGTGAAGCAGCGCGGGCGGAAGCACAAGCGCCGGCGCGGAGACGCTCCGATCAGCTCGGCTTCCGGCGCCGACGCACGAGTGAGATAAGCGCAAGCACGAGGGAGGGCCTCGGGGCGTGCGGCGCACGCATGAGCTGGGCGTGTGCCGCAGCCTTCCGCACGCGCGCATCGCCGATGGTCCTGGAGGTCTCGTTCTGCCCCCTGGCAACCCCATCGACTTTCGCGCAGATCACCTCCGTGGCATTGGCCGCGAGCGGTCCGCCAGCTGCGGACAGTTGTGGAGCCCTCAGCGGCCGCCCCCCGTTTCCCGGACGACGACTGTCGTCCGCCGGACAGAGCCCCGACTGCCGAAGGCTGTACGACTGTCCGCGCTGGAACCCTGGCGTCGCGAGCGCAATCGACCGCCGGTTCCTCGTCTGCCGAACCGCCAGAGCCCGCAGGCGAGCACCCACAAAGCAGGCGCGAGGAGCTGCCGCAGCCGGGCACCCCGCCGACGGCCGCGAGCCGGGCGAGGTCACATCTCCGCGCCCTACTCCTCGTCGTTGCGCAGGGCGGCGAGCACGCTGAAGTCCTCGAGCGTGGTGGTGTCGCCGGTCGTCTCTTTCCCCGACGCGACGTCGCGCAAGAGCCGCCGCATGATCTTCCCGCTCCGCGTCTTCGGCAGCGCGGCGGCGAAGCGGATCTCGTCGGGCCGGGCGATCGCCCCGATCTCCGAGACCACGTGCGAGAGCAGCGCGGCCTTCATCTCGTCGCCGGGGGCCACCCCCGCCTTCAGCGTCACGAACGCCACCAGCGCGGTGCCCTTCAGCGCGTCGGGGCGCCCGACCACGGCGGCCTCGGCCACCTTGCCCTGCGAGACCAGCGCGCTCTCGACCTCGGCAGTGCCGAGCCGGTGGCCCGCCACGTTGACGACGTCGTCGACGCGCCCCATCAGCCACAGGTACCCGTCTTCATCGAGCCGCGCCCCGTCACCGGTGAAGTACACGCCCTCGCGCTCGCTGAAGTACGTCTTCCTGAACCGCTCGTCGTCGCCCCAGATGGTGCGCAGCATCGACGGCCACGGCTTCACGATGAACAGCTTGCCGCCCTTCCCCGGCGGCACCCGCTGCCCCTTGTCGTCGAGCACGGCGGGGTGAATGCCCGGCAGCGGCAGCGTCGCCGAGCCCGGCTTCGCCGGCGTCGCGCCCGGCAGCGGCGTCACCATGATGCCGCCGGTCTCGGTCTGCCACCACGTGTCCACCACGGGGCAGCGCCCGCCGCCGACCACGTCGCGGTACCACATCCACGCCTCGGGGTTGATGGGCTCGCCCACCGAGCCGAGCAGCCGCAGCGACGAGAGGTCGTGCTTCCGAACGTGCTCGTCGCCCAGCCGCATGAACGCGCGGATCGCCGTCGGCGCCGTGTACAAGATCGTGGCGCGGTGCCGCTCGATGATGTCCCAGAAGCGGTCGGGCCCCGGCGTCGTCGGCGCGCCCTCGTACAGCACCACCGTCACCCCGTTCATCATCGGCCCGTACACCACGTACGAGTGCCCGGTGACCCAGCCGACGTCGGCGGTGCACCAGTACACGTCGTCGGGCTTCAGATCGAACACCCACCGCGACGTCAGCGAGACCCACATCGAGTAGCCCGCGGTCGTGTGCATCACGCCCTTGGGCTTCCCGGTCGACCCCGACGTGTAGAGGATGAACAGGGGGTGCTCGCTGTCGACCCACTCGGGCTCGCAGGCGGCGCTCTGCCGCTCGCACAGCGCGTCCCAGCCGACCTCGCGACCCTGCAGCTCCAGCGACGTGCCGGTGCGGCGCGCCACCACGACGCGCTCGAGCGTGGGGATGCCCGCGGCCACCGCGGCGCGCACGTTCGCGAGCAAGCCCACCACCGCGCCCTTGCGCCAGCCGCCGTCGGCGGTCAGGAGCACCTTCGCGCCCGCATCCACCATGCGGTCGCGCAGCGCCTCGGCCGAGAAGCCGCCGAACACCACCGAGTGCACCGCCCCGATGCGCGCGCACGCGAGCATCGCGACGGCCGCCTCGGGCGTCATCGGCAGGTAGATGCCGACGCGATCTCCGGCGCGCACGCCGAGCTCCTTCAGCCCGTTCGCGAGCCGGCACACGCGCGCGTGCAGCTCGCGGTACGTCAGCTGCAGCGTGTCTCTGGGCTCGCCCTCGAACCGCAGCGCGACGTGATCGCCGCGCTTCTCGAGGTGCCGGTCGAGGCAGTTGTACGAGAGGTTCGTGCGCCCGCCGAGGAACCACTTCGCGTGCGGCGCCTGCCACTCGCTCACGCGCGTGAACGGGGTCTGCCAGTGCAGCTCTTCCTTCGCGCGCGCCGCCCAGTACGCGTCGGGGTCTGCGTCGGCCTCGGCGCACAGCTTTCGATACTGGTCGAGCGACTTGATGTGCGCGCGGGCCGCGAGCTCCACGGGCGGAGCGAAGACGCGCTTCTCTTGCAACACGGTGTCGATGCTGCTCATCGCTTTAGAGCCTCGCTTCCAACCACGACACCACCGGCGCGACGAGCGCCGAGTGCTCGACGATCCACTTCGTCAGCTTCTCGCTGTGCCGCACCGCCTTCGGCGGCTCGGGGAACGTGAAGCCCAGCCCCTTCTGCTTCAGCAGCGCGGCGCGCGGGTGATCGGCGTCGAAGCCCGGCGGCACGCGCTTCGTCGCCTCCATCGCCTCGGCGCCGAAGCCCTTCTTCGCGAGCGCGTCGACCTTGCGCTGCAGCTCGGGGCCCGTCTTCGCATCGGCGACGAGCTGGCGGTACAGCTTCAGCTTGTCGGGCGGCAGCATCCAGTGGCCGGCCGCCACCACGTTCTCGGTGCCGAAGTGCACGTAGATCGCCGCGGGCGCGCCGGTCTCTTCACCGCCGGGGAAGTTGATGACCCCGGCGTGGTACGTCTTGAACGGGCTCTTGTCTTTCGAGAAGCGCACGTCGCGGTAGATGCGGAAGACCTTCGGCTCCAGGAGCTTCACGCCGCGGTACTGCTTCGCGAGCGGAGCCTTGAGCTCTTCCAGCAGCGCCTTCATCGGCGCCTCCCACTGGGACTTGAACTCGTCTTTGTGCGCCTTGAACCACTCGCGGTCCTGCCGCACCGCCAGCTGGGCGAAGAAGGCGTCACCTTCTCGAGAGAATCCGGTGAAGGCCATGGCGCCTTCTAACCGGAACGCCCCGCTCAGTGCTCATCGATCGTGACGGTGCGCTCGGCGGCGCCCATCTCGACGGCGAGCGAGCGCTCGTCTTCCCGGCTGGAGCGGTAGAGGAGCCGGTGGCTCCCCGGCGGCAGCGCGCTGAACGCCAGCGTGCCGCTCTCGACCGGCCGGCCCTCGCGCGGCGCGCTCTCGCCCGCCACCACGAGCTTCACCCCGAACACGCGGTGGACGGGGTACTTCACGCGCAGCGTCGCTCCGCCGGCGTACCCGCGCAGCTCGACCCGCTGGCCGTCACGCTCGATCGTCAACTGCGACCTGGGGAGGTGGCGGACCTCCTTGTCGAGAACCCACGGCTTCAGCTCGAGGTCACCCGCGGCCAGGCCCGAGATCTCGAACCGCCCCTGCGCGTCGGTGGTGACCATTCCGCCGCGGCTGCCCTTGCCGTTCCACGTCATCCGCAGATCCGCCATCGGCTTGCCGTCCTGGTCGATCACCCTGCCCGTCAGCTTGAGGCCGCGATCGAGCACGAGCTCGACCTGCCGCGTTCCCCGCGCCACCGGCTGCTTCACCGGCGCGAAGCCCTCGGCGCGAACGCTCAACACCAGCTCCTCGTCGGGCAGCGCATCGAGGAAGAAGCGGCCCGTCGTGTCCGACATCGCGTGGCCGGCGAGCCTGTCGCCCGCCGCATTCGCCTGCACCCCGACGCCGCTCACCGGCTGGCGGGCGCCGTCGATCACCCGGCCGCTCAGCGTGACCCCGCGAGACAGCCGCACGTCGCCCACGTCGATCGAGCCCTGCGCCGGCAGCGTCACCGTGCGCCGGTGGCGCGCGTAGCCCTCGGCCCCAAGCTCGAGCTCGAGCGTCGCGCCCTTGCCGCGATCGACGCGGAAGCGCCCATCGGGGCTCTCTTGCGGCTCGCCGTTCGCCGTGAAGCGGTTCAGCGCGCCGCGATCTCCCATCGCGCGGCCCGTCACGACGCCGGTCTCCTTCATCACCAGGCGCACCGCGGCGTCGCCCGGGCGCACGCCGTCGACGGCGGCCGTCTCGTAGCCCGCGCGCATCGCGACCACCGTCACCGTCGACTCGCCGGCCGCGACGTCGTCGAGCCGGAACCGCCCGTCGGGCCCCGAGAGGTTCGGCGCGGGCATGCCCGGCCAGCTCCCGGGCATCGCGAGGCGCGGCGGCATTCGCGCCGCGTACGAGGCCGGCTGGCTCGACACCGAGATCGCGGCGCGCGGCACCGGCCGCCCGCTCTCGTCGACGACGACTCCCGAGATCGCCGCCGCGTCGGGGAGCTCGAGGTCCAGCGTGACCTGCGCCTCGGGCGCGATCTCGACCGGCGCCTTCGCGGAGCGCGTCGAGGTCCGCGCCGAGACCTCGTATTTCCCGGCGGGCAGCCCCGAGATCTCGTAGCGCCCCTTCAGGTTCTGGCCGCCGTACGAGTGGTTCCCCGGCTTCCCGCTCTCGTCGAGCACCCGCGCGCTGACCGACGCCTTCTCGTCGGCGGCGCCCGACTTCGTGCGCACCATGCCGCTGATGCGCGCGCTCCGGCGCATCACGATCTCGAGCCCCGGGCGCGGTGGCTTCACCGGCACCAGCGCCTCCTCCCAGCCGCTCGCCATGACCGAGATCGTGACGTCGCCGTCGCCGAGGCCCTGCAGCTCGAAGGTCCCGTCGGCCGCCACCGCGACCGCCGCCCGGTACGTCGGCGGCATCGGATGCGGGCTCGTCACCACGCCCTCGTACACGCGCACGAAGGCACCGGGCACGGGCTCGCCCTTCCCGTTCACGACGCGCCCCTTCACCCCGACGCCCGTCTCCAGCACGAAGTCGACGCGGGCCGACGGCCGCTTCAGCTGCACCGTCTGCTCCTGCCGCTTCGCCGTGCTGCTCTCGGCGGTGATCGTCCACTCGCCTTCGGGGAGCGGGCCGAACGCGTACGTGCCGTCCTCCTTCGACGAGGCGTGGGCGGCCGGGAACTTCGCCCCGGCCGGCTGCGCCCGCAGCGTCGCGCGAACCGGCACGCCGTCGTCGCGCATCACCGTGCCCTCGACCAGCACGAGCTCGTCGAGCTCGATCACGATCGGCTGGCGCGACGAGCTCACGCTCAGCTTGCCCGCCAGCGCGCCCTTCTTCGCCTCGAACTGGTAGCGCTGCTCCCGCATGCCGCGCATCACGAAGCGGCCGTCGGGGCCGGTCACCGCCTTCGCCGCGCACGGCGTCATCGACTGCGACACCTCGGCGCCTTCGACGCCCTCGCCGCCGTGGAGCACCTGCCCGCTCACCTCGATCGGCGTCGCGAGCACCAGCTCGACCGCGCCTTCGGCCGGCGGGCGCGCGCCCAGGCCCATCGCCCGGCGGCGCAGAATCCAGTCGGGCCTCGAGCTCCCCAGCTTCAGATCGGGGAGGTAGCCCTCCTTGAACGCGACCACGCGCAGCGCCCCGTCGGTCTGCTGCGAGGTGAAGCGCCCCTGCGCGTCGGTGACGAGCTCGGTGACCGTGTCACCGACGATCCACACGGTCGCTCCTTCCACCGGGCGGCCTTCGTCGGCGACCACGCGGCCCTCGAACGCGCTGCGCGGCGCCACCACGATGCGCACGTCGCCGAAGCTCGCGCTCCCCGCCCGCGCGCCGCTCTGCGCGTGCACCGACCCGAGCTTCTCGCGCGGTACGCCGTCGAGCGTCCAGCGGCCCTCGGCGTCGGTCTGGGTCTCGGCCAGCACCGGCGGCGACCCCGAGATCGGCAGGAGCCTCTGCAGCGCCTCGGCGCTCTCGGAGCAGCCGCACGACATCAAGTCCATGCCCGGCATCATCGGCACCCAGGCCTTCGACACGCACTCGAGGCTCGGGAACATCGCCTGCAGCCCGCCGGCGGCGAAGACCTTCGCGCCGCTCACCGGCGCGCCCGTCTCGTCGACGACGACCCCCGAGAGCGACATCAGCTTCGCGCCGTCCGCCGGCCGGGCGGGGACCTCGGGCGGCGGTGCCGCCTTCAGCCCCGGCTCCGCGGCGCCCTCGCGGCTCGCCGCCGGGCGCTCGGAGCCCCCGCTCACCTGGGTGTCGTCCTCCTGCCAGAGCCACAGGCCGGCGCCGGCCCCCAGGCAGGCGCACACGCCCACCGCCCACACCCGCGCGCGCGAAGCCATGGCGCCATTGGAACAGAAAACGCGGTGAGGTACGAAGCGGCTTCCCTTGCCGCCGTCCTCCTTCAAGAACCCGCTGCCCACGGTCGACTGCATCGTCGAGCTGCCGCGCGACCGCATCGTGCTGATCCGCCGCAAGAACCCGCCGGCCGGCTGGGCGCTCCCGGGCGGCTTCGTCGAAGAAGGCGAGACGCTCCACTCCGCCTGCGTGCGCGAAGTGAAGGAAGAGACCGGCCTCGAGGTCGATCTCTCGGAGCAGTTCTTCACCTACTCCGACCCCGCGCGCGACCCGCGCAAGCACACGCTCTCGACCGTCTACATCGGCTGGGCCGAGGGAGAGCCCAGGGGCGCCGACGACGCCGAGGAGGCCCGCGCGTTTCCCATCGACGCGCTCCCCTCGCCGCTGTGCTTCGACCACGGGACCATCTTGAGTGACTACGTCACCTACAAACGCACCGGGAAACGCCGCAAGATCTGAGGCGCTGAGGCGCCTGTCGGACGAGGAGTTCGACGTCGCCATCGTCGGCGGAGGCATCACCGGCGCCGGCATCGCCCGCGACGCGAGCCTGCGCGGCCTGAAGGTGGCCCTGATCGAGAAGCTCGACTTCGCGGCCGGCACCTCGTCGAAGTCGTCGAAGATGGTGCACGGCGGGCTGCGCTACCTCGAGAACGGCGAGCTCGGCCTCGTGTTCGAGAGCGTCAACGAGCGAAACTTTCTCATGACGCGCGCGCGGCACCTCGTGCGCCCGCTGCCGTTCATGGTCGCGAGCTACAAGGGCGACCGGCGCTGGCTGATGACCATCGACCTCGGCGTGTGGATCTACGAGGCGCTGTGCCTGTTCCGCATGCCGGGCGCGCGGCTCCACGACACGTACGGGCCACGAAAGGCCGCCGAGCTCGAGCCCGGCCTCAAGCGCGAGGGCCTGCGCGGCTGCATCGTGTACTTCGACGCGCAGACCGACGACGCCCGGCTGACGCTCGAGAACGTGCTCGACGCGAAGGCGAACGGCGCCGTGGTGCTGAACCACGCCCGCGCCGGGGCGCTCTTGAAGTCGGGCGACCGCGTCACCGGCGTCACCGTGCACGACTCCATCGGCGGCGGCTCGGTCGACGTGCGCGCGAAGCTCGTCGTCAACGCGACCGGCCCGTGGAGCGACGAGGTGCGCGCGCTCGCCGGCGCTCCCGCCATGCTGAAGCCCGCGCGCGGCTCGCACATCGTCATCGACTCGAAGCGGCTGCCGGTCACGCACGCGCTGATGATGTTCGCGCCGCGAGACCTGCGCGTCGTCTTCGGCATCCCCTGGGGGCCCGGCCGCACCGTGATCGGCACGACCGACACGTTCTACGAGGGCTCGCTCGACGACGTGCACGCCGACCGCGACGACGTGCAGTACCTGCTCGACACCGCGAACAAGTACTTCCCCGACGCGAAGCTGACCTTGGACGACGTGCTCGCGACGTGGTCGGGCCTGAGGCCGCTCATCAAGCCCGACAAAGACGTGAAGGCCTCGAAGGTCTCGCGCGAGCACGTGGTCGAGTCGAAGCCCGGCTTCATGAGCATCGCGGGCGGCAAGCTGACGACGTACCGCCGCATGGCCGAGGAGCTCGTCGACCAGGCGCTCACCGAGCAGCTCGGCGGCATGCGGCCGCACTCGACCGAGGAGCGCCCCCTGCTGGGCGCCCAGGGCCTGAAGAGCGAGGCCGATCTCGACGCGCGCCGCGCCGCGCTCGAAGGCTTCGGGAGGGACGTCGCGCAGTCGCTGGTGTCGATGTACGGCACGCGCGCGGCGTCGGTGACCGAGCGCATCGCGGCCGACGCCTCGGCGGGCGAGCGGCTCGACGCCGAGCTCGGGCTGCTCTGGGCGCAGGTCGACGAGGCCGTCGACGTCGAGCTGGCCGCCACGCTCGACGACGTGCTGTCGCGGCGGGTGCCGCTGCTGTTGCGGGGGCGCGATCAGGGCCTGGGTGTCGCCGAGGCGGTGGCCGCGCGCCTGGCGAAGAAGCTCGGGTGGGACGACGCGCGCAAGGCGAAGGAGCTCGAGGGTTACCGCGCCGTCGTCGATCGCAGCCGAAAGTTCAGGGCGTGACGACGACGCGCTCCCTCGACGCTGGGCAGCGGGCGTGAGCCCCCGGGTCGGCGCCGGGCTGATCGCGGGCGTGCTGGCCGTGTCGTGGGCGACGATCTTCATCCGCCTGGCGAAGGCGCCGGCGCTGACGACGGCGGCGTGGCGCCTCACCTTCGCGAGCATTCCCCTCGCGGTCTGGGTGCTCGTGCGCCACCGGCGCGAGGTGGCGGCGCTGGGCGCACGAGGCCTCGTCCCCCTCGTCGTCAGCGGCGTCGCGCTCGCCGTCCACTTCGGCACCTGGGTCAGCTCGCTCGACTACACGAGCGTGGCGAGCAGCGTCGCGATCGTGACCACGACGCCGATCTGGGTCTCGCTCGTCGAGCGGCCGCCGAAGCGCACGCTGGCGGGCATGGTGATCGCGATGGCCGGCACGGTCGTCATCGCCGGCACCGACTTCGCGGTCGACCCGCGCGCGCTGCTCGGCGACGCGCTGGCGCTCGTGGGAGCGTGGTGCGCGGCGGCGTACCTGAGCATCGGCAAGAGGGTGCGAGCGAAGCTCGGCGTCGCGCAGTACGTCGGGGTCGTCTACCCGGTCGCGGGCGCGTGCCTGCTCGCGGCGGCGCTGGTCTCGCAGACGCCGCTCACCGGCCTGAGCTCCGAGCAGTGGGCGTACCTGGTGCTGCTGGCGGCGGTGCCGCAGCTCATCGGCCACTCGCTGCTGAACTGGGCGCTCGAGCACGTGTCGGCGGCGCTGGTCGCCATCGCGATCCTCGGGGAGCCGATCTTCTCGACGCTGCTCGCGATCCCGATCCTCGACGAGGTGCCCGAGCCTCCGCGCGTCGCGGGCGCCGCGATCGTGCTCTGCGGCGTCGGGCTGGCCGCCTGGTCAGAATCGAAGCGGGCTCAGTAGTCGCCGACGCCCACGACGTTGACGGCGTGCGAGTAGACCTTCCCGCCGCGCTTCACGTTCACGCGCGTCTCGCCCTCCTGCAGCCCGCGCACCGCGATGCGCCCCTCGCCGACGATGCGCACCTCGGCGACCTCGTCGTCCTCGACCTGCACGGCCTCGAGGTCGGGCGCCTTCACCAACAGCTCGCCGCTCACCGGCACCTCGAGCCGCTCGCCCGCCGCCGCGTCGGCTTTCCGGGTCTGCAGCACCAGCCGCTCGCCCTCGACCAGCACCGGCAGCTGCACCCGCTTGCCGCCGGCCAGCGTCAGGTCGAGCACCACGCGGCCCGGCGCCAGGCCTTTGAGCTCCAGCACCTTGCCGTTCACCTTCGCCTCGAGCTGAGGCGACATCGTCGGCAGCTTCGCGATGCCGGGCGTGTCGAACGCGCGCGACTCGCCGGGCCTCAGCCGCACCGGCTCGCCCTCGCCGGGCAGCGCCTCGGGGAGCGGCCCGTCGCTCACGTCGCCCGCGAGCACCTTCACCTTGAACGTCACCCACTGGTCGCTCTTGAGCAGCACGAGCACGCGGGCGCTGCCGGCCCGCCGCGCGGTGAGGGTCAGCTGGTCGCCCTTGCCGGTGCCCTCGACCACGCCCGCGTCGTCGATCGCGACCTGGGCCACGCCGGGGAGCTTGAAGGTCCTCCGCTCGCCCTCGCGCAGCGAGAGGTCGCGGTCTGCGGCCCACGCCGCGGCTGCAGTGAGACAGCTGGTGAGCACGACGGCTTTGAAGCGCATGAGGATCTCGAAGCTCCTGCTGGTGCTCAACAGGAGGTGGTCGAGCACCATTTCAAGGGACCCTCGAGCGCGTCAAACCGGCTCAAGGCGGCGGCGTGATGCCGCAGCCGAAGATCGGGCCCGCGTCGCGGTCGCCGAAGATGTACGGGTTGCCGACGTCGCACACGACGCTGCTGGCGCAGATCTGCTCGCTGCCCGGCGGGCCGTCGCGGCAGAACGTGACGATGCCGGCGTCGGGATCCAGCGGGCACTGCTGCTGCGCCGAGCCGACGTTGCACAGACACGCCTTGCGCGGGCCGCCCATCATCGGCTTCGGCGGCACCTGGTTCGTCGTCGCGCAGCGGCCGGCGTCGTTGCCGATCTGGCAGTCGGCGTCGGTGTCGCAGTAGTCGCCCGACATCAGGGGCTGCGGGCTGATCATGATGCCCGGGACCGGCTGCTCGCCGTACGGATGCCAGCTCGGGCTGAACACCGCCGGGCACGCGGCCTGCGCGCGCGTCTGGCCGCTCGCGCTCACCCGAATGTCGTTGTGCGTCGCCGCCTGGCAGAACCCGTGGTTCAGCTGCGTCATGCCCATCATCTCTTGCGCGTAGATCACGCAGACGTTCGGAATCGGGCTGCCGTTCGGCCACTGGGCGCACGTCGGCGACTTGCTGCCGTTGGTGCACTGGTCCGGGCCCGCGGTGAGCCAGCCGGGGAGCGGGCTGTCGCAGTTCTCGGTCACGGTGCAGCCCATGCCCTGCGTGCAGTTGATCTTGCACGCCTTGCAGAACGGCGCGCTCGGCGCCCGGTAGCAGCCGACGGCGTCGCGCTCGTTCACTCCGGGGCACGGGTCGCCCGCGTCGTTGAAGTTCTTGTCTTCGCCGCAGCAGTAGTGGCCGATGGCGCAGGCGCGCGAGGCACCGCCCTGCTCGATGCAGGTCTTCAAGATGCAGCGGTTCATGCCGTTCTCGAGCTTGCACCCGTACGGCGAGCGGCAGTCGCCGTAGGCCTTGCCGGTGATCGGGTCGTTGCCGAGGCGGCAGTCCATGTCGTGGCAGATGAACGTGCCGCGGTCGCAGTAGCCGAGGTACGGCTGGTCGTTCGGCTGCTCCGGGCACTCGAGGTTGTCCATGCAGTCGCCGTTGGCGCGGCAGCGCTTGTCGGAGGTGCCGCCGCCCGCCAGCTTCTCGCCCGCGCACTTGAGCTTCGCGCCGCCGTGCGGGTTCGTGGTCATGTCGAACGCACAGTCCATGTCCGTCTGGCACGGCGGGCGGCACCGGCCGGCGCCGTAGTAGATCGAGTCGGGGTCGAGGTTCTCGTTGTCGACCCAGCACGTCTGGCCGGGCGGGCAGCCCGGCGCCGCGACGTCACGCTTCTGGAAGTCCCAGCGGCAGCGCGGCTCGCACGCACAGCGGGTCTTGTTGCACACCGAGCCGCCGGGGCAGTCGCGGTCGTCGCCGCAGCCGGGGTTGTCGCAGGTGCGGCCCTGCGCGGGCGCGCAGTAGCCGCTGCCGTTGTCGAAGTAGCCGCACGCGCACGGGCCGTTGTGACGGAACAGGCAGTACGTCTTGCCGCTCATGTCGCCGGGCACGGTGCGGCAGTCGCCCTGCGGGTCGAACTGCGGAGCGCTGCCGCACTGCGCGGCGCTCGTGCACTCGGTGCATGGCCGGTTGCGGCGGTGGCAGACGCCCTGGGTGCCGGCGTCGTTCGACTCGATGACGCAGCGGCACTGGATGCCGCCGTTGAAGCAGTAGTCGTCGAAGTCGGGCCAGTTGTTGCAGTCGGAGTCGAAGTTGCAGCCGTGCACGCCCGAGGCGGAGCAGGTGCCGGTCGTCTCGTAGCAGCGGCGGCCGGGCTTGCCGAGCGCCGAGCAGTCGTCGTCTTGCGCGCAGCGGCCCATGCAGATGCCCTTGTCGTCGTCGCACACGATGCCGGCGTCGAGCGCGAGGCAGTAGTTCGCGTCGGGGCTCGTGCTGCACTTCGGCCGGCAGATGCCGTCGATGGGCTCGCAGACGCCTTCGATGAGGTGCTTGCAGTCGGAGTCGCCCGTGCACTTGGGAATGCAGATGCCCCGCGGATCGCAGACGTACTCGGAGGCGGGCAGCCCTTTCGTCACGCAGTCTTCCTGCGTCGTGCAGGTGGGCGGGCCGGCGTCGATCTCGCCCGCGTCCGACCCGGCGTCGATCTCGCCGTTGCCTTTCGTGCAGCTGCACGCCTGTACCGTGAGGCACGCCATGGAAGCGGCCAGAGCCAGGGAGAGATGTCTCATGGTGGGGGCGCCCTATACAGCAGTCCGGCGTCGCGGCCTACCCGGACTTGAAGCCCACCTTCCTACTCGGCTCCGGCGGCCCGGCTCAAGGGCCCAGCCCCACCCACACGTCGCCGTCCTCGTAGAACTCGCGCTTCCAGATGGGCACGTCGCGCTTGAGCTCCTCGATCGCGAACGAGCACGCGTGAAACGCCTCGGCCCGGTGCGGGGCCGACGCCGCGATCACCACCGCGAGCTCCGAGGGCAGCAGCGTGCCCACGCGGTGCACGATCGCGAGCCGCGTGCCGGGCCACTGCGACGCCGCGCGCGCGCCGAGCTCCTCGAGCTTCTTCACGGCCATCTCGCCGTACGCCTCGTACTCGAGCTTCAGCACGCGCCGGCCCTTCGTCTCGTTGCGCACCGCGCCGCTGAACGTCACCACGCCGCCCTGCCCCGGGCCGCTCACCGCCTTCACCACGTCGTCCAGGCAGAGCGCGCGGTCGACCACCGCGAAGAGCCCCGCGCCGCCCGCCACCGGGGGGATCAGCGCGACCTCGTCGCCCGCCTTCACCGCCTCGTCGAGGCCCCGGAACTCGTGGTTCACCGCCACGCGCAGGTGCTTGAGCAGGGGCTGCAGCTCAGGGTGCCGCCCCGCCAGCGCCTCGAGCAGCGCGCCGACCGTCGAGGGCGACGGCAGCTCGACCTCTTCCGAGCTGCAGCCGGCCCGCTCGCGCGCGGCCGCGAAGTAGCGCACGGTGAGGCTCATCGATCTTTCTCGCGCAAGACCACGCGGCCGCTGAGCTTCGCGCCGTCGCGCAGCGGCTGGAGGTCGAGCAGCACGTGATCGATCGGCGTCATCCGGTCGAGGAACGCCGACGCGAAGCCCTGCACCGTCACCACCTTCATCGCGTCGAGCCCCTCGATCATGCGCGGCGTCTCGAGCTCGGCCTTCAGCCGCGCGACGTCGAGCAGGAGCGACGCGTGCCCCCTGCCGAACGCTCCGTCGAAGCGCTGCGAGAGCTGCGCGCTCAGATCGACGAGCGTGCGCCCCTTGAGCCCCGAGCCGAGCTCGACGCGCATCAGCTTCGCCCCGACGCTCAGCGTGGCGTCTTGGCCGGCGACGCGCGTGCTCCACACGGTCGAGCCGCCCTGCTGCTGCATGCGCGGGCGAATGGGCAGGAACACCTCGAGCATCTGCTGAATGGCGAGCTCCCACGCGCTGCCGTCGGTGACGGCGATCTCGACGAGCGCGGCGCCGCGGGGCTCGAGCCGCTCGGTGCCCTCGACGAGGTTCTTCAAGAACGCCTCGGCGTCGAACCAGAGCAGCGCTCCGACGTCGCCGGTGAGCGCCTTCGCCATGCGCTCGACGTCGATGCCGTGCGACAAGAGCCGCATGCGGCTGGCCTCGCGCTGGGGCGAGCCCTCGAGCAGCACCTTGCGCACGAGCCCGACGGGCAGCTTCACCGACAGCGCGGCGATCGGCCCCTCCCACGCGCGGCCGAACAGCGCGGCCGGCCTCTCGAGGCCCTGGCTCTGCCACAGCGGGTCCTTCGAGACGATGCGCCCGTCGAGCGTCGCCTGCCGGCCGTCGACGGTGACGGCGGCCCACAGCGCCTCGATCGGCAGCTCGGCCTGATCTCTCGGAGCCCCCAGGAGCACCACCCGCCCCACCTCGGTGCCGAGCGCGCGGTACGCCGGCCCCGACTCGAGCCCCCGCGCGTCGGCGGAGCGCACCCGCCGCACCGCCTGTATTCCCGCCTCGGCGGTCTCGGGCAGCACCGCGAACAGGTAGCCGCGGTCGGCGAACACGATCGCGGGCGTGCCGTCTTTCGCCTCGAGCGCGCGCGCTCCGTCGCCGAGCTCGACGGCGTGGGTGCGCGCCGAGACCTCGTCGAGCGCCGCCTGGTCGTCGGTGATGCCGAGCAGCACGACGGTCGCGTCGACGCCGGGCAGCGTGAACGCCCCGATGCCCTCGAGCGGGTCGACGAGCCGGCCGGCCACAGAGGTGTCGACGGCGAGGCCGGGCAGCACCCAGCCGTCGATGAGGGCCTGCAGGTTGGTGGCGCCCAGTACGTGCTCGAAGAAGTCGAGCGAGCCGAGGAAGTCGGCCTTGACCTGCGGCGAGTAGATCGCCCACTCGGCGTCGGCAGGCATCGCGCGAGTGACGGCGCGGGGCACCGCGTCGAGGTCGACCTGCCAGCGCAGCGTCTCGCCGTCGGTGCCGCGCACCGTGTAGTGCCCGGCGCGCGCGAACGCCTTCTTCACCAGCGGGGCCTGCACCTTCGGGCTGCCGTCGCCGAAGTCCCAGGTGAGCGGCGTGCCCTGCTCGTCGCCGAACACGAGCACCGTGCCCGTGTCGACCGGCACGTCGTGGCGCTCGATGCGCGTCCTGAAACAGCCGGTCAGAGACCCGCCCGTCAGGCCGAGGAGGAGGATCGCGGCGAGCGCTCGCTTCAAGCGCCGACCACGCTACCTCAGTATTCGAAGGCCAACCCGAACATGAAGTACCGCGCCGAGAGATCGAGCGCCGCGTTGTACTGCGTCGGCGCGCCGCTGGCGTCGCGGGTCTTCTGCCCGAAGTTGTCGACCTCGGCGTAGTTGAACTCGGCGAACAGGTACGTGTGGTTCACGCCCATGCCGGTGTCGAAGTCGCGCGCCAGCCGCCGGTCGAGCACGTCGAGCATGAACGCCAGCCCGCCGGTCGCGACGAGGCCGTACGACCAGCCGGCGCCGGTCGTGCCGTTCGAAGCGATCTCGGTCTGCGCGCCCTTCGTCGCCCACCAGTGCACGAGCTGGAAGCCGCCCTTCACGTACGGCACCAGGGGGACGCCCCACTTGAGCGCCGCGTAGTCGAACCGGTACGTCGCGAGCAGCCGCATCGGCAGCACGCGCAGCGCCGTCGGCTCGCTGGTGGCGTTGCCGGCGTCGGTGATGGCGCGGCCGTACTTCTCGGCGTAGCCGATCGACGCGCCCAGCGCGGCCGAGCCGTACCTCTGCCAGAGCTGGCGCTCGATCTCGAGCTCGACCAGCAGCATCGCCGCCCCGAGGACGCTCTGGTACGGGCACTGGTTGCGCGCGATGTCGCAGCCGCCCTCGACCTGCGACAGCGGGCGGTCGACGTACGGGTAGTAGCTGCCGAGCTTCAGCTCGAGCATCATGTTGCGCGGCGACTCGGTCGTCAGCGGCGAGTCGGACGCGAAGGTCGTCTGCGACAGCACGACGAGGGTGAAGGCAGCGAGGGTCATCGGCGGGTTTTCCTCCTCAGCATGGCGAGCGCCAGGGCCGCGAGCAACAAAGGTGCACCCGCGGCCGTGGCCGAGCAGCCCTGCGGCGGGCAGCCGGCGTTGACGCACGCCGACCAGAAGCCCGAGGAGTGAATCGGCGTCACGGTCGCCGTCCCGCTCGGGGCGCTCTCGTTGCCCGCGGCGTCTCTCGCGATCGCGCGCACCTCGTACTCGCGGTCGTTCTCGAGGCCGTAGATGATCGCGGTGACCATGTCGCTCGCGACGGTGGCGCCGAACGTCCACTCGCCGTCGGGCAGCGCGCGGTACTGCAGGTCGACCGTGTCGGTGTCCGAGTCGACTCCCACCGTGACGGTCGCGGCGCTGTCGAGGCCCTCGGCGCTCGCGATCGACGGCGCTGCCGGCGCCTTCGTGTCGTAGCGAATCGAGACCGGCGTCGTCGCCTTCGTGAACGTCTTGTTGGCGCACGGGTCGAAGCCGAACCCCGAGCCCATCGGCACGCTCGCGCACAACAGGTGGGTCACGTCGATGCCCGACGCGCCGCACTGCGTGCCGCCGTCGGCGGTGTTCTTCACGAAGAAGGGCAGCTTCGCGATGTCGATCGTGCGCGCGTCGCTCTGGTTCCGGTTGAGGAGCAGCGTGGCCTGCGGCACCTCGGCGAGCGCGTAGTCGCCGCCGGCCGGCTCGTTCGGGCACGACGTCGCGTCGGTCACGAACAGATACAGCGGCCCGCAGATGGTCGTCGCGGGGAGCGTCGTCTGGAAGTTCGCGGTGACGGTCGAGTTGCACTGCGAGGCGTTGAACGCGTAGTCGGTCCGGTCGGCGATCGACAGCCGGATCCCGAGCTGCCCGGTCAGCAGCAGTGCGACGGAGCTCAAGGCCAGGCTCATGGAGCCGCTCCGTAAAGCAACCTTCCGGCCAGCGCAATGTGCGTCTGTACGCGCCCTTGGAGGGCGGTAGCGCTCACGGGCTTTGCCATTTTGTCAGCAGCTCGACGCCCGCGGCGGCGACCAGGGCAGCCGCGTCGGCGGCCGCGACGAACCAGACGTGGCTGCCCGAGGTGCGCACGCGGCCTACGTGCACCGCGTCGTCGCCGGCGGTGAGCAGCGCCGTGGGGTAGATGCCCTCGTCGGGCGGCTCGAGCAGCTTGAGCTTCGGCGCGGCCTTCAAGATCGCGGCGGCGTCGATCGGCTGCTCGAGCTGCGCGCTCACCGAGAGCACGAGCCCGTGGAACACCGGCACGTGCAGCGCGGTGACCCGCACGGGCGGAGCCGCCTCGAGCGCCCGCGCGACGTCGAGCGCGGCCGCGAGCTCCTCCGACGATTGAGGGTGCCCCTTCGCGAAGGCCCCGACGTGCGGCACGACGTTGAAGCCGAGGACCTGAGCGAACGGCTCGGGGCTGTCGGGGTGCCGGCCCGAGAGCAGGCCCGCGGTCTGCTTCTCGAGCGCCGTGACGCCGGCCTGCCCCCGGTGCGCGGCGCCGTGCAGCGCGGTGACGTCGGCCCACGCGATCTTGCCGGCGCGGTGCAGCGGCTCGAGCGCGAGGCTCAGCGCCGAGCCGGCGGCTCCGGCCACGCCCACGACGCGGGCGTCTTTCGGAACCGGCGTGAGCCCGGGCACGACGTGCGGCACCGCGCGGTCGGCGCGGAAGGCCCCCGAGAAGTCGATGACGCGGGCGCCGGCCTTCACCGCGGCGTCGATCAGCGGGCGGGCGGCGGCGAGCGGCGTCGCGATGAGCGCGACGTCGACGCCGCGGAACTCGACGGGCTCGATCTCGAGGGTCTCGGAGCCGGCCTCGATCTCGGTGCCGACGCTCTTCTCCGAGGCGAACAGCGTGAGCTCTTCGAGGGGGTGATCGATGCGGCCGAGCGCGTTGATGAGCTCTCTGCCGAGGACTCCGGTGGCTCCGACGACGGCGATCATTTGAGCCTCGCTGTAGCAGGGACTCCGGCCAGGGGCGGGAACTTCGGGTTGTCTTCGGCGCCCGAGCTGCGAATGTAGTGCGGCTCGAGCGCGAACATCGCCTTCTCGTCGTACGCGGCCGGCACCTTCGCGAGCTTCCCGAGGTGCACCGCCGACGGGAACTTCACGGTCTCGAGCAGGCGCGGCGCTTCGATGCCGAGCTCGACCAGCTGCGCCTTGTACTCGACGATGCCCGGCCCGAGCGCGACCGCGAACGGCCGCTCGCGCATCGCGTCGGCGAAGCCCTGCACGGTGACGACCGTCTCTTCGCCGCCGCGGCGCAGGTACAGCTCGCCCTTCTTCACCACGGCCGCGCCGAACAGCTCGTAGCCCGGCGGCCCCTCGTCGACGACGGCGGCGAGCGACGAGACGCCCGCGACCGGCACCTTGCGCGCGTAGGCGAGGCCCTTCACGCACGCGAGCGAGATGCGCAGCCCGGTGAACGACCCGGGACCCAGGCCCACCACGAACGCGGTGATCTGCTCGAGCGGCACCAGGTCGACGATCGCCTGCGGCAGCGCCTTCGAGATTCGCTGGGGCGGCCCGACCGCCACGTGGCGCACGAGCGTGTCGCGCGGCGGCTTCGACGAATCGAACAGCGCCAGCGACAACGTCAGCGTGGAAGAGTCGACCGCGACCAGCACGCCGCGTGGGCTACCACGGGCTCACTGCTGATTCATGTGAATCAGCCGCATGATGTCGTTCTTCAGCACCATGACCATCAGCAGCGCGAGCATCGCGAGGCCGACCATGTTCGCGTACTCGCGCGCGCGAATCGGAATCGGGCGCCGGCGAATGCCCTCCCAGATGGCCGCGAGCAGCGCGAAGCCGTCGAGCACCGGAATCGGCAGCAGGTTCATGAGGCCGAGGTTGATCGACAGAATCGCCATCGACTGCATGTAGCTGTCGAGCCCGGCCTCGGCGCTCTTCGACGCGACCAGGTAGATCGTCGCCGGCCCGCCCATGCTGCTGAACGGAACCTCGCCGGTGAACAGCTTGCCGATCACGATCGCGATCTTCCGCGTGATGGCCGGCACCACCTTCACCGACGCGATGAACGCGTCTTTCGGGCCCACCGTCAGCGTCACCTTGTCGACGCGCGCGCCGCCGGCGAGCACGTCGGAGCGCCCCGTGAACACCGGCCGCGCCAGCAGCCCCAGGTCGAGAATGGTCGACGCGTTGCCGATCTCGTCGGTCACCGTCACCTGCGCCTGCGCGAGCTCGGCCGACCTCTCTTCCGTGCCCGACCGCCACCTGAGCTGGAACGGCTTCGTCTCGAGGTTCGAGAGGGCGACGGCCATGAACTGGTACGAGCGCAGCTCCTTGCCGTCGATGCCGATGATGCGGTCGCCGCGCTTGATGCCCGCCTTCTCGGCCGGGGTCTCGGGCTTCACCGTCCACACGTAGAGGTCGCCGATCTCGGCGCCGCCCATCGCCGCGAAGCCTTCGCCCTCGGTGCGCGTCACCTGCACCTTCGCGACTTCGGGAATGACGAACTTCATGCCGCCGCTCTCGGCGAGCTCGCTGCGCAGCACCGTGACGTCCATCGAGGTGCCCACGGGGATCTTCTCGACCACCTCGTTGAGCTCGAGCTCGTCGCGCACCACGGCGTCGCCGACCTTGGCGATGCGATCGAACGTCTTCAGCCCCGCCTGCTCCGCCGGCGACCCCGCGGGCACGCCGATCACCGGCGCCCTCGGGTCCGAGAGGATGCCGATGATGCCGCGCTCGGTCTTCTCGACGATGTCCTTGTCGACCTGCTTCAGCGGCGTGACCGACAGCGTGAGCTCTTTGCCGTCGCGGTCGACCACGATCGGCACCGCGCGCTCGTAGACCCCGTTGAACGCCTCGCGCAGGTCGTTGAAGCTCTTCACCGCGACGCCGTCGATGCTCTTCACGCGGTCGCCGGGCTTCATGCCCGCCATCGCCGCCGGCTTCTCGGGCTCGACGTAGCCGACGCGCGTCGACACCACCTCGACCGAGCCGAGGTTCACGAAGAAGTAGGCGATGATCGGGAACACCAGGTTGAACGCCGGGCCCGCGATGACGATCGCCGCGCGCTTCCACCACGGCTGCGCGAGGAAGCTGCGCTTGGCGTCTTCCGGCGAGACCTCGTCGTGCGGCTGCTCGCCGGCCATCTTCACGTAGCCGCCCAGCGGGATCCACGCGACGCGGTACTCGGTCTCTCCGCGCGTGAAGCCGAAGATGCGCGGCCCGAAGCCGATCGAGAACTTCAGCACCTTCACGCCGCACAGCTTCGCGACCAGGAAGTGCCCCAGCTCGTGAACCGTGACCAGCACCCCGAGGAAGACGGCGAAGGCCACGATGTTCTGGAGAGCGCCCATTCTTGGTCCCGGGAGGTTAACGCCGTAGCCGTGGGAAAGCACCGCGGGCGGTGAAGATTCCCGGCGGGAAGCCGCGCCCCCTCGACCGCAAGGTGCGCTTGAGCACGAAGTCGAACTGCAGCGGGTTTCTCCGGTCGATCTCGTTGAGCGCCTTTCGCTCGTCGGCCGTGATGAAGCCCTGGTCTTTCAGCACCCGCGTCTGCAGCAGCACGTTGATGGCCGGCAGCGGGTAGTCGCTGCCGTTGAGCAGGCGCGGGTGCCAGTCGTCGCGCTCGAGCACGGTGCGAAGCGCCCTCCCCGCCCGGTTCGCCTGCGTCATCGCGCTCACTTCACCCCAGAGACTCCCTTCGTACTGCTTCTGTTCCATCAGGCGCGTGAACAGGTCGAAGTTGTCGACCCACGGCCCGCCCGGCGCGTCGAGGTCGGGGTTCATCCCCAAGCTCGCGCAGTGCGCGATGACGACGCGCGCGCCGCGGTCGAGGGCGCGGCGGAAGTGCAGCGGGTTGCCGAAGCGCTGCGCTTCTTCGGCCTCGACCGCCTTCTCTTCGCCGGCGTGCGTGAGCAGCGTGACGTCGAGCCGCGCGAGCGCGTCGTAGAAGCGGTCGCAGCGCGGCGACGAGGGGTCGATGACCATCGCGTTCGGCAGCCACTTCACCGCGACGGCGCCCGCCGCCGCGCAGCGCTCGAGCTCGTCGACGGCATCGGCGCGGTAGGGGTGAATCGAGGCGCACGGCACGAAGGCGTCGGGGTGCTCGCGGGCGAGCTTCAGCACGTAGTCGTTCGGCGTGTAGAACTCGGTGAGCGAAGGCTGCGGCTCGCCCGCTTCGCCGTACGTCTGGTCGAACGCGAGGATCAGGCAGCGCCCGTGAACGAGCTGGCGGCGAATGCGCGAGAGCAGCACGTTCACGTACTCGGCGTCGCCGTGCTCTTCGTCCGAGATGCCGGCGGCGCGCTTGTAGATGTCGAAGCGCAGCGCGCTGACCGGGTGGTCGAGGCCGCCGCGCATCGCGGGGCTCACCCAGCAGCCGGTGCCGCCGTTGCCCAGGCCCACCACGTGAACGTGGGTGTCGAGCACCTCGCGCGGGTCGACGTCGGCCCACGCCTTGCGGGTGAGCGCGCGCGCGTGATCCGAGAGCGGCTCGGGGTCGGCGGGGCGCGCGAGGCGGAAGCAGCCGGTCGCCGCAGCGGCGAGGCCTCCGGTGAGCACCGTGCGGCGGCCGATCACGGCGCGCCCCGCCGCCGGCCGCGGGCGCGCAGGCGTGTCAGGGCGCAGAGCGCCGCGAGCGCCGCGAGCGCCGGGGGCCCGTTCACGAGGCTGCAGCCGACGCCGAGGCGCCTCGGCGCGCCGGGCATCACCTTCACCGGAAACGTCGTCGACAGCAGATCGAGGTGCAGCGGGGCGAGCACGTAGTCGCCGGGCTCGGAGATGATCATGCCGGCGGTCGCGCGGCTGTCACCGGCCGCGACGGTGAGGCCGGTCGCAGGCACGGTGCAGGCGGGGTCGGCGAACAGCTGCGCTCCGGCGCCCGGCAGCGCCACCGCCACGTCGTACGCCGCGGGCGCCGGCAGGCGCGTGACCCCCTCGAGCCGGACCTCGACGACGGCGCACTCGCCCGCAATCACGGGGCCCGCGACCGAGGCCGACAGCCAGGTGGCGTTCGGCGCGGCCGAGACGGCCACGTCGTCGAAGTCGAGCGTGCCCGTCGACGACGACGGCACGGCGAAGTTCTCGCCCATCGAGACCGACCGCACGCCGCAGGTGGTGAAGTCGAGGCCATAGGCCCCGCCCACGAACCGGCCGTCGAGCCACAGCGCGCGGCCGCCGTCGGCGGTGCCCACCCCGGTGGTCGCCATCTCCAGCAGGTGCCAGGTGCCGCCGGCGAGCCCCGCATCGGCGGGCGTGATCAACAAGGGGAGCATCGAGCCGGCGGCTCCGTACCCCCCGAGCTGCAGGCCACCCGACGAGAGCCTGAACGCGGTGCCGCTCGTGCAGCGATCGGCTCCCCCCGTGGGGTCGAGGTCGACGTGGTTGATCTGCACCGAGCCGATGCCCTGGAACGACTGGCGGACCCAGTAGCGCAGCCAGAGGTCGGCCCCGAAGCCGGGCAGCTGGCGAATGAGCCACGCCTCTTCGCTGTTTCCTGCGTCGGAGCCGTTGCCGTCGACCACGCGGAGCCCCAGGTTGCCCCGGTGGCCGGCTGCGGGCGCCGTCCGCAGGGTGGTGGCCGGGAAGAACGTCCTGACGGTGTCCCACTGGCCGCCGTCGCCGACCCACAGCGCGCCCGTCTCGAAGTCGTCGGAGAACCCGACGTTGAGGAGCGCGACCGTGACCACGGGAGCCAGCGCGAGCGCCACGCAGACAGTCTAGTCGCTCCGGTGCCGTTTCAGCGCTCGAGCCAGGAGCTCGGGTCGTTCTCGTCGAACTTGTACACGCGATCAATCAGGGCATCGAGCGACTTGTCGCTCAGGCGCACGCCCGAGACGCGCGCTCCCCCGCCGAGCGCGCGGAGCTGCTCGAGCGCGTGGGTATCGCCGGGGTCGCGCATCGCCACCGAGAAGCGCACCGCGTCGTGCTCGAGCGGGCAGACCCGAAGCTCGAGGCACGTCTCGAGGGGCACCATCGCCGTCACTTCCTTTGGGACCTGCAGATCCGCGGCCTGCTCGGCGCTCATCCACCGGGTCGACGTGAGCTCGGCCTCGGTCGCGATGACGTCGTCCTCGCTCGCGAGCCGCAGCAGCACGAGGGCCTCCCCTTCACAGATGCCGTTCTTCTGCGCGAGCTGCTTGCCCTGCGCGACCTGCGAGGCGTTCAGCTTCCGCGTCTGGAGCATGCGCTCGGCGACCGGCAGCTCCTTCGGCTTCGGCATCACCGGCTGCGCGGCGGCGTCGGCCGCGCGGGCGGCGGCGAGCTCTTCGTGGCTCATGCGCCGGGTCTGCATCTTCCCGAGCAGCACCGAGTCTGGGGGCAGCGGAGACGATCGACGGGTCAAAGCTGGGTGAATGGTACCCAGCAGGCCGTGTGCGACTCTACCGGCGGGTGTGCGCTTTGGGGGGGCTGTCGCTAGAACGCCGTGCCGCGCGCGAACTTGATGTAGACGAAGACCATCGGGGCGTTGAAGAGGAGCGCGTCGACGCGGTCGAGCATGCCGCCGTGGCCGGGGATCATCTTCCCCGAGTCCTTCACGCCGTAGGCGCGCTTGAGCATCGACTCGCACAGGTCGCCGGCGGGCCCCAGCACCGAGCCCAGCACGCCCATGATCACGCAGTCGGCGACCGTCATCTGGGGGAAGAAGAACGCCCGCTCGATGAACAGCCCGCCGATGGCGCCCACGAAGCCGCCCGCGAAGCCCTCCCAGGTCTTGTTCGGGCTCACCTCGGGGTAGAGCTTGTGCTTCCCGAACAGGCGGCCCGCGAAGTACGCCGCCGTGTCGTTCGCCCAGGTGATGATCAGCGCCGCGACCAGCCACCACATGCCGTCGTCCTGCTGCCGCACCGCCATCAGCGCCGCCATGCCGCCGCCGCCGTAGATCGCGCCCATCATGATGTGCGCGCTGCGGTTCGGAGCCTCCTCGAGCGGCCCCTCGAGCAGGTGCCACGACCACGACGCCAGCATCAGAATCGAGAGGCCCGCGCAGACGAGCGCCGGAGCCCCGTTCGGCGCCCACACCACGAAGAACGGAGCGAGCCCGGCGCCCACGATCGCGAGCCACGCGATGCTCGGCAGCCCCTTCAGCGTGATGTTGAGGTACTCGCCCGCGACCGACGCCGCTCCCCACGCGAGGAGCACCGCCGTCCACCAGCTGCCCTTGTAGAGCAGGAACAGAATCAGCGGCAGCATCACGACGGCCGTGCCCAGCCGCACCAGCAGGTTCTTGTTCTTGTCGGTCAAGGAAGCGCGCGGAGCTGGGCTGAGGTCAGCCCGAAGCGCCGTTCGCGGTTCTGAAACTGCTCGATGCAGTCGAGCAGCTCGTGCGCACGGAAGTCGGGCCACGGCGTGTCGGTGAAGACGTACTCGGCGTACGCGCCCTGCCACAGCAGGAAGTTGCTCACGCGGTTCTCGCCGCTGGTGCGGATGATGAGGTCGACCGGAGGCAGGTCGCACGTCCACAGCTCGCGCTCGACGTCCGCCTCGGTGATCGACTCGGCCGCGAGCTCGCCGCGCTCGACGCGCGACGCGATGCTCTGCATGGCGCGCACGAGCTCTTCGCGGCCGCCGTACGAGAGCGCCAGCGTCAGCACCATCTGCTTGTTGCCCGCGCTCTCTTCGCGCAGCGCATCGAGCGGCTCGCGCACGAACCCCGGCAGCTTCTCGAGCGCGCCGATCGCGTTCAGGCGGATGCCGTTGTCCATGATCTCGTCGCGCTCCTTGAGCAGGTACTCGCGCAAGAGCTCCATGAGGCCGGTCACCTCGAGCGACGGCCGCCGCCAGTTCTGCGACGAGAACGCGTAGAGCGTCAGCGCCTCGATGCCGGTGCGGCGCGCGCAGCGGGTGACGTCGCGCACCGACGCGCTGCCCTCGCGGTGCCCTTCGAGGCGCGGCCGGCCGCGGGACTCTGCCCAACGACCGTTGCCATCCATGATGATCCCGATGTGGCGCGGCAGCGGCTTCGTCTTCACCGTGCCCTCGCGAAACTTGAGTGATGCCGACTCCATGGATGTGCGGCGCCTCCTTAGCCCACCCTATTAACGGTGGAAAGTCGGAGGCATGGAGGTCATTTCGCGCCGGCGGTCGAATCGGGCCTCCGGCCGGTCGCGAGCGCGTGCACCTGGGCCCTGAGCCACTGGTGGGCGGGCTGCTCGTGCACCGACGGGTGCCAGAGCTGCTGAACCCGCAGCCTCGGCAGGCCCTTGGGCAGCGGCACGACCTCGAGCGGGAAGGCGGCGGCGAACCGGCGCGCGACGCTCTCGGGGATGACGGCGAGCAGGTCGGTCTCGGCCAGCACCCAGGGCGCGGTGAGGTAGTGCGGCACGAACAGCACGATGTTGCGCCGGGGCCCTCTGCTCTTCCGCTCGAAGCGGCTCAGCGTGCCGCCGCGCGGTGACACGTTCAGCTGCGGCAGGTGCAGCGCCTGCTCCAGCGGCTGGTTCAGCGCGGGGTGGCCCCTGCGGGCGATGGCCACCATGCGCTCGTCGGCGATCAGCTGGCGCTTGAGGCCTGGCGGAGCGCGGTCGCCCGGCGCCACGTCGAACACGCCGAGCACGAGGTCGAGCTCGCCGCGCTCGACCGCCAGCGCCGGGAACTCGGCGCCGAGGGGCACCACGCGCAGCGTGATCCCGGGCCAGGAGGCGAGGCGCGCGGCGAGCGGCGGCACGAAGAGCAGCTGCGCGTGATCGCTGGCCGCCACCACGAACGTGTGCCGGGCCCGCTGCGGGTCGAAGGCCTCGCGCGGCTCGAGGCCGGAGCGCAGGCGCCTCAGCGACTCGCTGACCCAGGGCTCGATCTCGAGCGCGCGCGGCGTGGCGGTGACCCCGCGCGGGTGGCGCACGAACAGCGGGTCCTGGAAGCGCTGGCGCAGGCGGGTCAGCGCGTTGCTGACCGCGGGCTGCGTGCGCCTGAGGCGGACGGCGGCGCGCGTGACGTTGCGCTCGACCATGAGCGCCTCGAAGACCACGAACAGGTTGAGGTCGACGCCGGCGAGCGGGTCCGCGGCTTCCATTCATGGCGTGAATATCACGAATCACCGCCATGCATTGGCGTGACATGGGCGTGCGGGCGCATGTTGGCGGCATGAACCGAACGCTCCTGCTCCTCTGCTCTGCATGCAGCCTGCCGTACGTCGCGCCCCGGCCGTTCACGCAGCCGCCGGCTCCGGCGGTGCCGATCGAGGTGTGCTGGCTCGAGACCGGGGGCACCGAGGTCGGCGGAGGCTTCGGCGCCGCGGGCAACGCGCGCGCCGGCACCTGGCACGTGACGACCTCGGCGGTGCTGGTGCGCCACCCGAAGGGCGACGTGCTCATCGACACCGGCCTGTCGCCGACGCCCGAGGAGGACGCGAAGGAGCTGTCGGGCTGGGGGCGCTTCGTGTTCGGGCAGACGGCGGGGCAGAACCGGGCGCGCGGCTCGCTGCCCGAGCTGTTGAAGGCGGCCGGCGCGGGCCCGCTCGCCGGCGTCGTGCTGAGCCACGCGCACGCGGATCATGCGGGCGGGCTGTCGCTCGTGCCCGCGGCTCCGGTCTGGCTCGCGAAAGAGGAGGCCGAGTTCGCGCGCGGGAAGACCGACGCGGTGCTGCCGGCGCACGCGCGCGCGATCGGCGAGCGGGCGGTGCCCATTCCGTTCGCGGCGAAGGGCTACGCGGGCTACGCGCAGAGCTGGGACGTGTTCGGCGACGGCACGCTGGTGGTGGTGCCGACGTTCGGGCACACGCCGGGCAGCGTCGCGACGTTCGTGAACCTGGGGCCGCGGCGGCTGGTGCACGTCGGCGACCTCATCAACCTGCAGGAGTCGGTGGAGCGCGAGGCGCCCAAGTCGTGGATCATGAGCGCGCTGACCGACGAAGACCGTGCGGCGACCGAGCGCGAGGTGGCGCGGCTGGTGCGGCTGCAGAAGCAGGACCCCGCGCTGTGGATTCTGCCGGCGCACGATCGCGCCGCGTACGAGGCGTTCTTCGGCGAGCTGCCGGTGGACGCGCGCGAGCCGCGGTGCGTGACGCGCTGAGCGACCGACGGCCGGCAGGAAACGGCTCGGCTTTCCGACCGGTGTGGCTGCGCTTCTCGCGCTACGCCACTGACCGGCGCACGGCTGGGGATCACCTTCGTGGGCGCTTCGATGCTCCCCCCGTTCGGCGTGAGGCGCGCGATCGCTGAGGCGGCCCGGGAGGTTCGAGCCGCCGGCGACCCATGAATCAGCGTCGAGATGTCACCAGGAATCTGGTGACAACGAGCAACCCATTCATCGGTCGCCGACCTGTCGGCCCCCCTCGAGTGCCTTGTGGGACGATCGACCTCA
>Ga0268299_1001246_pt1 | contig 49118 bp, 41 predicted proteins | sample NOBtaG_FD_193484 | JGI IMG/M metagenome (GOLD analysis project Ga0268299, IMG submission 193484) | Activated sludge microbial communities from bioreactor in Nijmegen, Gelderland, Netherland - NOB reactor | ecosystem: Engineered > Bioreactor > Aerobic > Activated sludge | place: Netherlands... | reverse complement strand
GGTCTGGGGTCTGGGGTCTTGCGACCAATGACCAATGACGAGGCCCCGCAGAATCTGGACATGGATTTCACGGATTGACACGGAAAGAACCCCTTTCTTCTCCGTGAAATCCGTGTCTCCTCTTCCTCTAGACAAATTCGCGGCCCGGATGCGTCTTTGACCGGAACCGTTCATGGCCGCCTTCGATCTTGCACGCCTCTACGACGATCATGCGGCGGCCCTGTATGCCTACGCCCTGAACCTCACCCGGTCGGAATCCGACGCCCGCGACGCGCTGCAGGAGGTGTTCACGCGCCTGGCCCGGCGGGGGGAATTGCCGGACGATCTGCGTGAGCCCCGGGCGCTGCTGCTCCGAATGACCCATCATGCGATGGTGGACAGCCTTCGCCGTCGGGAATCCCGCCGACGCACCGAGGAATCGCTGGCGGGAGAGACCGGGCGGCTGTTTGCACCGGCTGCGGATCCCGATGCCGCCGCATTTCGAAACGGCTTGGCCACCGCGCTGGGCGAGTTGCCGGCGGAGCAGCGGGCGGTAGTGCACCTCAAGCTGTGGGAGGGCCTGACCTTTGAGCAGATCGCCAGCGCGCTGGACCTGTCGCCCAACACGGCCGCGAGCCGCTATCGGTACGGAATAGACAAACTGCGGGCGCTGTTGCGTCCCCTGTACGAGGAGATTCGATGAACTGCGGAGGAATTCCATGAATCGTCCAACCCCTTTCGATCACCACGCGGACGGCTCCGATGCCTTCGAACGGCGAATGGCTGCCCAGCCGTGGCGGCCACCTCCTCCGGACCTGCGGGCCCAGATTCTTGCAGCCGCCGTCCTGCCTGCCGGGCCCGTCCGGACTCCGGTCCAACGCTGGCGCTGGACCGAGCTGTTGTGGCCCGGTCCGTGGGCCTGGGGTGCGGTGGCGGCGGCCTGGATCGCAATCATGGCCTTTGGATTCGGAGCGGAGCAGACCGCCCGCCAAGGAGTCTTCCTTGCCCGTCGGACCACCGGATCCTCTGCGCCGACGTGGATGGGATGGCAGGAGCAACAGGCCCGGCTCGCCGCGCTACTCGAGGAGGAACCGCCTGTCCGCAAGACTCCGGCACTCCTCCGACCTCGAAGCGCCCTTCCCGGACCGCGCCTGGGAGAACGCAGCCGCCGTCCGTCGCGATTCCCTCTGGCTTGATTTGATTTGATTTCTCATGAACCCGAATCCTCCTCCTCGCCGTCCCTTGTGGTTCCGCGCGCTTCGCGGACTCTTCTTCCTGGGCGTTTTGCTCGTCACGCTGGGCGCCTTGATATGGGCCTTCGAAAACTGGCGCGGCGAGCGCGCCTGGCAGGCGCTGGTGCGTCAGTATGCCGCCAAGGGCGATCCCCTCGACGGCCCGCTGTTGGTTCCAGAGACCGTGCCCGATGACCAGAATGTCGCCATGACCCCGCTGCTGCGCCCGCTGCGGGAATACGATTGGGTGAACGGCGAGATCGTCTGGCGCGATTCCAACGCCATCGCGCGCCTCGACGCCCTGTCGCTGCCCCGCCTGCAGGGCGGCGAGGAGCGAACGCCGGAGGGACGGACCGCCCTGACGAATTGGCAGACCGCGTTCCGGTCCACCAACGGATTCCCGCTGCCGGCCACCTCGGGTACTCCCGCTGCCGATATCCTGGCCGCCTTCGGACGGTGGACGGTGGAACTGGATGAACTGGAGGCAGCCTCAAGGCGACCCCATGCGCGATTTCACGCGCGGTTTGACGAAGACATAGGCGTCGTCCTGCCGCAACTGGCCAAGGCAAAGACGGTCAGCACGCTACTCCAACTGAGGTGCGCCGCGCGCCTGGCGGCCGGGGATACGGAAGGCGCCTTGGCGGACATCGAGTTCAACGAACGCTGGGCGCGGGCAATCTCCGAAGAATCGCTGCTGATCAGCGAGTTGGTGGCCATCGCCGTTGAAACCATGGGCACGCGGATGGCTTGGGAAGGCCTGGTGGATCACCAGTGGAACGATTCCCAACTTCAACGGCTTCAGCGGCTCTTTGCGGATCGCCGGCCCCGGGAAGATCTGGTACGCGCCTTGCGCGGTGAGCGAAAATTCGGACTGGCACATTTTGAGGACTTGGTGAGAAACCCCAGCCACGCACCGACCCAAAGCTCGAATCCGCAGCGGTTGATGCCTCCCTTGCCCCGCGGTTGGGTCCGTCAGAATCAGATCTCGCTCGTGCGGTACTACGAACTCCTGGCCGCCCGCAACGCGAAGTGGATTGCGGGGGACTTGCCCGCCGCCCAGATCGGCGAGGACCCGACGGATCAGTTGAAGCGGGAACGCCCGACGATCTATGCCAGGTTGACCCTCATGCTGGCTCCCGCGCTTTCGAAGACGATGGAGAAGGCGGATAGACTGCTGGCGATTTCCCGCATGGCGGAAATCGCCTGCGCGCTGGAGCGCTATCGCCTGGCCCACAACCAGTATCCCGAGACGTTGAACGCGTTGGCACCTTCCTTGATTTCCGCGATCCCTACGGATCCCTGTACCAGCAAACCGTTCCAGTACCGGCGCAACGAAAACGCCACGTATCAACTCTACTCGCTAGGGCTGAACGGCCGGGACGACGGCGGGAAGTTCGTTCGCGACGATGCGGTCAACGATTGGGTGTGGCCGATGGCCGTGCCCACGGACCGGAAGGAACGGATGTTTTGATCTGCCCGGGCTGCCTACCAGGCCCAGTTCCAGAAGCTCAGAGACGGCTCGTGGGTGATGTCGTTGACGAAGGTCCGCGGCAGGGTGGCGCCGGGCTTCAGGTTCGGATCCCGGTTGTACACCTCGCGCTCGCGGGGACCAAACTCGGCAGGAGCGAAGGGATTGATGATCTCCAGGAAATTCCGGGGCTCGGGCTGGCGGATCAGAAATCCGACGGCGCCATACTGCTCGATGATCTCCTCCGGTGTCGGCGCCCGCAGCCGGCTTTGCGCCTCGGCATCCTCTTCCTTTATCGGCCCGCCAGGCGTCCCGAGGCCGAAGTCGGTGGTATAACCCGGAGTCTGGATCTCCTCCGCGGACAGGATCGGCGCCTCGGTCTTCGGCGACGTGCTGGCCTCAGCGACTATGGCTTCGGTGATCGAAGGGGCCGTCGGCTCGGCGGCGGGCGTGATGGGTGCGACGGGCACAGCGTCCGCGGCGGGGACCGCAGGCGCGGCGGGAGGGGTGAGGGAGAGCGTCACCGCCAAATTGGTGGACGCCGCGGTCGAAGGTTGCGGGTCTTCTCCGCGAACCGGGATCCCGGGGACTGCCACCGCCAGGAGCAGACCCACCATCAGATGCCGGCCGCGAATCGAGTTCATGGGAACCAGGGGTTATGAGCTTTCTCCTGACCGACCGTGGTCAGCGGGCCGTGGCCCGGGCAGATCAACGTGTCTTCGGCCAGCGAAAGAATCATCCCACGAACCCGTTCCCGCGCAAGTGGGAGTTGATCCCGGGCGCCGCCCATGGAACCGGCGAAGATCGCATCGCCAACTACTGCGACGGTGGGCGCCTGTCCGGACCAGCCGGTCACTAGGTAGGTGACGCCGTCCTCGGCGTGGCCCGGCGTGGCCCGGTGCGTCACGCGGAGGGCGCCGACCAGGAATTCCGATCCAGCGGCCAGACGCTGCTCCGCGGGCGCCTTGCTGGATCCGGAATGCACTTGGGCTCCGGGATACCGCTTTCGCAGCGGACCCAGCGCCGCGACGTGATCCCCGTGGGAATGGGTGATGAAGAGGTGCTGGAGGTGGAGGGAATGCCGCGAGATCTGTTCCACGATGGGCGCCTCGTCGAATCCGGTGTCGAACAGCGCCGCCGCCCGGCTCGCCGGATCCCAAATGAGAAATGCATTCACCGTCATGCCCTCCCCGGCGGTGGTGATCACCTCCAGCGCCTGCCATCGCGCGAGGTCCACCGGCTGCGGACGCCACCCCTGGGCGAGGGCGGCCAGGCGCGGTCCGGAGAGCGTCAGAAGCCCGGCGAGCGGATCGAATCGCAGTCCGACCGGGGCGGCTCCAGAATCCTCTAGGCGTTCGTAGTCCGCCACGGCCAGTCCGGCGGCCTGTGCGGCGGCCTCCGCGGAGACCTGATTGGAAATACGGGCTTTGCGGAGGATGTCGCCGAGGCTGTCTTCAAGATTCACGGGCAACGGATACCGGAGCACCGCGGACGCGAGAAGCCGGAAAACAGATAGCCCGGCGATCCCATGCCTTGTGCCTTGAGTCCCACGCAGAGGCCACGAAGGGCCACAGAGGAGGGCGTTGAACGGGACACGAGGGAAGAGAGTGCCAGGTCGTCAGTTTGTCCCTCCGCCTCTGAAGTTCTCGTCTCCTTCGCAGTTCTTGAACTCCCATTGCGCGGATTGTGCGCGGATTGCTGGCGATTCTCCGATCCGAGGGCGGTTTCGACACCACTGCACCATGATGCTCTCATGAACCGCCTGACCATTACTTTGGACGACGATCTTTATGCCATGGCGCGCGCCCATGCCGTGGCCAACAAGCTGTCCCTCAGCAAGGCGGTCAGTGATCTGCTGCGGCGACGCGTCGTTCCCCCAGGCCCGCCAGCACCCGCGGCTTTGGAGCAGGCGAGTAGCTATTTCGATCCGGTTTTGGGCATTCAGGTCAGCCTTTGCGATCGACCGCTCACCGAACAAGACATTCAACGTGTCCTTCACGATGACGACCTTCGCATCGCCGAAGCGGCCGGCTGGGTGGAGCCCCGCGCTTCCGTGACTTCCAAGACATGAGCCCGTGGCTTCTGGATGCCAATGTGCTGGTGGCTTGTTCCCTGGCCGGCCATCCGTTCTACGCCAGAGTCCGCCGCTGGCGACAGGCCACCATGGACGCCCCCATTGCCACATGTCCGGTCACCGAAGGCGCACTGCTGCGTTTGCATATGCAATACGCCCGCGACAAATCTCCTGCCGCCGCTTGGGCAGCGCTGGCGTCCATTCATGCCCATCCCAAGCACGTTTTCTGGCCGGAGAATTTCTCATATATCGAAATCACCTTCACCCGTCTTACCGGTCACCGTCAGGTCACCGATTCCTGGCTGGTCGAACTTGCCCGCCGCAAGGGCGGCCGGCTCGCCACTCTCAACGAAAGCCTCGCCGTCCTTTGGCCCGACACGGCTGTTCTTCTCCCCATATAGAGATCGGGGAGCAATGGGGTCGCTCATCGGATCAGTGGTACCCCAACCGGACCAGGTGGGGCCGCAAGAGGTCGAGATGCGGGGCCAGAAATTCCTCGTAGTTCTTCCAGCGGCCTATCGCCCGCCGGTACAGGGGCTGACCGACGTCCGCAAAAGTGGGTGTGCGAATGCCCTTCCCGCGAGATCGTTCGGCAAAGTCCAGGACGGACGGCGTCCACGGAATTTCGAGGAACTCCAGCAGACGCCGGATCTCGCGCTCCGGATGGTTCACCAGGCGTTCATATCGCGTTTCCAGGAGGGGAAATGGCAACACCTCCGTCCAATGCCTCCACGACTCCAGGGAGTGCGCGCAGAACTCGCACGTGGAGCGCAAGTCCAGGGCCGCGGCGCTGGCCGGCGCCAGGGGCACCAGCGTAAAGAAGTAGCTGAGGCAGACGTCGCGGGGATCCCGCAGCGGAAAAATCACCCGGGCTTCCGGAAACAAGCGCAGCGGTAATGGCAGGTCCGGAGTCAGCGCCGGATCTTTTTCGATCAAAAGCCGGGAACCCACCGGCTGCCTGAGGTGGGCTTCCGTGAACTTCCCATAGGCCGAGCGGCCGGCCTCGATCTGGTCCCGATCGAAGTTCCGCAACTCGGCGGCGCCGGCCGAAGCGGAAGGGGAGGTTCGCAGCAGAGGCTCGATGAATTCCTTCACCCAGACACCGGTTTCGTCGGTGGTGATCACCTCTTCGTGCATGGCCAGCATCTGCTCCAGCAGCGTCGTGCCGGAGCGGGGATGTCCGCACAGGAAGGCGATCCGTCGCGGGCCGCTGTCGCAGGCTGGAGCCGCGCGCCATTCCTCGAAATCGGCGCGACGCAACTGCGCCGCGAGCTCGCGCTGGCGCCGCTGGATCGCCCGTGCCTCAGCCAGGGCGGGAAGGGCCTGTTCCCGCAACTGCGCCTTGGCGGCCAGAAGGGCTTCCAGGGCGGCGCGGTAGTCTCCGAGCTGATCCAGAATGGCGGCCAGTTCGTAGCGCAACCGCCAATGATCCGGATCCGGAGGACCGGACAAACGCGCGCGAAGGCGGCGGCAGGCCTCGTCGAGGCGGCCGCGCCGGCGCTCCAGATGCGCCCGGATGCAGATGGACTTGATGTGGTGCGGGTCCAGCGCCACGGCCGCGGCGGCGCACTCTTCCGCGGCGTCGAGGGACCCCCCGCGTTCGAACACCTCGGCCTGCATCGCCAGCAACGGCGCATGGTCGGGACACACGGACCGGGCGCGCTCCAACCACTGCGCCGCCTCGGAAAATCGGGCGAGTCCGAAGAGTTTTTTGGCGGCTAGAAGGCAGGAAGTGACGGAATCCGGCCGAATGCGGGCAGCCTCTTCATACGTGTCGAGCGCGCGGCTGAACTCGTAGGCGGCCCAGAGGCATTCGGCGAGTTCGTGATACGCTGCCTCCTCGGTCGGCTGCAGCTGGATGGCCTGCCGGAACAGCGCTTCCGCCTGCGCCACGTCTCCCTGCTGGAGCACGGAGGTCGCGCGCTGGCGGAGAAGTATCGGATTCATGAACGCGGCGCGTTCACGCTGCCAGGGCAGTCGCGCAGAGCGGCGGAGCTACCGGTCTGCCCCCCATCGTTTCAGACGTTCCCTTCCATTCGCTCTCTATTGACGGCGCCGTCGCATCGCCAGGGCGCCGAGCCCCAGCCCAATTACTCCGAGGGCGGTGACCGACGGCTCGGGAACCTGATCAAAAGTCAGGTTCGCCGCCGCGATATAGCTGGGGGAGCCGCTATTGCGCGTCAATCGCAGCGTGACGGATTCGCCCACGCGGACATCGGCGGCCGTAAGCCCCGTCTCAATGGTGTCGCGTCCGCCCGTATCCCGGGTCCACACTCCGGTGGCCAGGGTTCCCGCGCTGTCGTAAATGCTCCACGTCACGCTCATGTTGGCCTCGGCTGCTCCCTGCCAGGCGTCGAGGTCGAAGGAACGAAGCAAGACGGCTGCACCCGCGCCCGGGGTAAATAGCAGGTCAATATCGGCGCCCGCATTGAAATCCGTTTGCGCCACGTTCCCGCGTCCATCCCAGGTCGTATAAGTCTGGTAGCCCACTCCCCAGGTCAGGGCGATGTCCGGAGTGCCGGTGACCCCTGTGGCTCCCGGGCTGACGATGTAATCAATGCTGTCGGCCGAGACATGGCTCCCGTATTCGGGGATCGAGGAAATATCCACGTTGTCCGTGGTGAAACTGCCGAAGGTGATCTGGGTTGTGGCCTGTGCCGGCTGAAGGGCTGCGACTCCCATGACCCCCATTCCGATGACTCGTACTCCTGCGGATGCACCCTTCTTTTTCATGATGTTGAGATTCGCCGGTTCCGGAATCGCCGGTCAACTTGATTCTGGAGTTCCCCGCTGGATGAGGGATGTCCTGTCTCTCGTCGGCGCTCTTCGCATAGAATCGCTACATGACCGAATGGAATGCGGCCGCCTATGACCGGATTGACGGACTCCAGCAGGCGATGGCCCACGAGGTGATTGACCGCCTCCGTTTCCAAGGCTCGGAAAGGGTGCTCGATGTCGGTTGCGGCGACGGCGCCATCACTACTGTGGTGGCCTCCCGAGTCCCGGACGGCGAAGTGGTGGGCGTGGATGCCTCGCAGGACATGATCCGCTTCGCCTCTCGGCAACCCGCAGCGACCGCATGCCGCAATCTGTCGTTCCGTGTCGGGGATGCCCGTCGCCTCGATTTTTCCTCCGCTTTCGACTGGGTGATCTCGTTCAATGCCCTTCACTGGGTCCACGAACAGGAGCCCGTTCTCAAGGGAATCTGGAGTGCCCTCAGGCCTGGAGGACGCGCCCATCTGCGTCTGGTACCCGGTGGTCCCCGCCCGAGCTTGGAGGACGTCATCGAAGCCACGGCCCACGATCCGCGCTGGGAGACGGCTTTCCGCGGCGCCCACCCGCCTTTCCTGCACCCGGAACCGGATGCCTATGCCGATTTGGCGCGCGAGGCCGGATTCCGGGTGGAATCGGTCCAACGCGCCGATTACTCCTGGGATTTCGGCTCTGCGGAAGCCTTCCGCGCCTTCGCTCAGGTGACATTCGTCGAGTGGACCCGTCGGCTGCCCGAATCGGAACGCCTCCCCTTCATAGACGACGCCCTGGACCGCTACCGCCGCATCGCCTGCGCCGGCCCGGGTGAGGATCACTGTTTCAAGTTCTACCAGATGGACATCGTCTTCCAGCGTCCTGATTTCTAACGGAGGGCATCGGCGTTCGGTCTCCAGGAAGAGCCGATGCGGTTGCAGCACCGCCACGCGACGTCCTTTGGAGGCTATGGCGTGGCGGCTGCAGGGGAGGGGGTGAACTGATGACCTGGCACTCTGTGCGCCCTCGCGTCTGCACGGGCGTGTGTGCTTGGCATAAAACTCTACCGCGTGGTTCCGCATCGTTTAGGGAGTCCGGCTGAGTGATCACCGCAGAATCTCTGCGTCCTTTGCGCCCATGGCGTGAGGCTCTCGCCATCACCCCTGCGCCCTGCCGTCGTTGCTGTGCCAGCAGGAGAAAAATCGGCGCGGCATTCCTGAGAGCTGTGATTGGCGGTCCGCAAAAGGATTCATGCTCGCCGGCTTGAATGGACCGCGGCCTTCCAGGCAAAGAATGGCCGGTCCGGCCGGAGGCGGTCATCCATCGCGTGCGGCGGACCCTGGACCGGCGGCGTCCGCGGCGTTCCTCCCCGAAGGCGCCGCCGGTTCTCCACCCCATCCTCATGAAATCGCCTCTCGCCAAATCCTCTCGCCACCCGGGTTCCCCCGTCTCCATCCGCGCGGCGCTCGCCGCCGGTCTGGTCTCCGGCATCGCCGGTTCCTCCCTGGCGCAGTCGCCAACTCCGGCTGCGGCATCTCCGCCTGCCACGCCTCCGGCCTATGTGTATCCGCCCCCGCCGCCCAATCCACTGGCCTGGCGTCCGTACCCCGGCCTGCTGGATACCTGGCTTCGGGAGCAATCCCCGGCCTTCAACCGCTGGACCTTCGGCGCCTGGGAGCGCTTTCGATACGAGTCGCGCAACTATTTCGCCGCCAATGGCGCCGGGCCGCTGGCCGTGGACTTCAACGCTGCGTCGCCCGCGGCGCACAACAACTACTCGCTGTTTCGCACCCAGATCTGGACCGGCTACGCACCCACCGACTGGCTGCGCGGCTACGTCGAGGCGCAGGGTAGCTCCCAAAACGGGTGGGCCGGCGATCCCAATCCCCAGGCCAACAATCCCATGGGCTTTTACCAATACTACGCGGTGCTGGGGAATCCGAAGGAGTTCCCGGTCACGTTCCAGGCCGGACGCCAGGAGCTGAGTTACGGCGAGGAGCGCTTGGTGGGCGGATTCATCTGGGACAACATCGGACGGGTCTTCGATGCCGCGAAACTGCGCTATGCCCAGGACCGGTTCTGGATTGACGCCTTCGCCGGCAGCCTGGTGCTGCCGGTCAATCGCGGCACCGACGTGGTCAACTGGGACGAAGTTTTCTGGGGCCTTTATTCCCAGGCCCGCGGCGTGATTCCCAAAACCATCGCCGAGTTCTACTTCCTCGGGGACAACGCCAACAACAATTCCCAGAACAACGCGGGCACCGTGCAACGGGGCAACTCGCCGCGCGATCTCTACACCTTTGGACTGCATTGGAAGTCCGATCCCGCCCAACTCCGGGGCTGGTATTATGACGTGGAGATGGCCGGACAGATGGGCCAGTTCCAGTACCCCCGGAACACGCCGGAGGTGATCAACGGCGAGAAGCTGGACCACCTGGCCTACGCGCTGCACTTCGAGGCCGGATACCACTTCACCAATGCCTGGGCGAAACCCCGGATCGGACTGTTCTACAATCAGGCATCCGGAGACCACGACCCGGCAGACGACGAGCACACGACGTTCGTGAATCTTTATCCCACGAACCACAAGTTCTATGGGTTCATGGATTTTCTCTCCTGGCAGAACATGCGGCAGGTGGCGTTGACGACCACCTGGTTCCCGATCGGCAAGCTGCGGGTCACGCTGAATTTCTACGTGGACTGGGTGCTGACGACCGAGGACTTCTTTTACAACGTGGGCGGCGCAGCCCGGACCACGGGAGGCTATGGCATCCGGCCCGGCAACAAGGCCCACCTGGGACAGGAGGTGGACCTGATCTTGAACTACCCGGTGCGCAAATGGTTCAACGTCGAGGCTGGCTTCGGACACTACTTCACCGGCCAATATGTGGATGAATCCCTCACCAACACCGGCGGCTCGCACGACGCCAACTGGTACTATGTGCAATTGATCGGGAGTTTTTGATCATCCCGGCTTGCGCCAAGTCCTTGGTCAGAGCCGGCCCCAGCAAGCCCCTGGGAGAGGCCCTTCAGTTGCCGCCAGGAGCATTGCGCGCGAAGTCCTTCATTCCAAAAGCGTTGGCAGGCCTGTTTGAGACGCGCCGGTTCCAAGGTCTTTGGCTGGTGGCTGCCGGTGATGCAGTGGAAGATGGGGGCGCGCCGGGAACCTTTTCCGCGCCGCGCCCTCCCAATTTCAGAGTGCCGCATGCTGTCCGAACCGGAGTTTGAGACGCTGGTGGAACGCCACTACGGCGCCCTCTATCGCTTTGCCTTGAGCCTGACCCGACAACCGCCCGACGCCGCCGACCTGACCCAGCAGGCCTTCCTGGCCTGGGCTCAAAAAGGCCATCAACTCCGCGACCGGACCCGGGTTCGCTCCTGGCTGTTCACCACGATTCACCGCCTGTTCATTGATTCCCGGCGACGGGCCGATCGGTATGTCGTTGAACCGTGGGAGGATCTCGGCGACACCCTTCCGGCCCCCAATCCGGAGCGCGTTCAGCAGGTGGACGTGGAGACCCTCTTGCGGGAGTTGGCGGCCGTTGACGAGGTGTTTCGGGCTCCGGTGGCGCTGTTTTACCTGGAGGATTGTTCGTATCTGGAGATCGCCAGCATCCTCGAAGTACCGCTCGGCACGGTGAAGTCCCGCATTGCGCGGGGCATCGCCCAGTTGCAGCGACGGCTTGCGGATCCGGTGGAACTCAGGAAAGCACCCGCGAAGTGACTGCCGAGAAAGCCAAGCAAATCCTGCTCGCCTGCCGGCCGGGCACCGACGACGAGTCGGATCCCGAAGTGCGCGCGGCGCTCGAGGCTGTGGAGCGCGATCCCGCCCTGGCCGCCTGGTGGCACCAGCAGCGGCAGGTGCATGCGATTTTGACTGGGCGATTCCGGGAAATGCCGGTCCCGGCGGACTTGAAGGCCCGCCTCTTGGCGGACCAGCGGAAGACGGTCGAGGTGGCGTGGTGGCAGTCCGCGCGGATCCGCCTCCTGGCGGCTGCCGCGGCAGTGGCGGCTCTGCTGGTGGCCATTTTCTGGAGTCCTGCGCCGGAGTCCGGGACCTTCGCCCAGTTCCGGGACCGAATGGTGCGCACCGTGGTGCGGGAGTATCGAATGGACCTCAAGACAGACGCCGAGCCGGAAATTCGCAACTTCCTGCGCGAGAACCAGGGACATCCGGGATTCCAACTGCGGGACCGGACGGCGGAGGTTCCGCTCTTGGGTGCCGGCCGCCTGAGTTGGCGGGGACACCCGGTCTCCATGGTCTGTTTGGAACGCCAGCCGAAGGTGTTGATGTATTTATTCGTGATCGAACGATCGGCCCTGACCGGCGCTCCGGGGCAAGCGCCCGAGTTTGCCGAAGTGGTTCGGCGAGCGACCGCCAGTTGGTCCTCCGGCGACATGGTCTATGTGCTGGCTTCGGAGGCCGGAGCGGAGGACTTGCGGACGCTGCTGAACTAGCGCGGTGAGTCGGAGAGACGAGCCTGGAAGAACCAGCGTTGCTAGTCCCTGACCCCCTCGCATCACCCCCCCATGGCGTGGTCAACGGAACACCGTGGTCCGCTCCATCAGCCAGTCATAATCGGCCTCCATGCCGGCGGTCACCGCCAAGGGCAGGCGCGCGGTTTCCGGCCGCGGAGGAGGCCTCGTGTTGGCAGACACCCAGCGCCGGGATTCCGCATGGCCGTCCGCGAAGGTGAGATTGGCGGAGCCGGCATGCCAGGAGGCCGGCAGGTCGAACCATTCACGCTGCCCGAGATGGTTCAGAAAATAGCCGTCGTTGATGCTGTCCGGATGCTCCTCGACGAAGACAAAAATGCGTCCCGGGACCGGCACATCGGCTTCCTTGAAGAATTGGGTGTGGCGGGGGTTGTTGACGTTGTGTCCTTCGTAACTGAATTCGCCCGCATTGCCCATCATGGCGTTCATCGAGTGGCTGCGGACCCGGCGCGTCCAACCGGCGGCGCGTTGCAGATCGCTCACCACGCGGTCCGCCGGACAGCGGAAGACCTCCGCGGCGCCGCTGAGGTAGGGCCCCAGACCTCCCCGAGCCAGCCAGGCGGTGTTGGTGTTGTCTTCGTCCAGCTCCCAGCTCAGCACATTGTTCGCCCAGTTGCGATAGCCGCCATACTTGACCGAGTTCTTGGTGTCGGCAGCGCCCAAGTTATAGGGCAGCAAGCCTTGCGAGTCCCCGGCGTACAGTTGCGTGGCGAGGGCCAGTTGCCGGAGGTGGTTCCGGCACGCGACGTCCAGTCCCTTGCCGCGGGTCCGCATCACGCTGGGCAGCAGCAAGGAGGACAGAAGTCCGGCGACGGCCAGGACGACCAGCAATTCCGGCAGCGAGAAAGCCTCGGACCCCGCGACACCTGGCCGCGAGATCGCGCTGGCGAGGCGTTTGATGGAACGTGGCATACCCTTGCCGGCAGGTTTCTCCAGACTATGAAGCCGAGGGGAAATGTCAAACTGACCGGCAGGCCGGAGGGCGAATGGAGGAACAGAAGGACGGGCATCCGAGCCCCCTCGACAAGAGCCGCTCATTCCAATTCACGTTCAAGATGAGACGAATCCATGGGTTCTTTTCGCCGTTGGCGGCGTGGGCGTCGGTCACAGATCTCTGCGGATAGGCTCCCGCCTCCCGGCGGGAGAGCGGCGAAAACCCCGGCGTGCCTTGGTCTCATCTCGAACGCTCATTGGAATAATCCCATCGCCGTTCGCTGCCGCAGCGCTGGAGGCAGTGAAAGGGCACCCGCCATTCCCGTCCCTCCCGCTCCACCGTGTCGCCTTGTGCGTCCAGCCGGATCACTCGCACCTGGAGTCCCCGGCCCAATCCGTCCGGCAAAGGCGTGGAACCCACCGGCGCCACCACTTCGACCACGTCGCCCGTCTCGTAAGCTCGATTCAGTTTCATCGTGAGGCAGCGTAGAGGTTAGGCTTGGACATGGGCGGACCGACCCTCGAGGTTTTGGAAGTTCCTCCGAAGCCGGACTGGACGGGACCGGGGGCGTCTCGTTTTCTCCCCGCCGCCATGGCCGCCCGGCGGCGTCTGGCGTTCGCGATGTACTTCAATGTCCGCTTGTTCCTCAAGGCGCTGAGATTGTCCCTGTTGGGACAACCCTTTCGGCTTCGCCGCTGGGCCTACGTTCTGTTCTTCTCCGTCCTGTTCCTCGCATTCCTCGCCGTGGTGGCCCTGGGCCGTCTGGCGGATCGTCTCCTCTTTCCCGGATACCGCCGCCAGCCGGTCCGGAAGCCGGTGTTCATCATCGCCCCCCCGCGCTCCGGCACGACGCTGACGCAGAATCTCCTGAGCCTTGATGAGGAACGGTTTGTCCATTTGAAGATGTACCAGACGATCTTCCCGGCGGTGTGTTTTCAGCGGCTGTTTGACGCCATCGCCTGGATGGATCGCCGGCTGGGGCGTCCGGGAGAGCGGGTTCTGGGATGGTTTGAAAAGCGCTGGTTCGGAGGCTGGGATGACAAACACAAGATGCGGCTCAACCAGCCGGAGGAGGACGACGCCCTCTTCCTGTACGCCTTTGCCTCTGAGGCCATCTACATGCTCTTCCCGTTTGTACGGGAACTCTGGGAGGCGGGATTTCCAGACGCCTTGCCGCCCGCGGATCGGGTCCGCCTGATGCGCTACTACCGGAGCTGCCTGCAGCGTCACCTGTACGCGAACGGCCCCGACCGCACCCTGTTGTCCAAGGCCACCCAATCCTGCGGCACCTTGGACTCCCTGAACGCCGAGTTTCCCGACGGGATTTTCATCACCATCCTCCGGCATCCCTACCGCTCCCTGCCCTCGCACGTCAGCCTGTTCGTGCCGGTCTGGCAGGCGCATTCACCGGAGATCGCCAAGGACGGGCCGGTCGCCCGGGAGTACGCGCAGCTTGCCGTGGACTGGTACCGGCATCTCTTCGAGTTTCGGAACCGGGTGGATCCCGCCCGCTACTATTGCATTGATTACCGGGATCTGGTCCGCAATCCGCGCGAAACGATCGAGGCGGTGTACCAGCACTTCGGCTGGGAGATGTCCGAAACCTGCCGCGCGCGTCTCAACGAGGCCACCGAACGCCAGCGCGAGTTCAAGAGCACCCATGAATACACGCTGGAAGAATTCGGGCTTACCCGGGAAGGCATCCAGGAGCAACTCGGGGACCTGATGGATTTCTACCGCCTGGAGCGCTGATTCCTGCGTTCGGAGTTCCGCCTTTAGGCGATTGCGGGTCAGCGGCAACGACACGTTAGGAGTCGCCCTGGGTAGATTGTGAGGGACGCAAATGCGCCTAAAGGCGGGACTCCGAACGCCTCAATACCCCGCCGCCTGCCCGTCCTTGCGCGATTCGCTGGCGCCGATCCAGACCCGCTGGTCCCGGTCCCATCGGATCGCCTGGTAGCCGCCATAGACCTCGCCGCGCCGGATAGTGATGCGGTGGCCGCGCTCTTCGAGGGCGCGGATGGAGGCCTCGGGATATCCGGGCTCCAGGTTGACCACGCCACTGTTGGTCATCACCAGCCCGTTCGAGTCGGCGGAGCCGGTGTGGTAGAGGCGCGGGGCGTCCCCGGCGGCCTGCAGGCTCATGCCGTGGTCCAGGAGGTTCACCAAGACCTGCACGTGGCCCTGCGGTTGCATGTCGCCGCCCATCACACCGAAGGCGATCAGCGGCGCCCCGTCGCGGGTGACGAAGGCGGGGATGATGGTGTGAAACGGGCGTTTGCCCGGCGCATAGGTGTTGGGCCGTCCCCACGTCAGGTCGAAGGCCTCGCCGCGATCCTGGAGCATGAAGCCCAGGCCCGGCGGCACCATCCCGCTGCCCAAGCCGCGGAAGTTGCTCTGGATCCAGGACACCATCATGCCGCGTTCGTCTGCGGCGCACAGATAGACGGTGTCGCTGGTTTTCAGTGCCGGCAATCCGGGTTCGACCTGGTCGGCGGCACGCATCGGGTCCACCAGCGCCCGGCGTCGTTCGGCGTATGCCTTGGAGTTCAGCTCGGCGATCGGCGTGCGGAAGAAGTCGGGATCCGCATACAGGCGCGCCCGGTCGGCAAAGGCCAGTTTCTTGCACTCGATGAACCAGTGCATGGCCTCGGCACTGCCGAAGCCCGCCTGCCGGAGATCGTATCCCTCGAGCAGGTTCAGCATCTGCAGCACGGAGAGCCCCTGTCCGTTGGGCGGCAGTTCCCAGATGTCGTGTCCGCGATAGGAAGTGGAGATCGGCTCGACCCACGTCGAGCGATGGTCCGCGAAGTCCCCAACGTCGAGAAAGCCGCCCTGGGTGCGCATGAATTCCGCGACCGCGCGGGCGATGGGACCGCGATAAAAGGCGTCGCGCCCGCCCCGAACAATCTCCTCGTAGGTGGACGCGAGCAGCGGATTCCGGAAGCGCTCCCCGGGACGCGGCGCCTGACCCCCGGGAGCATACACAGACAGGACGTTCGGATACTGTTCCAGCCGCTTCAGGTTTCGTTCCCACGCCTCGGCGATGATCTCGCTCACCGGGAAGCCGTCCCGGGCGTAGGCGATGGCCGGGGCCAGATTGGACGCCATGGGGCGCCGTCCGAACCGCTCGTGCAGAGTGAACCAGGCATCCACGCATCCCGGCACGGTGACGGGGAGCGGTCCGTAGGCCGGCATGAACTCCAACCCTTGCGCCCGGATCCTATCGAGGGTGAGGGACTTCGGGGAGCGCCCGCTGCCGTTCAATCCGTGCAGGGTTTTCGTCCCGGGATCCCAAACCAGGGCGAACAGGTCCCCGCCCACACCGCAACTCACGGGTTCCATCAATCCCAGGCAGGCGTTGGCGGCGATCGCGGCATCCACCGCCGAACCTCCCGCCCGGAGCGCTTCCAGTCCCGCCTGCGTGGCCAGCGGATGGCTGGTGCAGACCATTCCGTGCGGCGCCATCACTTCGGACCGCGTGATATAGTCGCCGGCCACCGGACGCAGCGAGCCGCCAAGGAGGCAGGAGGAGGACATCAATGCCGACAGCATCCACGACAACGGCGGATTGGGAAGGAAGGTCATGCGAAAGTCGGGAAGGAGCAGAACAATTCGGTTTCACCGCGAATGGACGCGAATCAACGCAAATCAGAGAGGCCGTCCCCTCTGCAATTCGTGTGACTTGGCGTTCCTTCGCGGTTTTCAACCGCAACACGCCTCAATTCAACAAGCGGCGCAATGCCGCCAAATTCGCCCCATCCTCGAACAGCGCACGCACGGGGATCTCAAGTCCGGCGATGACCTCGGAGCGAAGGACTCCTTCCCGGCGAGGTTCCACTGAGGCTGGGTACCGTCCCTCTGAAAGCAGATACTGTTCGACCGTTTCGGCATCGGGATCCACCCGCCAGTATTCGCCAACGCCATGGGCGGCGTAGTCTTCGAACTTCACCCCCCGGTCCACGGCCGCCGTCGAGGGCGACAGGACTTCCACGATGAAATCGGGGACCGGATGCAGCAGGGTTTGAGGGATGAGGGCTTGGGACTTCTCCAGGCCGAAGAACACCAGATTCGGTTCGTAGTCGTTGCGGGGGAACTGGCAGAGAATTTTCTCCGCACGCACCTGGCCGAGGCCCCGCGGTTCGATCCAGGCGCGGAACAGCGGCAACAGCCGTCCCACCACCGCCGCGTGCCGATTCACGACCGGCGACTGCATCACCGCCTCGCCGTTGATGAACTCCCATTTTCCATCCTCCCCGATCTCCTCATGGAACTTGAGCCGCCGTTGCCGCTCCCGCGCCACCACGCGCTGCAATTCCGCGACGTGCTCGATCAGTTGGGGAGACTTCAGCAGCGGCTCCAGGATGTCCTGGCTCATACGGTCACTATGGCCGCAAGTCGTCGAATGTCATCCGGTTATTCCAGGCCATCGAAGCCGCGACTCAACTGCTCTCCCCGGCAACGAGCACGCCGAAGGAGGCGTCATAAATGGTCGAGCAGCCGGTGCACTGCGTCTGGTCGCCGGGGAGTGCCAGCTCCGGAGTCCAGGCATACGCCGCGCCGCATTGCGGACAGACCACTTGATACCGGCGAAGCGACGGAGGCGGCAGGCGGTCAGGCAGTTCCGCCGGCCACCGGAGATCCTCCGCCACCAGTTCGCACAAGGCCCGGGCGTCGGGCGGCAGGCCGGACACCAGGCGCGACGCCTGGGAGGCGACCAGTTGTTCGAAGCAGTTGCGCACCAGCCGCGCATTCCCAAACCGCGCGTCGCGCTGATGATGCAGCGCGTCGAAGTAGCCCGTGAGCCGTTCCTTCAGCGCGGGCGCCAGGCGCAGGTGGCTGGCCCGGCACATCGCCGCCAGGATCCGGCACAGCTCCTGGGGCGAATAGTCGGGAAACTCGATGAACCGGTTGAAGCGGGAGCGCAGTCCGGGATTGGAGTTGATGAAGCGCTCCATTTCGTTCGGATAACCCGCCACCACCACCACCAGGCGGTTCCGGTCGTCCTCCATCCGTTTCAACAGGGTGTCAATCGCCTCCTGTCCGAAGTCCTCTCCTTCCCGGGCGAGAGTGTAGGCCTCGTCAATGAACAGAATGCCGTCGAGCGCGGCGTCAATCATCGCATGGGTCTTGGGTGCGGTCTGGCCCACGTATTCGCCCACCAGGGCCGCGCGGTCGCATTCCACCAGATGTCCGCGCCGAAGCACTCCGAGCGCCTTGTAAATGCGGCCCAGCAACCGGGCCACCGTGGTCTTGCCGGTGCCCGGATTGCCGGTGAACACCGCATGGAAGCTGGTCACGATCGCGGGTAATCCCTGCGCCGACCGGAACTGCTGGAGCCGGGCCAGGTTGGCGACCTCGCGGACCTTGGCCTTGACCCCCGCAATGCCCACCAGCGCGTCCAGGTCCCCCAACACCGCGGCTACGCCCTCCGCGGTCAGTTCGGACCGCATCTCCGCCTGGGCACCGTATTCCTCCAGCGTGCGCGAAGTGCGTTGGAGCAGATATTGCAGGAAGCGGTTCTCGCGCGCGGTGAGGCGTCCATCGAGCCCCGCCAGGGCATCGCAGGCTTCGCGGATGAGATGATGGCAGAACTGCATCACCAGCGGATGCAATTCGATCTTCAGCGCCAGCCGGGTCATCTCGGCGAACAGGCGCTCCGGCCCCTCGCGGACTCCTTCCGCCACGGCCTCATGCAGCTTCCGGAGACGCTCCGGCGCGGCATCGAGGTGTTCGCTAATCACGTCCCGCACCCGCAGCGTGCGATCGGGCACATAGGTGGGGTTCAACGCCCGGAACCGTTCGGCATGCTGCCGCCGGAAGCATCCGATGAACCCCGAGACCATGTCCTCCGCCTTTGAGTTGTGCAGGCAGGCCACCCAGAACTGTGCGGAGGCGTCGGTCACCAGCGACAGATCCTCCATGGGAAACAGCACCGACCAGGTGGCGCCCACGATGCGCCGGAAGGCCTGGTTGAATCCATCCAGCAGGTCCACCGTGCCGCCCGCGCCGGTCTCGTAGGTCAATGACGGCGGCGTGAGGATCTCCAGCGCGTCGGCGACCAACCGGAAGGCGAACAACGCCTGGGCGAGGCGCTCCACCGAAAGCTCCTCGCATCCGGTCACCGCCGACACTTCGGGCAGCGCCCGGCGCAATTCCTCGAAACGCCGCGCATACTCCGTCTCCGTCTCGGACAGTTGCAGCGCCGCCCGTTCGGTGACCGCCCCGGCGGACTGAAATTCCTCCAGGATCTCCCGCCAGGGCCGCCGGTTCATCCGGTCGGCTTCGATCGGAGTGGAGGGCGCCAGCATCCGCGCCGGTCCACCGCCCATCAGCGCCGCCAGGACGGCCGAAGGCACCAGCGGATGATGCGACCGGTCGGCAAACACTCGGATCAGGGGCATAGGTCTTTGAGAACATCCCCAAGCCCCCCTTGCCGCGGCAAACCAAATCCCGGCGGGAAGGATGCTGAGGACGTCGCTCGGTTTTTTGGCAGTGCGCAGGCATGACTCCGCTTTTGTTTCGCCGTGGCTCCCGCACCCCGCGTTGACGACTCCATGGTCCGATTTGGGAACGAGGCCCAGGTCCTCGACCGGACACCCCCTGGAGCTTGGCGTTTCGCGACCCGAAATGAGGGCCGAACTCAGCGGAGCGGAGCGGCGAGGTCCTTGCCCATCAGTCGGGCCTTGTTGGTGGACGGGGTTCGGGGTGGACGCGGTTTGTAGAGGATTCCGAAGCGGGCCAGGTTGCTGGAGGCGGTGGCCAGATTGGTGAAAGCGCTGCCCAGTTGGAGGCGGAGGCCGTCGTCGTACAACAGCGCGCCTGCGGTGCCGCGGCCTGTGCGCAGGTCGGTGGTGATGAGCTTGAGGTCGGCGGTGGCCGCGGCGGCGTTGGAGACTAGTCCGCCCAAGGCCGGACGCTGCTCCGCGACAAAGGCGTCGAGCTGCGCCGCGGTGCCCTTCAACGTGCCGGTGATGGTCGCGAGGTTGCTCAGGGCACCGGCCACCGCGGGGGAATTGGTGCGGATCAATCCGCGGGCTTCGGACAGCGTTCCCACGGCCTCTTCGGTGGCCAGCCGCAGGTTGGCGGCGGAGGCGGTTAGGTGGGTCAGCGTCTCGGGGGTGATCAGTTGCTCGTCGAGGCGCTTGGCGGCGGCATTGATGCGGTCCAGAGCCGTGTCCAGCTTGCCGAGCAGCGCGGTGGCCGAGCGGGCGGTCTCCTGCAGGTCAAACGGCCGCTCCGCCTGCACGATTTCGTTGTCGTCCAGGAACGGCGCCGTGTCCCCGCGCGGGGCGATGGCGACGTACTGGTCACCCAGGAAACCGGACTGATCAATCGAGAACCGGGCGTCGCGCCGGATCGGATACCGGCTGAGGATGCGCACCGCGACCTCCACCGCGCGGCGATCCTCGGTGAGCTCGATATCCGAGACGCTCCCCACCGGCACCCCGGAAATGCTGACCGGCGCCCCCTTCTTCAGTCCGCCCACCTCCACGCTGTGCACGCGGATGGTGTAGGTGGACACGAACAGGCCACGCCCCTTGCTGAAGTTGAGGATCATCCCGGCGATCAGGATGAGGGTGACGAAGACGAAGATTCCGACTTTGCGGGCCGAGGACATGGGAGACTTCAGGCATCATTAGGGACCGCCGCCGAAGGGTCGGAGGCGATGCCGTTGACGAAATCGTAAACCACCGGGTCCCGGGAGCCGAGGATGTCCTCGGTGCGGCCATCGGCGTAGATCACCCCTTCATGGAGCATGAGGATGCGGTCGCTGATGCGCCGGGCGGAGGCCATGTCGTGGGTGACGGCGATGCTGGTCACCCCCAGCTGGCTCCACACCCGCCGGATCACGCTGTCAATGCGCGCCCCGGCGATGGGATCGAGTCCGGTGGTCGGTTCATCGTACAGCACGATCTGCGGACGGTACACGATGGCCCTCGCGAGGCCGATGCGCTTTCGCATGCCGCCGGAAAGTTCGGCCGGCTTCTTCTCCTCGGTGCCGGGCAGCTCGACCCTGTCCAGGGCCTCGGCCACCAGGCGCCGGACCTCCCCCGCGGTATGGCGTCGCTCGCGCAGGAGCACGAATCCCACGTTTTCGAACACGTTCAGGGAGTCGAAAAGCGCCGCCCCCTGGAACAGCACCCCGAACTTCCGTCGCACGGGCAGCAGCGCCCGTTCGTCCAGCGAGCAGAGATTCACCCCATCCACCCGCACCTGCCCACTGTCCGGTTGCAGCAACGCGACGAGATGCTTGAGGAGGACACTCTTGCCGCCGCCGCTGCGTCCGATGATCACCACCGCCTCCCCGCGCTCGACCTTCAGGGACACGCCCCGGAGCACGGCGGTCCGGCCAAAGCGTTTCCAGACTTCTTGGACTTCAATCATGCGGGGAGGGGACGCAGCAGCGGCGCGGCGGGAAGCGGATCAGTTCAACAACCGGGTGAGAAACAGGGTGAGGAAGAAATTGCTGACCAGGATCGTGATGCTGGCGGCCACCACCGCCTCGGTGGTGGCGCGACCCACCCCTTCGGCGCCCTGCGGACAGGTCAGGCCGCGATGGCAGCAGATCAGGGCGATGGCCGCGCCAAAGAGCACTGCCTTGATCAGGCCCATGAGGATGTCCGAAGGCGCGGTGTAGCGGTTGATGTAGGCGAGGTAGTACGCGCCCTCGATGCCCAGGAGCTTTACTCCCACCAGATAGCTGGCCGCGATGCCGGTCACGACCGCTTCGGCGGTGAGCAGGGGCGCCGCGATGGTGAGGGCCAGGAGCCGGGGGACGACGAGGTAGTCCACCGGATGCGTGGCCAAGGTGCGCAGGGCGTCAATCTGCTCCGTAACCCGCATCGTCCCCAGTTCGGCGGCCATGGAGGCTCCGACCCGGGCGGTGAGCATGAGCCCGGCCAGGACCGGCCCCAGTTCGCTCGCCATGCCGACGCTCACCACTGCTCCGGTGGCGGTGTCGAGGCGAACCTTGTGGAACTGAAAATAGGTCTGCGCGGTGAGCACCATGCCGGTGGCTGCTCCGGTGGTGAGCACCACGCTCTGGGACTTCACGCCCACCTGGTAGAGTTGCTGCACGAAATCCCGCCACGAGGGGCGCTGATGGCGGATCGAGCGCATGGCCTCGCCCAGCAACTGGGCGAGCGCGCCCAAGGTGTCGAGCATTCCGGTGAAGCGTTCCTGGATCTGGAGGGGCATCCGAGGGCCGCAGGGTAAGAAACTGTCTCGAAATTCCAAGAGTCACCGCGAAGGGGAGGGGGCAGGGATCGGCGACCCGGGGCCAAGGACTGCTCCTGACGATGGATCACTCGCCCCTTCCGCGTCGCCTCCCCGGCAGGCGGCTGGCAGCGAACGCCATCAGTTCCGCCGCCTGCGGCAGTCCCAGCGCCCGGGCGACCAGCAAGTAGGCCAACCCGGCGCCGCCGATGGATCCGAATACCGTGAGGCTTCGCGCCAGCCATCCGTCGAGCCCGAGGCTCCGCTGGAAGGCCACACACAATCCGCCGGCCGCCAGTGCCGCGGCTGCGCCCGCGGCCAGGACACGGTGAAGGTCCCATGCCCAATCGAAGAATCCGAACTTGGGCAGCGCCCGGTGCAGTCCGTACATCAGCAGCGCCGTGCTGACCGCCGCGCTCAGGGTGTTGGCAAGTCCCATGCCGGCCTGCTGCATCAGGGGAATCAGGATCGCGGCCAGCGCCAGGTTGACGATCAGCGTGAACAGGCTGATGCGCATCGGCGTGCGAGTGTCGCCCAGGGCGTAGAAGGCTCGCGCGTGGATGCTGTTCAGTGAGAAGAACACCAGTCCCGGAACGAGGGACCAGAGCGCCTGGGCGGCCAGGCCGGTGTCGGCGGCGGTGAACTTCCCGTGCTCGAACAGCAGGCGCAGGATCGGACGCGCCAGCACGAGCAGGATCACGGTGGCCAGGGTGTTGATGAATACCAGTTGCCGCAGGCCGTCCCGCAATGCCGCCCGGAACTCGGGGAATTTCTTCTCAGCCGCGAGCCCGCTCAGTTCGCTCAGCAGATAGGTCGCCAGCGACACCCCGACGACCCCCTGGGGGAGTTCCATCAGCCGCACGGCATAATTGAAGGAAGACAGCACATTGCGCGCCTCGGCCACCGCCAGGGTCTGGGTGACCACCACGTTGACCTGGTAGGCCGCCACCCCGAGCACGGCGGGTCCCATCTTCCGGACGACCTCGCGCACGGTGGGATCGTGGAAGGGGTTGACCCAGGCGAAGCGGAATCCGTCACGGCGCAACATTGGCCACTGCGCCGCCGCCTGCAGGAATCCGGCGATCACCACGCCGGCGGCGAGTCCGAAGACCTGCTGATGCAATTGCGCGCCGAACCGGGGCGCCAGGAAGAACACCGACGCGATCATCACCACATTGAGCAGCGCGGCGCCCAACGCCGGCATGAAGTAGTGGCCCCGCGCGTTGAGCAGCCCGATGAACACCGCTGCCAGGCACACGAAGCCCACATACGGGAACATCACGAACATCAGGCGCGCCGTCAGCTCCGCATGCAGGGAGATCGGCGCCCACGCCACGATCGCCGCCAGGAGGGCCATGGACAGCGCCACGACGACCCCGAGCAGCAGGATCAGCGCGCAGAGGACGGCATTGGCCGCCCGCCACATGGGCGCCTCACCGTGGAGTTTTTCCCGCTCCTTGAACACCGGGATGAACGCCGCCGTGAGTGCGCCTTCGCCCAGGAGCCGGCGCAGGAGGTTGGGAATGGAATAGGCGTAGTAGAAGGCATCGGCCACCGGACCGATGCCCATGAACGCCGCATAGACCGCCTCGCGAAGAAATCCGAGGAACCGGCTGATGAGCGTGGCCGCCCCGACCGATCCCGAGGACTTCAGCAACCGCGACATGTGGGCGGCATCATCCGGGAACGTCGCCTACCGGCGCAAGGTGCGGTTGGGTCCGAAGACCGCGCTGGTCCGGGGGGCCGGGAGCCTTCCGGTCACGCCGACTGCGGGGTGAACACGCCCTTGAGCCACGCCCAGGCGGCCCGGAGGCCCACGGGACGCACCTCATCGAGCCCATAGAGCGCCGCCAGCGTCTCTTCGTGTCCATTGCACCGAGGCGGCAGATTGAAGACGTCGGGAGCGCGCTCCCCCTCCTGGCGCAGGATCTCGGAGTGGATGAGGCCGCGTCCGACGAGATAGCGGCCTTCGGGCACGATCTCAGTGCGGGCGGGAAACACCAGCCAGGGGCGCCAGACGAATTCCAACCGTCCCGAGGCCGAGCGCCGGAGGCGGCCGTAGGTGCGGGAAGGCGCTGAGCCGATGGGGCGCGCGGTGAACATCCAGTTGCCCTCCTCGGACGGCGTGAAGCGGCGGCGGCGGAAGGTGACCAGATCCCACGAGAAGAGCGTGCCAAACACCACCGTCCGGAACGCCCACGGGGCCAGCAGCACGCAGACCAGCACCACGATCATCGCCCAGGCCGCGCCCAGGCGCTCGCCGAGCAGGCCGGTGGCCGTGACCGATCCCAGCGCCGCGGCCCGAAGCGACTTGAGCGCAGCGTCCACCGTGCCGAAGGGGCTGATCAGTATGAGTACGTTGATGGTATGGGAGACCAGCCAGACGACCGCAAAAATGGCCAGCGCCACCGGCACGGCGATCAGGCCGCCGAGCCAGGCGAGGTTCGCCGCGGCGAAATGTGCTCCGGCCAAGTCCAGGGCGCCCGACGCCTGGGGCTTCATCTGCTCGAACAATTCCAGGGCGATGGGGACGATCACCCCCGTGGCGAGGATGGCGCTGGCCTTGTTTTCAAAGAGCTCCAGGACGTCGAACGGCTTCTTCAGCGAAGTGGGGATCACCGGGCCGGCGGCGTCCTTGGCCATGCACAGTCCGACAATCATCAGCGCCGTCGCGAAAAACCACGGCTGCGCATACCAGGGCAGGTGCTCCCGCTCGGCGGGCGTGGATTTGAAGTATCGGTAGGCGCCCAGCGCGCCCATGCCCATCAGCGGGGAGATGGCCACTCCGGTCACCTGCGAGAGGGACTCCGCCGCCTTGACTCCGAGCGCCGATTCCTTCTTGAAATTCTCCGCGGCGGCCGCGCGGGCGTGGACCGCCGGGGCAACGAGGAGGCAGCAGGCCATGAGGAGTAGTCCCAGACGTTTCATAGCGGGGCCTAAAGTGGCGTTTCTGCGGTGGAGACGAAAGGGGTAAGTTTCCACTCGGGGGGGCCTCTTCAAGAGGGGTGGAGTGGTGTCCCTTCCGCGACCCGCGTCGGATCGGTGGCGCTTGTGGATGAACGAATGGGATCGCGGGAAGCCCCAACACGCTGACGCTCCCCACTTCCTCCGGAGAGAGCCTTACGCCAGGGGCGGCAAGAAACTAACGTCGGCGGGAGTTCAAAATGAGACTTGTTGAGGGAGCAAAAGGAGACTGGGTCAGAAGGGGAATTTGGCGAGGACTTCAGGCCAGTGGTGGTCTGGGGCTGAGGGCGGATGGGAGACGACCCAAGCGTCCGCAATACTGGCGCTGTACGCCCACCGAACGGTCGCCCTTCTTGAGGAAGCGGGTCTCCTCAAGGATCACAGCCGAATGGCGATGCCCCCCAAGAGCCCATGGACCCCACGGGCCACCTGATCCATGCCATGAGGTTGGTCTCCTTCCGGCGCGAATCGCTGCTCAGAGGACCTGGTACTTTGTGCGCCCCCTACAGCGGCCCTGGCGTCCTCTGCGTGAGCCTCACGAAATGGGCGCGAAGGCGGCAGAGGATTGGGAATGGAACCAGCGGCACGCCAGCCCTCTCCTTCGGGCAAGAGGAGGGGCCGGTTGTTGCGGTCCCTGAGATCCGGGCGGTGCAGGTCTGCACTGCACGATGCGGGTGTGAGGGAGTCCATAGGGGGATCGGGAGTGTTCCTCCGGCCAGTTTGAACATGACCGCTGGAAGCGCCTCCATGCCTTCGGCAGCCTGTCGGCGGATCAGCGATGTCTCCCGCACCTCTCCATCGCAGTTCGTTCGGGCCTTCCGGCCTTCGGCGGAGAATGCTGGCGGCCAGCGTGGCGCTGAATGTCCTGCTGGTGCTCCTGCTGCTGAGGGCGGCGGCTCACAGCCAGAGGCCGTCCGCCGCCCGGGGGTTTAGGGATCGGGATTCTGCCGCGGAAGTGTCCGGGTCGAAGTTCCGTCCAACCATCGCCGGTCGGCCGAAGATCGGGGCTTCGGCCGCTCCGACTCCAACTCCGTGGTCCCGGATCGCGTCCACCAACTTCGCTCAGTATGCCGCCAACCTGCGGCACGCCGGCTGCCCCGAGGAGACGCTGTGCGATATTCTCGGACCGGCCGTGGAACGGCATTTCGAGGATGAGGACTCAAGGCGAGGCGCCCCGGCGGGCACGGACTTTTGGGCCATGGGCGAGTCGCGGCGGCGTCAGCGCCAGGAGGACGCGCAACGCCGGGCCGATCTGCTGGAGGAGAAAGACCGCCTTCGGGCGGTGCTGACCTGTGCCGCCATGCCCGACGACGACCTGGACGATCTGGGCGTCCGGCTCGTCATGGAATGGATCGCAGGGTTTCTGGGACCGGAACGGCAGGAAGCGTTGATCCGATGGGGGGTGGCCGCCGAGGCGAGGGCCGTCCAGTGGGAGGCGCGCACGGAGGGATTGCCGCTGCCCGAAGAAGTGGCGGCCATCCGGAAGGAACGGGAGGATTTCCTTAGGCGCCTGGAGCCGTTGATCACGGAGTCTGAGTGGGAGGAGGCGGCGCTGCGGCTGACCTACCTGTTCGAGAGCGACCGGTTCGTCACTTCGGAGGCGCGTCAGGCCCTGACCCCAGCATTGACCCCTGAGGAACTCCGCGAACTATGCCGCATCGAAAATTCCCGGGAGAACCGGGTGCTGGGAGAGGTGGATCGGTTTCGGGAATTGCTCGGCGAAGCGCTTCCAGTCCGCACGTCCGCGGAATTGGAGGCGGAGTTTCAGGCTCTGCTGGGCGAGGCGCGCTCCCAGGAGTTTCTGCGACAGCGCGATCCGGCCTTCAATGAGGCGAAGCAAGTGGCAGTGGAGTCGGGACTGCCTCCGGAAGTTCCGGATCAGATCCATGGCGTGCTGGAGTCGTTCCGGGCCGATATTCCCGGTCTGCGCAGCCAGTGGGGCGCGACGCGGGAGCCCGGACGGCACCGGCTTCAGGAACGCCGGGACGAGGTGCGCCAGCAGCTTCAGGATCTGCTGGCCGGATTGCCGGAGGAGGAGCGCGAGCGGCTGGTCCGCGAATGGACCGATGGAGTCATTCGCTCGCATTGGAATCGCCCGTGAGATTCACCGTGTCATTCGTGGCTTCACTGGCCCTGAACGTCCTGCTGCTCGGCCTGCTGGCGCGAACCGGCGGTCGGGACCGGCCCGTCGCCGCGAATGAATCGGCGGTGGCCGGCCGGATTGAAGGGGCTGCGGGCGCCACCCATCCGGCCGGCGCGGAGCCGACGGATGATGGCGAGGCGCCCGCGTTTCACTGGTCGCAATTGGACACCTCGGATTGGTTTGCATACCGGGATGGTCTCCTGGAGGCGGGGTGTCCCGCGGCCACCGTTCGCGAGATCATCGAGCCCGGCGTCCGCCGCCGCTTTGTCGCCCGCGTTCGTGAACTGGCGGCGCCGTATGTGAACCGATTCTGGGAATTGGCCCTGGCCGGGGATGACGCGACATTCGAGAGCGTCAAAGGGTCGGTCAACGTGCTGGAAGAGGAGCAGGAGAAGCTGCTCAAGGCGCTGTTCGCCGGCCTGCCATCGGACGATGAAAGCGCGTCGGCATCTGGCGCTTCCGGCGGGGCCACGCTGGACTTCCTCCCCCCGTCCATCCGGGAACGGCTGGAGGAATTGCAGCAGGCACACCGGGAGGAACTGAGGAAGGCCCGCGCCCTGCGGGACAGCGATGAGGAACGGAAGGCCCGGCTTGACGAGCTGCGGCAACGGCACCGGACCGAGATCTCCTCGCTCCTGACGCCGGAGGAGGAGGATCAATGGAAGCTCCGAACGTCGCGATTTGCCCACCTGCGGGAACTGGAAGGCATGTCGCTCGGCGAAGCCGATCTGGCCGAGGCGATTCGGATCAAGGAGCGGACGGTGGGCGATACCAATGGACTGGAGCGCGCGGCGTTGGTGGAGCTTCTAGGGACGGAACGGGCGGAGGACTTCGCCCGAGCCCAGGATGACGAGTTTCAGGCGTTGCTGCGAATGTCCAACCGGCTCGGCGCCACGGCAGAGCAGGCGCGGGAACTTTGGGATCTGGAAGAAGAGGCGCGCCGCCTGGCCGATGCGGCCAACCAGGACTTCGAGCGCTCCGAGACGGAGCGTCTCGCGGAACTCGCTGGCCTGCGGCAGCGCCTGGCATCCTCGGCCGAAACCGTTCTCGGCGGGAAACGAGGCCGGGAGATGTGGGACCATTCCCGCAAAGACTGGCTGGGACGAACCTTCCGCATCGCCGAGGACGATCCGCTCGCCTCCCTCCCGCCGTAGGCGGGACTGGGAGGACGGGCGCATCTCAGGTTTTTGGATGGGTGCCCCCCTGGCGTTCGGCACCGGGCTCGTCCCGCGCGTCGCTGCGAATGAGGCGCGGGGAGGAGAACAGTCCACGAGGGTCTCGGCGGGGGCGCCGAGACCGACACGCGGGGGCGCGTGTGCTCCCCAATGCGGGTTCGTTTTCCAATCCTTTGCGACCATTGCACCCTATGCGTGAGGCTCGGAAGGTGGCGGAGGAATCACGCGGAGGACGCAAAGAAGGGGCTTCGCACCGTGATCTCCCATCCTTGACGAGGTTGGGAACGAGGCGTGAGGAGGAGAACGGTCCACGAGGGGTCTCGGCGGGGGCGCCGAGACCGACACGCGAGGGCGCGTGTGCTCCCCTTTAATCCTTCATCCCTCATCCTTCCTCCTTTCCCTCACTCTCCCGTTGACCCGAAGTGGGTTGACCGTATGCTGGTCGCCACACAGTTCGCCGCATGCGCCAGTTTTTGTTTATCGCCGGCAACAGCTTTCGCGAGTTGATCCGACAGCCCGTGTACCTGCTGCTGATGAGCGCGGCGTCGCTGTTCATCGTGTTTCTGTCCACGGTGCCTTACTTCGGCTTTGGCGATGATCCCAAGATGGTGGAGGACATGTCGCTGGCCGTGGTGCTGCTGGCCGGATTGCTCATGTCGGTGCTGTGCGCGGCGTCCACCGTGGCGCAGGAGATCCGGACCGGGACCGCCCTGACCGTGCTGTCGAAGCCGGTGGGCCGTGGGGTGTTCCTCCTGGGCAAGTTCGCCGGGCTGGCCGGGGCGCTGGCGCTGTTCACCGCCGCCCTGATGGTTGCGGTCCTGCTCGCCAGCCGGATGGCCTTCGACGCCTATGGCGACACCGATGTCACCTCGCTGCTGATCTACGCCGCCGCGGGGCTGGCCGCCTACGCCGCCGGGGGATTCACCAACTTCTTCCTGCGCCGGCCGTTTGTATCCGACGCCGTCCTTGCCTACGCCCTGTTCACCGCGGCCGCCCTGGCTCTGGTCGTGAACTATACCGTGCTGGAAAAGGCCTTCGACGGACCGGCCAAGGTGGACTGGCGTCTGATGCCCGCCGGCATTCTCGTGTGGTTCGCCCTGCTGGTGCTGGCCGCCCTGGCGCTCGCCTGTTCGACGCGATTGGATACCATTCCGACCCTGGCCGTGTGCTCCGCCTTATTTCTGCTGGGGTTGATGTCCGACTATCTGTTTGGCGGTCCGGCATCGCAGGGGGCGTGGTGGGCGCAGGTAGCCTACGCGGTGGTTCCCAACTGGCAGCAGTTCTGGGCCGCCGACGCCCTGGACCAGGGAAAGACCATTCCGTGGAAATACGTGGGACAGGCCGCCGGATACATGGGAGTCTATCTGGTGGGCGCCCTGGCGGCCGCGCTCTGGCTCTTCGAGGACCGGGAGTTGGGCTAGACCCCGGCCTCGGCCTCCGGTAAGAACTCTGTTTCAATCGCAATCGCATGGATCGTTCCCTATCCAAGACGGGCCTGGTCAACTGGCTGATGCTGCTCATCGGCGGGATCACCGTGCTGGTGTTTGCGCAGCGGTCGGCGTCGGCCACGGGGGAGCTGGCCGCGGCGTTTCTGGGCGTCGCCACGCTGACGGCGCTGATGGCGTGGTTCCAGATGAACCTCTCGGCGCGCGAGGAGACCGAACGCCTTGAGTTGGAAGACCTGTCGCGGTCGCGGGCAGATTCGGGATTGTTCGCGGCTTCGGCCGTCGAGGTCGCTCCGGCCCGGCGGTCGCGGGAGCAGTTCGAGCGATGGATCGTGCCGATCTTCACGCTGCTGCTCTTCGCGGCCGAATGCTTCGGGGTCTGGTATTTCTGGAAACGGCTGGAAAGGCCGGACGACATGTTCGCCAAGCCGGCACCCGCCGCGCTCAGTCTGGCGATCTTTGCCGCGGTGGCCTTCGTGCTCTTCCTGCTCGGCCGGTATTCCGCGCGGCTGGCGCAACTGGAAGCCAGCGCCCTGCTCCGTCCCAGCGGGTCCGCCATCCTGCTGGGCGCCCTGGTGTCGGGGATCGCGGCGGTGGCGTCCGGACTCGACTGGGCCGGCTTCGGCCGTTGGGACCGCTATCTCGCGCTGGGGATGACCGCCCTCCTGGGCTTGATCGCTCTCGAAACCCTCTTCGGACTCGTGTTCGAGATTTATCGGCCGCGGGTCCAGGGGCGGGTGGCGCGGCTCTTGTACGAGAGCCGAATCGTCGGCCTGCTCGGCCAGAGCGGCGGATTGTTCAGCACGGCGGCGCAGGCGCTGGACTACCAGTTTGGATTCAAGGTCAGCGACACCTGGTTCTACCGATACCTGGAGCAGTCGCTCTCCGGCTTTGCCCTCGTCTGGGTGGCCATCCTGTGGGTGTCCTCCTGCGTCGTGGTGCTCGAGCCGGCCGAACAGGCGCTGCTGGAGCGGTTCGGAAGGCCGGTGGCCGGGCGCGAGGTGCTGGATCCCGGGCTGCACTTCAAGCTGCCGTGGCCGATCGAGGCCGCCATCCGGTACAACACCCGCGAACTGCGCACCTTCCTCGTCGGCGCGGTTCCCGATCCCCAACTGGAGAAAAACCGGGTGCTGGTGTGGACGAGTCCGCACTACAAGGAGGAGTTCAACATGCTGGTGGCGAGCGACCTGCTGGCCAGCAACGCCTCCGCGAGTGCGGTCGAGGGCGCCAGTGAGACGGCCGTGCCGGTGAATCTGCTCACGGTGAGCGTGCCGGTGCAGTATCGCATCCGGGACGTACGCCAGTGGGGTTATCAGGCGGCCGAGCCGGCCGCCCTGCTGGAGCGCATCGCCAGCAGCGAGGTCGTGCAATACCTCGTCAGCGTGAACATGGATCAGATCATGAGTCACGGACGCCTCGATGCGGCGCGCGAGATGAAGCAGCGCATTCAATCCGAGGCCGACGCCGCTCACTTGGGCGCGGAGATCCTGTTCGTCGGATTGCAGGACATCCATCCGCCCGCCGGCACCAAGACCGTTCCCGTGGCGGCGGCCTACCAGCAGGTGGTCGGCGCGGTGTCCGAGATGCGGGCCAAGATCTACGAGGCCGAGGCCTACCGCCAGGAGGCCCTTCCCAAAGCGGCCGCCCAGGCGGTGGCCCGGACCAACGGGGCCTACGCCGCCGCCGCCCAGCGCATCCAGGCCGCCGTGGGCCGCCGCGCCCAGTTCCCGGGACAGATGAAGGCTCTCGCCGCCGCGCCCCAGGTTTACTGGCATTGGGCTTATCTCGACACCCTGACCAATGCGGTCCGCTCGGCCCGCAAGTACGTGCTCGGGGTGACCAACACCTCCGACGTGATGATCTTCAATCTGGAGGACAAGGTGCGCCCGGACCTGGGCGACATCGCCATTGAAGATCCGAGCAAGAAGTAACCCCGTTTCCCCCGTTTTTTCGACGATCCCTCAGCCATGAAGAAAACCCGTCTTTCCCTGGCCGTCGGCCTGCTGCTCCTGCTGGTGTTCCTGGCGCTGCTCTTCTGCTTCCAGGTGCGCACCACCGAGGTGGCGGTGGTGACCACCTTCGGACGCTACTCACGCGACGCCGAGGCCGGACTTCACTTCCGCTGGCCGGTGCCCATCCAGACCGTGCACAAGTTCGACCGCCGCCTGCAGAACTTCGAAAAGAAGTTTGAAGAGACCCTGACCAGCGACGGCAACAACCTGCTGGTGACCGTCTATGTGGGCTGGAAGATCGCCGATCCGAGGAAGTTCCTGGAATTGTTCAACGGCGATTCCCTGAAGGCCGAGGAAGCCCTGGAAAACCTGGTCCGGAACGCCAAGAACGGCGTGATCGGCCGCTACCGGTTCGGCGACCTCATCTCGACCGACCCCAAGCAGGTGAAGGTGACCCAGATCGAGGCGGACATGCTCAAGGAGATGCAGACCGCGGCCCAACCCATCGGCCTCAATGTCGAGTTGGTGGGCATCAAGCAACTGGGCCTGCCGGAGACCATCACCACCAAGGTCTTTGAACGCATGCGCGCCGAGCGGGACCGCCTGGTGAAGCAGTTCCAGGGCGAAGGCGCAGCCCGATCCCTCGAGATCCGCAGCACCGCGGACCGAAAGCGGGATGAAATCCTCGCCAAGGCCGACGCCGAGGCGTTGCGGATCCAGGGCGACGCGCTGGCCCAGGCTTCCAAGGAACTGGCGGTGCTGGAGGAGAATCCGGAACTCGCCATCTTCAACCTGAAGCTGAACGCCCTGCGGGACTCTCTCAAGGACCGCTCCACGCTCTTCCTCGATCAGAACACCCCGCCGTACGATCTGCTGAACGACGGGAAGCGTCCGGCCGCTCCGTCTCCGTCCAACCGCAACCGGTAATCCCGCCGCCATGGCCGACCCCATCCAACCGCCGGGACAATTGCGTCCGACCGCCCAGCCCGTGCGTGGCACGGAGGACGCCTCCAGCCAGGCGCTGAACGAGGCGCTGGGCAGCAGCTTCCTGCTCGTGCGCATCCTCGGGGTGCTGCTCCTCGCCGCCTTCGTCTTTTCCTGCGTCTTCACGGTCAATCCCAACGAAGTCGCCATCATCCTGCGCTTCGGGAAGCCCGTGGGCACCGGCCCCGACCAGTTGCTCCGGCAGGGGTTGCACTGGGCCTTTCCCTATCCGGTGGACGAGATCGTCCGCATCCGCAACGGAGAGGCCAAGACCGTGTCCGCCACCAACGCCTGGTACGCCACCAGCGCCGAAATGGAGGCGATGCAGCAGGGGCCGCAGGCCAATCCGAGCCTGAACCCGGGAGTGGACGGTTACACGCTGACCAGTGACGGCAACATCCTCCACGTGCGGGCCACGATGACCTACCGGGTGTCGGATCCGGTGGCCTACGCCTTTGAGTTCAAGAACGTGGAGGGGTTGCTCTCCGATGCCCTGAACAATGCCATCCAGCAGGCCAGCGCCCGGCACACGGCCGATGCGGCAGTCTATCGGGACGTGGAGTCCTTCCGCAGTGCGGTCCGCGGCCAGGTGGCGGCGTTGATCGAGCAGTACGGAGCGGGCGTGGCGTTGGAATCGGTCACGGTGCAGGTGGCCCCGCCCGGCTATGTGAAGGAAGCCTTTGACGCGGTGCTGAACGCCGCGCAAGCGCAGTCGGAAACCGTCAGCAAGGCCCAGGGATACGCCACCGAGCGAGTGCTGAAGGCGGAGGGCGAGGCCAGCCAGATCCTCAACCGCGCCCTGTCGGAGAGCAACCGGCTGGTCCTGGCGATGGCCGCCGAGGCCCAGTATTTCCGCGACCAACTACCCGCCTTCCGGCGCGATCCAGCCCTGCTCCAGTCGCGCCTGAAAATCGAGGCCCTGGGGCATATCCTCACGAATGCCACGGACAAGTTCTTCGTCCCGGACCGCGCCGACGGCAGGCCGCGCGAGTTTCGTTTGCAGTTGAACCGCGAACCCCAGGCGCCGGTGCGCCGGACCCCTGGCGACTTGCCGCCCACGGAGTAATCTGAAGCGTCAATAGCGGCGGGCGACCTGCCCGCAGGCCGCCCTCCACACGTCATTTCCCACCGCCATGCAAGTCACCTCCCTCCTCTCGAACCAGTCGGACCCCGGCTGCGACTGCGGCCACGACCACGGCGGCCTCGATCACTCGCACACCAACGTCAAGCTGACCCAGACCCTGCTGGGCCTGATCTTCGTGCTGAACTCCTTCCTCGTGGACTGGGTGTTCCAGCGCGGCACGACAGTGGCCGGATTGAGCGCGATGATCGGCACCATCCTCCTCGGCTACCCGATCCTGAAAGTGGCGTTTCTCGACCTGAAGCGGGGGTTGCTGAGCATCAACGAACTCGTGGCCCTCGGCGTGCTGGCCTCCGCGGCCAGCGGCGACTTCCGCACCGCCGGCATCGTCGCCTTCTTCATGCTGCTGGGAGAGATCATCGAGACCCGCACCGCGGCCGGCGCCCGGGCATCCATTGAGTCGCTGGTGAAGATCACGCCGACCAAGGCGCGGCGGATGACGGCCGGGCGGGAGGAGGAGGTGCCGGCCAGCGAATTGAAGGTCGGGGACATCCTGCGCATCCGGCCTGGGGATAACATCGCCGCGGACGGCGTGATCCTGAGCGGACAGGCCTCCGTGAACCAGGCCAGCATCACCGGCGAGTCGCTGCCGGTGGACAAGGCGGCCGGAGACCCGGTCTTCGCCGGTACCATCAACCTGACCGGCGCCCTGGAGGTGCGGGTGACCAAGGCGGGACAGGACACCGCCATCGGACGGGTCCGCGAACTGATCCTGGCCGCCGAGAAGACCAAGCTGCCCTTCATGCGGATCATTGACCAGTACATGGGCTACTACACGCCGCTGGTGCTGGTCATCGGCGCGCTGGTATGGGCGTTTACCCGGGATTTGGACCGGGTGATCGCCGTGCTGGTCGTCGCCTGCCCGTGCGCCTTCATCCTGGCGACGCCCACCGCGATGGTGGCCGCCCTCAGCGCCGCGGCCCGGTTGGGCGTGCTGGTGAAGAACATCGCCGACCTCGAGGTGGCGGCCCGCATCACCGCCTTCGTATTCGACAAGACGGGCACGCTCACCTCCGGACGCCTGGTGGTCAGCCGGTTGAATCCGCTGGGGGGCATTGCTCCGGCCGAACTGTTGCGCCTCTCGGCGAGCGTGGAGCAATTGTCCAATCACCCGACCGCCCGGGCCCTGGTGCAACTGGCGGAGGAGGCGGGCGTGCCGCTGTCCCAAGCGACGGAATTCAAGGAGACCGCCGGCCGCGGCGTCAGCGCCCACGTCGAGGGACAGCGCATCATCATCGGCCGCGCAGCCTGGCTGAAGGACAACGGCGTGTTGGAAGATTTCCTCAAGTCGGTGGATCTCGACGAAGCCGCCGGATTCAGCCTGCTCTTCGTCGCCCGCAACGGCGAATGCATCGGCTGGGTGGGATTGCAGGACCAGGTCCGGGCCGAGGCGGCCGACGCCATCAAGGGACTTCAGTCCGTGGGGATTCGCCGCCTGGCCATGGTCAGCGGCGACCGCAAGCCGGTAGCCGAGCGGGTGGCGGCCGAGATTGGCATGCCGGAGATCGTGGCCGAGTGCCTGCCGCAGGACAAAGTCGAGTTCGTCAAGGCGGCCAAGGCCAAGGGATACCGGGTGGCGGTGGTCGGCGATGGCGTCAACGATGCGCCGGCGCTGGCCGCAGGCGACATCAGCATCGCCATGGGCGCCGCCGGCAGCGAGGTCGCCATCCACTCGGCGACCATCGCGCTGATGAACAACGACCTGCGCCGCCTGCCGTTCCTGGTGCGCCTGTCGCGGATGGCCCGGGGGGTCATCAACCAGAACTTCCTCTTCGGCGTGTTCTTCATCATCGGCGGACTCGCCGCCGCCGCGGGCGGATACCTCAACCCGATCGTCGCCGCGATCCTGCATAACGCCGGATCCCTGGTCGTGGTGTTCAACAGCGCCCGGCTAGTCCGCATGGGCGAGGAACTGGAGCCGTTCGTCGCCCCGACTCTGGCGCTGGCCCCCGAGCCGCCGCGCGCCGGCGGACCCGCCGCGTTGACGCCGCAAGCGGCCTGAATGCATGTTCAATGAGTATGAGCGCCGCCGAAGTCATTGAGCAGATCAGGCAGCTTTCCGAATCGGACAAGCTGGCAGTCTATTCATTTGTCGCTGACGAATTGGGACTGGGGACGAATCGGACGGAGGCTCCCTCGATTGAAAGCCAAGGGCGTGGCGGCCTGTCGTTTGAGGAGGCGCAAGACCACGTGTTCCAGGAGCATCGAAAATTGCTTCGAAGGCTGGCCCAATGACGGAGCCTCCGAAGTTCCTCCGTTTGGTTGAAGTTTATGGGCTCCACCAAAGAGCATTGCGAGAACATGGAGGAAGCGACGGCGTCCGCGAACCGGGCCTTGTCGAGTCAGCCCTCGGTTCTGCGGAGAATACGTTCTGGTATGGGAATGGTGATTTGGCGGCCATCGCGGCTGCCTATGCGTTCCACTTGGCGGAATCCCAGGCATTTGTTGACGGAAACAAGCGTGTCGGAATCGCTGCAGCCCTTGTCTTTCTCGCCATGAATGGACTCAAGTGTCCGGAGCAAGCCGACGACGAACTCTACCATGCGCTCATCGAGATATCGGAAAAGCGTCAGACCAAGGCTGATCTGGCGGAACTCTTCCGCGCTCGGGTGACGCCCATCTGATATGGCTACGATTCCCCAGCAGGCTACGTCACCGCACCCGGCACCCGGCGCCCCCTCCGAAGTGGTCATCCGCGCCGCGGGACTGACCAAGGTGTTCAAGGACTTCTGGGGAAGGCCCAAGGCGCGGGCGGTGGACAGCGTGGATTTCGAGGTGCGGAAGGGCGAGGTCTTCGGGCTGCTCGGGCCCAACGGGTCCGGCAAGAGCACCACGATCAAGATGATCCTGGGGCTGCTCTATCCCACCAAGGGCGCCATCACGGTCTTCGGGGAATCGCCGCGGGATGTGAAGACCAAGGCGCGGATCGGTTATCTGCCCGAGGAAAGCTACCTGTACCGCTTTCTCAATCCGGGCGAGACGCTGGATTTTTTCGGCAACCTGTTTCACCTCGATTCGGCCGAGCGCCGGAACCGGGCGGAGCAGTTGATCGAGATGGTGGGGCTCAACCAGGCGCGGACCCGCACCGTGGGCGAGTTCTCCAAGGGCATGCAGCGGCGCATCGGACTGGCGCAGGCGCTGATCAACGATCCGGACCTCGTCATCCTCGACGAACCCACCGCCGGGCTGGATCCCATCGGATGCCACGAAATCAAGCAGTTGATCCTGGCGCTGGCGCGGCGCGGCAAGACGGTGATCCTCAGCAGCCACCTGCTCGCCGACGTGCAGGACGTCTGCGACCGCGTGGTCATCTACTACGGCGGACGCATCCAGGCGCAGGGAACGCTGCAGGAGTTGCTGGCGGAACCCGACGAGGTGCAGATCACCGCCCCGGTGCTGTCCCGGGAGACGATGCAGAAGGCGCTGGAGGTGCTGCGCGGGGAGGCCGGGGATCGGGTCCGGGTGGACACGCCCACGCAGAATCTGGAGAGCTATTTCCTGGGCGTAGTGGAACGCGCGCGGGCCAAGGCCAATGCCACCAGCGGAGCCACCAGCGGCAACCAGGTTGCGCAATTCATCGCCGGCGGCCAGGCGGAGCAGTCGGCTGCCGGGCAATCGGACCGGGTGCTGGACCGGCTGACCCGGCCTGCGGCCGCTCCGAAGCCGGCGGAGGAACCGGCGGCAGCGGCGCCCGCGGTTAATGAAGCGCGGCTGGCCCAGCTCACCCGGGCCGAGTCCGCGGAACCTGCGACGGATCCATCGGCGGCGGCTTCGGGCCAACCGTCCGAGGCTGCGGCTCCGGTGGATCTCTCCAAGGCCAACGAAAAGCTGTCCGGCCTGCTGGGCGGTCCGAAGAAATAACGTCCGCCCTCCATGAGCCACTTCGAGATCTACGAGCGCTCCGCGCAGGACCGCCGGGCCATCCGGCGGGGATTTTCTCCCGTGGCGGCCGTGCTGTCCTGGATCTGGCTGTTCTGCTTGGGGCTTTGGGTGGAGGGCGGGGTCACCCTGCTGGCCAATGCCCTGGGGATCTTTCTCCTGCACCTGGGGGGCGCCCCGACCCTGGCGGGTGTGGCATTTCAGGCGGGCCTGGGACTGGTCATCGGCTGGAAGGCCCGCCGGTTCCGGGAACTGGCGGCCGAACGCGCCGGGTTCGCCTATCAATGCACCGTTCCAGCCCGGAGCGGCGATGCCGCCCTGGCGAAGCTCGCCGCGGCCGGCGGGACACCGCTGCCGGAGTGGCGTCCGCGGCGCATGTGGGTGGTGCCGGACGTCGTTCCGCAGTCCGTGCGCGGGCTGGCGGCGGTGGCCCAGCTCACGTTGAAGGCGGCGTTCCGCTTCCGGCTGGTCGTCGTGCTGCTCCTGCTCCTGCTCGCCGTGGTCATCGTGCTGCCCGTGGTCATCAAGCACGACGGCTCGGCCCAGGGATTTACGCAGATCCTCATCACCTACACCCTCAGCAGCATCACGGCGCTGCTCGGACTCGCCACGCTCTGGCTGGCCTGCGGCACGCTGGCGCGCGACGTGGAGGATTTCTCCATGCAGTTGGTGTGCACCAAGCCGATTCCCCGCTGGCAGATCTGGCTGGGCAAATGGTGCGGCATCATGCTGCTGAACGTCCTGTTTCTCGGCATCACCGGAACCGCGCTCTATGTCCTGCTTTACTGGAAGGCCTCGGGATTGCCCCCGCGGCAGCAGGAAATCCTGCGCACCGAGGTGCTGGTCGCCCGCGGGGTCGCCCGCGAGCCCCTGGCTGACTACGAGCAGCAGGCGGAGGAACTGACCCAGCAGCGCCTGCGCGAGGATGCCGAGGCGAATCTGGATCCGAAGTTTGTCCGGGACCAATTCCGCGAGACCCTCAAGGCGCAGGATCAGGTGGTGCCGCCCGATGCCTATCGCATCTGGCAGATTCCCTTCGGCGCCCGGGCGGCGTCCCTGGCCGGCCAGCCGCTGCAACTCCGGGTGAAGTTCTACTCGCCGGATGCCGCGGGGGAATCCACGCCGCACCAGTTCGGGTGGGAAATCGGGAGCGAAGGGAAGCCCCCGTTGCGGCTCCAGAACAGCTTTGCGGCCGAGAGCCCCAGCACCTTTCCCATCGGCACCAATCTCATCGGCGCCGACGGCACGCTGACGATCGTCGGCTACAACCTGAACAAGCGTCCGGTCCTGTTCCCGCTCGAGGACGGCCTGGAGGTGCTCTATCCGGTCGGCGGCTTCGGACCCAACTTCGCGCGCGGCCTGATGATCCTGCTCTTCTGGCTGGGTTTGCTGGCGGCGGTGGGGCTCTTCGCCGCCTCCAAGCTGCAATTCAGCGTGGCCGCCTTCGTCTCCCTCAGCATCCTGCTGCTGGGGCTGTCCAGCGGTACGCTGAAGCAGGTGGTGGAACAGCGCGGCATCATGGGCGTGGATAACGAAACGGGGATGGTCACCCGCGAGTCGGCCGTCAACCGCGTGGCGGTGGCGGTGTACGGCACCGCGCGGAAGGTCCTCGAGCGGGTCACGGGGTACAACCCGGTGGACTCCCTGAGCACCGGACGCAGCATCACCTGGGGCCGGCTGGGCCAGGCCGCCTTCTTCATCGTGGGCGTGGCCGGCGGCGTGTTCGCCGGCCTCGGCATCTGGATCTTCACCCGGCGCGAACTGGCAGCCCCGATCTGAGCCATGAACGCGCGCAAATTCCTGTTCCTCGGATTGCTGGCGGCGTCACTGGTGGCGTCCGGATTCCTCCAGCGCGGGCTCAACCGGGACCGCGAGGCGATGGGCATCACGCGCACCACCGTGATCAGCAACGCGCCGCCCGTCCTGGCCTTCACCACCGTGGCCCTGGGGGCCTTTCGCGGACTGATCGCCAACGCCCTCTGGATCCGCGCGACGGAGATGCAGGAGGAGGGCAAGTATTTCGAGGCCGTGCAACTGGCCGACTGGATCACCAAGCTCCAGCCGCACTCAGACGCCCCGTGGATCTTCCAGGCCTGGAACATGGCCTACAATATCTCGGTCAAGTTTCCGGACCCCTTCGACCGCTGGCTCTGGGTGCAGCGCGGCATCGAGCTGCTGCGCGATCAGGGCCTGAGGTACAATCCGAACAAGGCGCTGATGTACCGGGAGCTCGGGTGGCTCTTCCAGCACAAGATGGGCGCCAACCTGGATGACGCGCATCGCGTGTACAAAGGCCAGTGGGCGGCGGCGATCAATCAGGTCATTCCGGGCGGACATCCCGACTATGCGGCCCTGCTCGATCCGAAGACTCCCGAGGACCAAGCCCGCGTCAAGGAGCTGACCGAGAAGTTCAAGATGGATCCGCGCATGATGCAGCGCGTGGACCAGACCTACGGACCCTTCGACTGGCGGCTGCCCGAGACCAGCGCCATCTACTGGGCCATGGTCGGCATCGAGAACTCGCCGGACCAGGACAAGATGCCGCTGCGCCGGGAGATCTACCAGCCGATGCAGGCGTCGCTGCACCACGGCCGGATCCTCACCAATCGGCTCACCGGCATGTATGATCTGCGTCCCAACCTGGACATGATCCCGAACGCGTCGAAGGCCTACGAGGACGCCGTGGCCGCGGAGGCGGAGCAGAATCGGGATCACATTGCGCGGGCGCACCGGAACTTTCTCAAGGACGCCGTCTATTTCCTCTACGCCAACAACCGCGAGGCGGACGCCCGCAAATGGTTCGACTACATGAAGCAGCGCTTCGGCGTCGGTCCGCAGTCGGGCATTGATCCCGACGCCACCATGGAGTCCTTCGCGCTGGGCAAAATCGAGGAGGACGCCAACGAGACCTCGCGCGACCGCGTGACCCAGGCGTTGCAAGGGCTGCTGACCCGCGCCTACTACAACCTGGCGTCCGGCGACGACGACCAGGGCATCGGCCTGGAAAAGATCGCGCAGAAGCTGCACGACGTGTACACGGCCAAGGTCACGCATCCAGCCTCCAAGGACCGCGTCGCGCTGCCGCCGCTTTCGGAGATGAAGCGGGACGTGCTGCACAACATGCTGCGTCCCGATCCCGAGGTGAATCCGGAGTTCCAGCAGCAGTTGCGCACCCGCCTGGGCCTGCCCGCCGACTTCGGCATCCCGGCCACCAATGCGCCGCCCGCCGCCGCCCCGGGCACCCCGGCGGCGCCCGCGGGAAACTGAACTGAGTCCGCCCATGGCGTTCGATGCCGCCGAATCCGCCTACCTGGGCGCCTCCGGCTCGGCGTACCACGAAGGCAAGCGATCCGTGCCCCCGGAGGCGCTTCCCTGGATTCTCCGCAGCCGCGCGGAACTTTTTCAGCCGTGGATCCGGGATTCGGACGCTGTGTTTGAATTCGGATGCGGCTTCGGATGGAACCTCGCCGGACTGCGCTGCGCAGCGCGCGCGGGGCACGATATTTCGGAAGGGCTGCGGCCGGAGGTGGAGGCGGCGGGCGCCGCCTTCATCAGCCGCACGGACACCCTGGAGAGCGCCTCCTTCGATGTCGCCATTGCGCACCATTCCCTGGAGCATGTTCCGGAGCCGCGACGGACGCTCTTCGAACTCGGCCGGATCCTGAAACCGGACGGCCTGCTGCTGCTCGCGGTGCCGTGGGAGCGGGAACGGCGCTATACCCGCTTCGACCCCGGCGAACCCAATCACCATTTGTTTTCCTGGAATGCCCAGACCCTGGGCAATCTGGTGGCGGTTTCCGGGTTCCGCGTGGAATCTGCCGGTGTGCGATCTTATGGCTACGACCGGCGGGCGGCGCTCATCGCGGTTCGATGGCGTCTGGGCGCTGCCGGGTTTCATACAGTGCGCTCCGCGCTCCGTGCCCTGCGTCCGCTCCGGGAAGTGGTGATTCGGGCCCGCCCGGAGGTGTCGGCATGAGCCCGCGCACGGCGATGGCCCGGGGTGCGCGGCTCGCCGCCGGCCTGTGCCTCCTGCTCCTGCCGGCCGTGCTGCGATCGGCCGAACCCGCGATGACAGCGGACCGCATGCCGCGGGTCCCGCCGACGGAGCCCGCCGACGCCCCCGCCACCTTCCGGATGCGTCCCGGGTTCGAGGCGCAACGGGTGGCCGCCGAGCCCCTGGTGTCGAGCCCGGTGGCGGTCGCCGTGGATGAACACGGCCGGGCCTACGTGGTGGAGATGCGGGATTACTCGGAGCGCCGGCCCGAGCGGCTGGGACGTGTCCGGCGGCTGGAGGATACCGACGGGGACGGCCGTTACGATCGCGCCACGGTGTTTCTCGACCACCTGCCGTGGCCCACGGCGGTCACCTGCTGGAATGGCGGCATCTTCCTCGGGGCCACCCCCGGCATCCTGTTCGCCAAGGATGCGGATGGAGACGGTGTGGCCGAAATCTTCGAGCCGGTGTTCGAGGGATTCGCCGCGGACTACGCCCCATTCGAGACCAACCGATTGAATGTCCAGGCGCTCCTCAACTCCTTTCAATGGGGCCTCGACCAGCGGATTCATGGCGCGACCAGCGTCAGCGGCGGCTCGGTGCGACGTGTGGAGTCTGATTTTACGCGCGCCTGGCGGCGGGCGGCGGGGGTGACCAACGACGCTGGCGCCACCAACGCCACGGTCTCCCTGCGCGGACGCGATTTCTCGTTCGATCCGCGCACTTTGGAGCTGCGGGCCGAATCCGGCGGCGGACAACACGGCCTCTCGTTCGACGATGCCGGCCGCAAGTTTGTCTGCGCCAACTCGGATCACCTCCAGCTCGTGGCCTTCGATGCCGAGGCTCAGCCGGTGAATCCCTATCGGGATCTCCCGCCGCCGCGCGCCAGCATCGCGTCCGACGGGCCGGCCGCGGAGGTGTACCGGCAGAGTCCAGACGAGCCCTGGCGCGTATTCCGGACCCGCTGGCGCGTGGCAGGCCTGGTCCCGGGTCCGGTCGAGGGCGGCGGACGGGTCAGCGGCTATTTCACCGGGGCCACCGGGACGACGATCTATCGCGGCGATGCCGGCGGCCCGGAGATCGCCGGGGACGCCTTCATCGGCGACGCCGGCGGGAACCTGGTGCATCGGAAGAAACTTCGTCCGATGACCGATGGCTACCTCCTTTCGGGCGAACGGGCGGCGGATGAACAGCGGTCCGAATTTCTCGCCAGCACCGACAATTGGTTCCGTCCGGTGCAGTTCTACAACGCCCCCGACGGCTGCCTGTGGGTGGTGGACATGTACCGCGAGGTGATCGAGCACCCGTGGTCGCTGCCCACCAATCTCAAGGCGCACCTGGATCTGGACAGCGGACGCGACCGCGGGCGCCTCTGGCGTCTTGCGCCCTCCGGTTTCCGCGTCGCGCCGGAACGCATGCGCCTGGGCGCCACCAACGCCGCGGAACTGGCGGCGTTGCTCGGGCATTCCAATGGATGGCATCGGGACACTGCCTCACGCCTGTTGTTCGAACGCGGGGGACCGGAGGTCGAGACCGCCGTGCGGCGGCAACTGGCGTCGCCTGACAACGCCCTCGCGCGCCTTCACGCCTTGGGACTCCTCCACGGCCTTGGGGTTTTGGCCGACGCGGAAATCCCCCGCGCCCTCCGGGACGGGGCTCCGGAGGTCCGACGCCTGGCCGTGCTCGTCACGCGCGGCCGGGAATCCGGCGCGCTGCGGCCGGCCCTCGCGGCCCTGGCATCAGACCCCGATCCCTGGGTCCGCCTCGCGCTCGCGTTGAGCATCGCCCGCTGGCCGGAAGGGGAGCGGATCGCAGCGCTGGAGACGCTGATCGCCCGGGGGCCCGACCTGGTCCGCGACATCGCGCTGGCTTCCGCGGGAACGGCGGATGCCGCGTTGTTCCTCCGGATGTCGGGAAACCCGGAAGTTCAATCCGAACTGGCCCGGCAGATCGGGCGCCGCAAGGATCCCGCCGGTGTCGGAGCGGTCGCGCAGCGCCTGCGGTTGCTCGCCGTCGAAGATCCAGCAAACGCTTGGCGCTTGGCCGCCGCGCTGGCGCAAGGGCTTCGGCAATCGGGCGGCTCCATCCAGGTGGTCGGTGACGAACAACTCCTCGACGACCTCATCCGGCTTGCCGCAGCAACGGCTCGTGACCCAGACGCCGCCCATCGCGCGACAGCCGTTCGCTTCCTCGCGCAGCAGCCCTGGACCCGGGTGGGCGCGGCATGGCCGGCGATCCTCCGGTCCGCGCGCGAGCCCGAAACGCAGTCCGCCGTCGTCGAGGCGCTGGCGGATTCCGCGGAACCCGCCGCGGCGCCATTGCTGACCGCGGAATGGGCCGCACTGCTTCCCAAGTCCCGTCAGGACGCTGTGCTGGCCATGAGCCGCCGGCCCGCGAGCCTCCGGGTACTACTGGATGCCCTCGACGCCGGGAAACTTCCCCTGGCCGACATTCCGGTGGACGTCCGGAACCGGGTCCGCACCCACCCGGATGCGAACCTTCAGGAGCGCGGCCGGGCACTCTTTGGCGACCTGCCGGCCAACCGTGACGATGTGGTCACCGCCTTTCTTCCGGCCCTGCAGGAACGCGGGGATCCGGACCGGGGCGCGGTCCTATTTCGCGAGCGTTGCGCCACCTGCCATCTGCTGCGAGGCGAAGGAGTCGCCCTCGGACCGGACCTCGCTTCGGTGGCGTCCAACGGTCCCGAGAAGCTGCTGGTATCCATCCTGGATCCGAACCGCGATCTCACGCCGAACTACACCGCCTGGAGCGCCGAGACCCGCGGGGGCGAAGTCTTCTCGGGAATCCTTCTGCGTGAGACGGACGCGACCGTGACTTTGCGGCAGGCGGGAGGTGCCGAGGTGACCCTGGCGCGCGGCGATTTGGCTCAATGGCGTCCGGAGGGCCGTTCCCTCATGCCGGAAGGACTGGAGTCCGGCCTGACCCCGGCCGATCTCGCCTCGCTGCTCGCGTACTTGGTGCCTTCCCAATAATCGCGCGCGAACCGCATGCAGGGCGCCTCGCGGCTTGACCGTATTAGGTCGAATGCGAGACGTTCTGTACCGTCGAGACCAGCAATGAACACTGCCCCCGCCCCCTCCCGCCGCGAATTCATCCGTTCCTCCTCCACCGCCGCGGCCTTCGCACTGGCCGCTCCCGGAATCCTGATCCGGGAATCCGCCTTCGCCGCCAACACCGACACCTTGAAGGTCGGCCTGGTGGGCTGCGGCGGCCGGGGTACGGGGGCCGCAGGCAACGCGCTGACCGCCGATGCCAATTGCGTGCTGACTGCCGTTGGCGACGTCTTTGCCTCCCAGGCCGAATCCGCTGTCAAGAGCCTCAAGGCAGACTACGGCAACCGGGTGGCGGTGACGCCCGAGACCCAGTTCGTGGGGCTCGATTGCTACAAGCAGGTGGTGGATTCGGGAGTGGACGTGGTGCTGCTGGCCTCGCCCCCGGGATTCCGTCCGGAGCACCTCCGCTACGCGGTGGAGAAGGGCAAACAGATCTTCTGCGAAAAGCCCCTGGCCACGGATCCGGTGGGCGTGCGCCACGTGATGGAGTCGGTGAAGATCGCCAAGGAGAAGAAGCTGAACCTCGTCTGCGGCTTCTGCTGGCGCAGCGACCTCCCTCGGCGCGCCCTCTATGACAAGATCCGCGAGGGCGCCATCGGCAACGTGCGCGCGGTGTACGGCACCTATCTCACCGGCCCCGTGAAGCCCATGCCGGCGGCCGATACCCGCAAATCCGGCGTGACGGACCTCGAATGGCAGATCCGCAACTGGATGAACTTCTCCTGGCTCTCTGGAGACGGCTTTGTGGAGCAGTGCATCCACACCGTGGACAAGCTGGCCTGGTGCATGAATGACGTGCCCCCGGTCAAGTGCACCGCGACCGGTGGGCGCTGCGTGCCAAATCATCAGGGCAACATCTTCGATCATGTCACCGTGGTGTACGAATATGCCGGCGGCATCCGGGGCGTGGTGGCCCAGCGGCAGATCGCCGGATGCTACAGCGACAATTCCGATTACATCCTCGGGTCCAAGGGATACGCCCAGAGCGGCTGGGGAAACCCCACGATCACTGGCGAAACCAAGTGGCGCTATCAGGGGGACAAACCCGACATGTATGTCGTGGAGCACCAGGAACTCTTCGCGGGCATTCGCGGCACCGCACCCCGGCGCTTCGACGGCGACTGGATGACCTCCAGCACGCTGCTGGGCATCATGGGCCGCATGGCGGGCTACACCGGACAGGAAGTCACCTGGGAGCAGGCCTTGAACTCCGCCGAGCGCCTCTCGCCGGAAGCACCGCTCGCCTGGGACATGAAGCTCGACATCATGCCCCTGCCGGTGCCGGGCCGCTACAAGCTGGCCTGACATTCGGAGCGCTCCGAATGTTCGGAGTCCCCCGGGGAGCACACGCGCCTCGCGTGTTGGTCTCGGCGCCCTCGCCGAGACCCTCGTGGACCATTCTCCTTCCCGCGCGTCGTTCGCGAATGACGCCGGGGCGCAAAATCAGTCCACGAAAAACCGGGCGAGGGCGCCCGGTTCTGCACGCGAGGCGCGCGCGCTCCCCATTTACCTCTTTCGGTCTCGCAACGCCGGAAACTCGGCCCGCCATTGCGCCACCGCCGCCGGATCCAATTCCGCCTGCAACACACACTCACCGGCGTCCCGCTCGGCCAGCGGGACGCCCAGCGCGTCCAGGATCGCGCTGCCGCCGGGATATTCCAGGTGCGGGTCCCGTCCGCTGCGGTTCACTCCGATCATTCCGGCCTGGTTCTCGATGGCCCGCGCCCGGAGGAGCGTGGACCAATGATGCGCCCGCTTGACCGGCCACTGCGCGATCACCGCGAACAGGGTCGCCCCGCGGTCCACCGCGCTCCGGAAAATCTCGGGAAACCGCAGATCGTAGCAGACAAACGGCGCAATGGTGAAGCCGCCCCAATCGAAGGTCGTGACCTCGCTGCCGGCGGCGTAGTGCGTGGACTCGTCGCCAAAGCTGAAGGGGTGGATCTTCGAATACCGCGCCAGCAGCCGTCCGTCCGGCGCAAAGGCCACTGCCTGATTGGCGGGCTTCTCCCGGGTGCCGCCGCCGACCACGCCGCCGAGCACTGCGGACCCCGTCTCCCGTGCCATGGCCGCCAGGAACTGCTCCGCTTCGGGCGGATCCCCCTGGCGGGTGAGCGCGACGTTCAGGCTGAATCCGGTCGAGAACATCTCGGGCAGGACAATCAGCGAACCGGCGGGAATGGAGGCGCCTTCCAGCAGCCGCCTCACCTGCCGAAAGTTGGCTTCCTTGTCCTCCCAGCGGACATCGAACTGCACGGCGACCAAGTTCATGGCACGGTTCAGAGGCGTTTTTCGTCGGCGTCAATGAAGTCCACGAAGGTCTGGATCTCGTCGCGATGGCCGAGCCCAGCTTCCGCCTTGCGGCTGCGGAGACGCTCGCGCAGGGCGGGATCGTTCTCCTCGCGCCCCCGGTTCAACAGCCAGCGGTTGAAGGCTTCCTTCTCCTCCGGGGTGCGGCGGACGTTCTGGCGCACCCAGTCGAAGACCTGCCCGTCGGTCAGCGTGTCCCGGACCACGGCGATAAACGCCTCGGCGGTCAGCCCGGCGTGTTTCAGCCATTCGGCGTCGAATCCTTTGTGGGCAAAGTTGCCGGTGTAGTCGGCGGACAACTTTCCGGCCAGATGCAGCCGGATCTTGTCAATGAAGCGCGGTAGGTAGTTCCAACCGTCCATCTGCTCCCGCGGCGACCGCGGATAAATGACCTCGCTCATGGTGTCTGGGAGGGTGCGACGTCCTCCCCATTATCGGAAGCCCGGAAAATGTGTCAGCGCACGGTCAAAGCCAGCTCGCGGGGATCGAAAATGGTGGGATGGGGATCGGATAGATGACCTGGCACTTTGCCTGTCTTTTTGCGGTCCTTGGCGTCCTCTGCGTGGGCCTCACGCAAAGGACGCGATGGCCGCAAAGGGGTGAGGGAGTGTTCGCGGCGGTGGAAGTGGAACCGGCAGTCCAGGGCGCGGGGGAACGACAAAGTGCCAGGTCCCTTGGGCCTCTCGCTGTGAGAGTGAGAATCTCCGCAGGGCGCGTCTCACTTTCTTGCGACCCCCCAAGCTTTCCCGGGAAAGCGGCGACTGCGCCCGTCTCTGCAGATAGCGTGCCTTGACAGGAGCGCTTGCCGTGAGGAGCGTGACCAATCTTCATCCATTTGCCGGTTTTCCGCGAATTGAGATGTGTTCGAAGGGACCGCCCGCGATACCGACTCCAAATGTCCGTCATGCATCCCACCTGCGTCCTCCGAAGGCTCTCTGGAGCTTTCCGTTCCCCAAGCGCCGCCTTCAGCGACGAAACTCCGATCGAGCGCGAAGTGAGAGGAGCGGCGCGCCGTCAGGCAGGCCGGGGGGTGTCGTGGTGGGCCTGGATGACTCTCTTCGTAGTCCCGGCCGCCGTGTTGGGCGAACCGCTCATTATCGGCCCGGGACTGACGCTCAAGCTGGGGGATCCGGACCAACCCACGGCACTGGGGTACGACGCCCTGACCATCGAGACCGGGGGCGTCTTGCAAGTGCAAGGAGAGGTCGCGATCAACGTGGTGGGCGATATCCACATTGCCGGGCAGATTGTGATGGACCCGAGCGTCAAGGAAATGAAGGCCGGGCCGGGCATCCGAGGAAACGATGGCGATCCCGGTGAGGGAACCACTGGAACCGCCGGGGGACGCGGAACGAATTGGGTGATTGGAGCTCTGCCGACGCTGAACCTTCGCGCCCAAGGGTCGGTGGTGATCAGCGGCTCGATTGATTTCCGAGCCGAACTGGAAGGCGGCGATGGCGGACGTGGCGGCGACGGAGCTTTTCGGCCCGCGGGCATCGGCACGCAGGCGGGCTCGGGCGGCGGGGGCGGTCATGCGAGCTTCGCTCCGGCCCGGGTTACGATCAATGCCGACACCATCGAGCTGCAGCCTGGTGGCCAGATTCTCTTGGATAGTCTGGGACGCGGTGGAAAGGGTGGAGATGGAGGCAATGGAGGGATGGGGGGGAATGAGGGATTCACCATTCCCAGATTCGGCGGTCCGGCCGGAGGCGGTGGCGAGGGAGGTACTGGCGGAAGCGGGGGGTATTTGACCCTTTCGGCGGCCGTGTTGCGAATCGAGGGCCAGATCTCACTCACGGGAGGTGACGGCGGCGAGGGGGGCATGGTCGGGTTGCCCGGCGGCGGCGGTCCGGGAGGCGATGGGGGCAACCAGCCTGGCGGGAGGGGTTACGATGCCGGCAACGCGGAC
>Ga0268299_1001245_pt1 | contig 49151 bp, 46 predicted proteins | sample NOBtaG_FD_193484 | JGI IMG/M metagenome (GOLD analysis project Ga0268299, IMG submission 193484) | Activated sludge microbial communities from bioreactor in Nijmegen, Gelderland, Netherland - NOB reactor | ecosystem: Engineered > Bioreactor > Aerobic > Activated sludge | place: Netherlands... | reverse complement strand
CTTCTCGGGGTCGTAAGCGTCGATGGCGCGGCCTTGGAGCGCCAGGTCCGACGCGGTCCAGAAGGCGATGAAATCGTAGCCGAGCGGCTTCAGCGATGGATCGACCAGGTCCTTGCTGAGCATGAACCAGCCTGCCGCGAGCGCGATGTAGAGCGCCAGGAATATCTTGGGATAGACGGCGAGCCGCGCGCCGTCGAGCCAGTCTTCGTTCCAGGTGGCGCGCATGGTTGGCCGGTGACCGAGCCGGATGACGTGAGGCCGTTATCTGGCGCGGGTTTGGATAATTTTTCGTTAACGCCCTCCTCCCTCCACCCCTCCACGGTCAATTCGACCGAGGCGCTCGTCTTTTCGCAAGGGCCGACCGAAACGCCTATTGCAGTGGAATATGCAGGCGTTAACGCGCTGGGCCGCCTTGGCTCGCCGCGAACCGGCGGAGATCGGCGAACAGCGCCGCGTCGTTGACGATGCGCGGCACCTTGTTCTGCCCGCCGAGCCGACCGCGCTTCTTCATCCACGCGGCGAACCCGCCCTCGGCCATCACGAGAAGATCCGGCGGTTTCATGCCGAAGCCGCCGGAACGATGGGCGGCGTAGTCTTCGTTCTTCGCCGCCAGGTGCCGGTCGATAAAAGCCGTGAAAGCCGCGCGGGCCGCGGTGTCCGGCACGGCGCCCGCGAATTCGGCCACGTAGAGGTGCCCGCCGAGATCGCCGGCTCCGGCCGGAAACACGGCGCCCACGGAATAATCCGCCACCGCCGCGCCGATCGACGCGGCGGCGACGCTCACCGCCTCCTCGATCTCTTCGCCGATCAGGTGTTCGCCGAAAGCCGAGAGGCTGTAGGCGGTGCGGCCCGTCACCAAGAGGCGCGGCGGATCGCGCGAGACGAGGCGCACGGTGTCGCCGATGAGATAGCTCCAGAGCCCGGCGCAGGTGCTGACGGCGATGGCGTAGTTGACGCCCGGCTCGGCGTCGCCGACCCAGTGCCGCGTCGGGTTCGCGGCATCCAATTCCTCCACCGGGACGAATTCGTAGTAGAGGCCGGTGTCGAGATTGACGCGCATCCCGGCGCCGGGCCCGCGGTCGGCGGTTGCGACGTAGCCTTCGCTGGCGGCGTAGGCCTCGCGCGTCTCGGCATGCGAGCCGGCCAGGAGTGCTTCGAACTGGCTTTGGTAGGGCGCGAAATTCACGCCGCCATGCACGACGAGCTCGAGATGGGGCCAGAATTCGCGGAGCGGCAGCCGCGCGGCGCCGCGCAGCTTCGCCATCCGGTCGAATAGGATCAGGAGCCAGCTCGGCGTCCCGCCGATCGTGCGGATGTCGAGTGCCGCGCCGGCGGCGGCGAGCTTCGCCACCTTCTCCTCCCAATCGGCGATGAGCGCGAGATCGAGCGGCGGAAAGCTCCGCCCCCGCGCCCACCACGGGATCGTCTTGATGGCGATGCCGGAGAGATCGCCGCTTTCGACGCCGGGCGCGCGCTCGGTAAGCGCGGTGCTGCCGCCGAGCATGAAGTTGAGGCCACCGAAGAGCCGCGTCGCCGGGCGGTTGACGACGTGATGGACCAGCAGATCGAGCGCGGCCTTGCGGTTCGATGCCACCATCGCCGCGCTGACCGGAATGTACTTCGTGGCATCCCCCGTGGTGCCCGAGGTGACGGCGAAATAGGGAATGCGCCCCGGCCACGAGACGTTTTCGAGCCGCGGAAAATCCGCCTTCCAGTAGTCGAGCCAGAAATCCTCGTATTTGCGGAGCGGCAGCGCGGCCTTGAGATCGGCGGGGCTGCGGATGGCGCCGAAGCCGTGGTCGCGGCCGAAGCGCGTCGCGGCCGCGGCGCCGACGAGCTTCTGGAGTTGGGCCTCCTGCGCGGCCTTCGCCTCGAGTCCGGCGAGCGTGCGGGCGCGGCGGCGGGCATAGAGTTTGAGCAGCGGGGTGGCGTCGAGCATTTACCGGACGTTTCCCATGGCACGGGGCGGCTTCGGCTTTGCAAGCGCCGCGTTCCCTTGTAGCTTTGCGCATAGTGAAGCCGGCAAACACGGCGGAAAAGGGTCAAAGCGATGGAATTCGAAGCGTTGTTCAAGGGCCTGCCGCTGTTCTTCGCCTATCTCGCCCTCGGCCTCGTGCTGCTCGCCGTGTTCTGCTTCGTCTATCTCCGGGTGACGCCGCAAGACGAGCTCGCCCTGATCCGCGCCGGCAACACGGCGGCCGCGCTCTCGCTCGGCGGCGCCGTGCTCGGCTTCATCGCGCCGCTCGGGATGGTGATCGCCCACCACGCACAGATCGGCAACGTCGTGCTGTGGGGCGTGATCGCCCTCATCGTGCAGGTGCTGGCCTTCTTCGTCGCGCGCGCGCTGATGCCGGGCCTGCCCAAGGCGATCGAGGACGGCAAGGTCTCGGTCGGCGCCTTCTCGGGCATGGTCTCGCTCTCGATCGGCATCCTCAACGCCGCGTGCCAGACCGACTGAGCCCCAAGCCGTATCAGCGTAGTCTTGCCCTACCCGGTCCCGGGCGCCGAAAGTATCGGTCCGCGAACGCCATTAGGCACGGTTTGGCCTTCCGCGCTTACGCCGGCGGCGGCGGACGAAACGCTTCGCTGCGCCGGTGACGCCGAGTATCCACGCTTCCTCGCGCTCGACCGCGCGGCGTTCGGCGGCACCGAGCGCGGCATCACCCGCCAGCAGCGCGGCCAATGTTCCGTCCCGGTCGCTCCGGGCGAAGAATTCGACCATCGCCGCCACCTGCCCCGCATCCTTCGGAAGATTCGCGAGGCGCTTCGGCTTTAGCAGCGAAGGATAAGCCTCGGCCAGGATGATGTGCTTTTCCGCGGCGTCGCCGAGCCCGGTCTCGAACGGCCAGATCGCCGTGATCGGCGCGAGCTTCGGCGCGTGGCGCAATTGGCGGACGCGCGGGATGCCGAGCAGCGCCTGGCTGCCGACCGAGCCGTTGCCCGCGAGCTGCCACACCGTGTGAGCACCGGACACGCGCGCATCGGCGAGGCGACGCAGCGCGGGATCGCCGGCGCCGTGCGCGCGGCAGCCGCGCCGCAGCAAGTGCCCGCGCGTCTCCTCGCGCACATTGCCCCAGAACGGAAACGCCTCGCCCGCCATGCGCCGGTTCCAGTCCTCGGCAAGATCGAAGCGGTTGTTGGCATTGTCGGGCCCGTCGGCGATGGCGCCGGCGAGCGCCGACCAGAGCGCCCTCCAGGGCGTGCCGGTCAGCCCGAGCCGGGCCGCCGTGCCCGCGGGGTAGCCGAACGGAAAATCGAATCCGCACAGCACGCGGCCCTTCGCGCCCAGCGCGCCGAGCTTGGCTTCGAGCCATTGCGTCGCGTCGGCCCGGGTGCGGAAGTTGACGAGCGCGGTGCGCACCACGCGCTTGGCGCGCCCGTGGGGGCGCCGCTCCGCCACCGCGATCCAAATGCTGTCGCGCCCGAGCCGCGGCGTGCTGGCGGCGCTCCAATCGACCATGACGTATGCGTGGAAGAGAGGCATGGGCCGCACACTAGGGGACGCCGAGCGCCTTGACACCTTGGACCGGGCGCTCTGCTATGCGCGCTCACCCTGGGAGCGAGCCGATGACCGAACGAGTGTGGGACAAATTCCTGACGCCGCGCGACCGCGAGGTTTTTGCCGCCGCGGGATACGGGCAGCCGCAAGGCTTCGGCAAGCGCCCGGCGCTGGTCATCATCGACGTGAACTACAATTTCTGCGGCGACCGGCCCGAGCCGATCCTCGACTCGGTCAAGCGCTGGCCGAATTCCTGCGGCGAGGACGCCTGGGCCGCATTGCCGCACATCCGCTCGCTGATCGACACCGCCCGCGACAAGGGCCTGCCCGTGATCTACACGACCGGCGGCTTCCGGGCCGACGGTTGGGACTATGGCAGCTGGCGCTGGAAGAACAGCCGGATCAAGGATTCCCTGCCGCAGCCCAAGCGCAACATCGACGGCGATGCGATCATGGCCGAGATAGCGCCCGCGCCCCAAGACATCGTCATCCCGAAGCAGAAGCCCAGCGCTTTCTACGGCACGCCGCTACGCTCGTTTCTCAATCTGCTACAGGCCGATTCGCTGATCATTTGCGGCACCACCACGAGCGGCTGCGTGCGTGCCACTGTCCTTGACGCGTTCAGCGACAATTATCGTGTGACGGTGGCCGAGGAAGGCTGCTTCGACCGCGCCCAATCCTCGCACGCGATCAATCTCATGGACATGCAGGCGAAATACGCCGACGTCCGCCCCGCCGCCGAGATCGCTGCGCATCTGAAATCGCTGCCGGAAGGGCTCTTCACGCTGCCGGGGGCGCCCTAGGCGGGGCGCGTCAGCGCATCTTGGATGCGACGGTGTCCAGCGCGCGGGTGATCTGTTCGAACATCCCAGAGATCGTCTGCCCCAGTTCCGTCAGGGACACCGACGCCGCGATCCCGATCAGCGAGACGATGAGGCCGTACTCGATCGCCGTGGCGCCGCGCTCGTCGTGCGCGAATTCTTTCAGCATGGTCCGCATGGCACTGCTCCGTCTCTGGATCAACCGCCCGCGCTCGGCGAGGCGGCGGCGAAGACCGATTTGAGGGCGTTGAAGGTGCCTTCGAGCGACAGCCCGATCCCCTCGAGCGTCAACGCGAGGGCGAGACCCACGAACATCACGAGGGCGCCGTACTCGACGGCGGTGGCCCCGGATTGGTCCGAAGCGAACGTCCGAAGAAGCTTTTGCACGGCCCTGTTCCCCAATCGGTTCGTCGTTCCGCCCGAATCCATTAACTCCGTGGCAATCTTCTCGCAAGGAATTATTAGGTTATTATCATCTTGTTAACTACGAATATTGGAGAATTCTGTAATGCAACAGTCTGCAATCGTACGATTATAGTAGAATTAACCTTACCCGACCGCCGCCGATGCCGCCCTTCGACTGGTCTCCCACCCCCCATTCCCGGTTAACGGTCGTCACGCGCGCGCGGCCGTGGCATGAGAGCCCGCCCTTCGAACCCTCGATACCGGCGGCGCCGCCCGGCGCCGTGGAGCGCTGCCTTTGCCCCTCGAGACCATGACCGCCCCGGAAGCGGCGCGCTCCATCCCGCGCCGGCGCGTCTGGATCGGCCTCGCGCTGCTGCTGTTCTCGGCGCTCGCGTTCAGCTTCCACAACATGCTGGCGCGCCTCGCCTACGACGAGGGCGTGACGCCGACGACAATCAACGCGGCGCGGACCTGGGCGGTGGCGGCGCTGTTCGCGGTGATCCTCGGCGCGCGCGGCCGATGGCCGTCGGTGCCGCGCCCGGCCCGGCTCGCCTTCGGCCTCACCGCCATCTGCTACGCCATCCACAATCCGGCGCTGCTGGTCGCTTTCCAGTTCATCCCCGTCAGCCTTGCCGTGCTGGTGATGTATGTCTACCCGATCCTCGTCGCTTTCCTCGCGGCAGCGCTCGGCCAAGAACGCGTGCGCGCCTACCGCATCGTGGCCGCCGCAGTCGCCTTTGCCGGCGTGGGATTGGTGCTCGGCGTCGGCGACGGCGCCTTGGATTGGCGCGGCGTCGCATTGGCCGGCGTCGCCGCGGTGGCGCTCGCGGGCAATATCGTGGGCGCGGCCGATCTCAACCGGCACATGGGCCCGCTCGGCGTGCCCTTCGCCCTCTCCACGGTCGGCGTCGTCGTCTTCGGCACGCTGATGGTCGCCGATGGCGGCCCGGCTCTCCCGCGCTCCGCCGAGGGCTGGTGGCTGTTCGCCGCCGCCACCGCCGCCAGTCCGGCGGCGCTCATCGCCTTCTATCTTGCCCTGCCCCGCGCCGGGGCCGCGCGGAGCGCCCTCACCTTGAATGTCGAGCCGGTGCTCACCGTCTTCATCGCCATGCTGCTGCTCGGCGAGACCTTGGGCGGCTACCAAGCCTTGGGCGCTGCGCTCATTGTCGGCGCCCTCGCGGTCAGCTCCGTCATCGATTTGAAATTTCGCCGCCTGTGAGTCCTGTGGATAAAGATTCTCTCTATCATTATTGGTACTTAGCGCGCCACGGTAGCTAAGGGGGCCTCTCGACCTTCCCAGATATTGTGGTTAGCCCCGTGGAAAAGCCGGAGGCTAACTCCTAGAAATTGTTCGAAAGGCGGGGACACATACAACATGTTGTTGACAGCGCCGGGCGGCGCGAACAATCTGCTGTGGCTGAGCGTTGGACGGCTCGGGAAGAGCGGATGAGCGTCTCGGCAAGGCCGAGGACCGCACCGAGGGTCGGCGGTCCAAGGCAAAGCAAGTAACGCCCAAGATTTCGCAACGCGGCATGCCGGGCCGTGGCGGTCGAATATTGCCCAAATTCAGGCGGCGCCGGTAGCCCGCACAGAACGGTTTTCGGGGGTTCGGAATGCGCATTGCACGGCACTTCACCGTCGAGGGACGGGACGCCTACGAGGGCATCGAGTTCAAGCGCGCCCTGTCGGAGATTCGCAATCCCGACGGCTCGCTGGTGTTCAAGAACGACAGCGTCGAAGTGCCGGCGAACTGGTCGCAAGTGGCGACAGACGTGCTCGCGCAGAAATATTTCCGCAAGGCCGGCGTCGCCTCCGAGCACGATCTCGAAGCCGTGGTCGACACCGACGTGCCGACGTGGCTGTGGCGGCGCGTGCCGCGCGCGGGCGCCAAGCCGTCCGGCGAGAACAGCGCCAAGCAGGTGTTCGACCGCATGGCCGGCGCCTGGACCTATTGGGGCTGGAAGGGCGGCTATTTCGACAGCGAAGGCGACGCGCACGCCTTCTTCGACGAGATCCGGGCGATGCTGGCGCGGCAGATGTGCGCGCCGAACTCGCCGCAATGGTTCAACACCGGCCTCCACTGGGCCTACGGCATCGACGGACCCTCGCAGGGGCATTTCTACGTCGATTTCAAGTCGGGCGCGCTGACCAAGTCGGAATCCGCCTACGAGCATCCGCAGCCGCACGCCTGCTTCATCCAGTCGATCTCCGACGATCTCGTCAACGAAGGCGGGATCATGGACCTCTGGGTGCGCGAGGCGCGCCTGTTCAAATACGGCTCGGGCACGGGCACCAATTTCTCGCGTCTGCGCGGCGAGAACGAGCCGCTCTCGGGCGGCGGCAAGTCGTCGGGCCTGATGAGCTTCCTGAAGATCGGCGACCGCGCCGCAGGCGCCATCAAGTCGGGCGGCACCACGCGCCGCGCCGCCAAGATGGTCATCGTCGACATCGACCACCCCGACATCGAAACCTTCATCCGCTGGAAGGTCGTCGAGGAGCAGAAGGTGGCGGCGCTGGTGGCGGGTTCGAAATCCGCCGAGAAGCACTTGAACGCGATCCTCGCGGCGGCGTCGGGCTTCGACGGCGCCGATCCCTTCGAGCCCAAGAACAATCCCGCGCTCCGCAAAGCAATCCGCGCCGCGCGCCAGGCCTTCATCCCCGAGAACTACGTCCAGCGCGTGATGCAGCTCGGCAAGCAGGGCACGCGCGCGATCGAGTTCCAAGTCTACGACACCGATTGGGACGGCGAGGCCTATCTCACGGTCTCGGGCCAGAACTCCAACAACACGGTGCGCGTCAACGACGACTTCCTCAACGCGGTCCGCGAGGACGGCGATTGGGTGCTGAAGCACCGCGCTTCGAACAAGACCAAAGTGAGAAAAGCCCGGCAACTCTGGCACAAGATCGCCGAGGCCGCGTGGCATTCGGCCGATCCGGGCATCCAATACGACACCACGATCAACGACTGGCACACCTGCCCCAACAGCGGGCGGATCAACGCCTCGAATCCGTGCTCCGAGTACATGTTCCTCGACGACACGGCGTGCAATCTCGCCTCGCTGAACCTGATGGCATTCCGCCGCCCGACCGGCGCGCGCATGGAAGGCGCCGCCAACGACAGCGGCAGCTTCGACGTGCCGGGCTTCGAACACGCCGTCCGCCTCTGGACCGTGGTGCTCGAGATCTCGGTGCTGATGGCGCAGTTCCCGTCGGCCAAGATCGCGGAGCTTTCCTACAAGTTCCGCACGCTCGGCCTGGGCTACGCCAACATCGGCGGCTATCTCATGGCCTCGGGCATTCCCTACGACAGCGAGGCCGGCCGCGCGCTCTGCGGCGCCATGACCGCGCTGATGACGGGCATCGCCTACGAGACCTCGGCGGAAATGGCCGAAGAGCACGGCCCCTTCCCCGGCTTCCCCGAGAATCGCGAGCCGATGCTGCGCGTGATGCGCAACCATCAGCGCGCGGCCTATGGCATCCAGGACGGCTATGAGGGCCTCTCGGTGCCGCCAGTGGCACTCGACCACGCGACCTGCCCGGACCAGGGCCTCGTCAACGCCGCCGTCGCGGCCTGGGACCGCGTCATCGAGAAAGGCTCGATGCACGGCTTCCGCAACGCCCAATCCACGGTCATCGCGCCCACCGGCACGATCGGCTTGGTGATGGATTGCGACACCACCGGCATCGAGCCCGATTTCGCGCTGGTGAAGTTCAAGAAGCTCGCCGGCGGTGGCTACTTCAAGATCATCAACCAGATGGTTCCCCCGGCGCTCGAGACGCTCGGCTACGCCAAAGCCGAGGTCGAAGCGATCGTCCGCTACGCGGTCGGCCACGGCACGCTCAAGGGCGCGCCCGGCTTGAACCACACCGCCCTCAAGCTCCGCGGATTCACCGACGAGGCGCTCGAGAAGATCGAGGCGGCGCTGCCGAGCGCCTTCGACATCCGCTTCGTGTTCAACAAATACACGCTCGGCGCGGAATTCTGCACCGAGATCCTCGGCATCGCCGCCGAGAAGCTCGACCAGCCCGGCTTCGACATGCTGACCGAGCTCGGCTTCGACCGGGCGGCCATCGACACGGCCAACGCGCACGTCACCGGCGCGATGTCGCTCGAAGGTGCCCCGGGCCTGAAGCCCGAGCATCTCGCGGTGTTCGATTGCGCGAGCCCGTGCGGCAAGATCGGCAAGCGCTTCCTCTCGTGGGAAAGCCACATCCGCATGATGGCGGCGGCGCAGCCCTTCGTCTCGGGCGCCATCTCCAAGACCATCAACATGCCGAACGACGCCACGATCGAGGACTGCCAGCGCGCCTACGAGCTGTCGTGGAAGCTGGCGATCAAGGCCAACGCGCTCTATCGCGACGGCTCCAAGCTCTCGCAGCCGCTGTCCTCGACCGTGTTCGACGACATCGAGGACGTCGACGAGAAGGCCGAGACCATCGCCGCGGTGATCAAGGCGCCGGCGGCCGAACGTGCCGCCATGATCGGCGAGCGCGCCGCGCACACGGTGGCGCAAGCGATCGCGCGCTCGCAGCGCCTCCGCCTCCCCGGCCGGCGCAAGGGCTACATCCAGAAGGCCGTGGTGGGCGGGCACAAGGTGTATCTCCACACCGGCGAATACCAGGACGGCTCGCTCGGCGAGATCTTCATCGACATGCACAAGGAGGGCGCCGCCTTCCGCTCGCTGATGAACAATTTCGCCATCGCCGTCTCGATCGGCCTGCAATACGGCGTGCCGCTCGAGGAATTCGTCGACGCCTTCACCTTCACGCGCTTCGAGCCGTCGGGCCTCGTCGAGGGCAACGACCAGATCAAGATGGCGACCTCGGTCCTCGACTACATGTTCCGCGAACTCGCGATCTCCTATCTCTCGCGCGAAGACCTGGCCCACGCCTCGCGCCACGACATCGCGCCGGACAGCATGGGCCGGGGCGCCGACGAAAGCGCCCTCCCCGTCAACCCGCCCGCCACCGCCGCCGTGCAGAACGTGATGGAGCAGATGGAGCGCGTGGTGAGCCGCGGCTTCACCCGCAACCGCTTCAAGCCCGGCAACGGCCACGGCAACGGCGCGAACGCGCCGCTCGGCAACGGGCACGACGGCGGCGGCAACGGCCTCGCCGTCCACGTCCACGCCAACGGCGCCGGCCATGTCCACATCCAGGCGGATGGCGCCGGTGCCGCCGCGGTCTCCGCGGTCAACGCCGACGGCACCCGCGCCGCGATGGCGGCGCTCTCCACGGCGGTGCTGGCGGCGCTCGACGACCGCGCCGACCGGGCGCGCGAAGCGCGCATGAAGGGCTACGAAGGCGATGCCTGCGGCGAGTGCGGAAACTTCACGCTCGTGCGCAACGGCACCTGCATGAAATGCAACACCTGCGGTTCCACGAGCGGGTGCAGTTGAGCGACCGAAGAGAGCGAAAGTCGGGGAGAATTAGTTGGGAGGAAATGGGCACAAGAAATCGCAGCAAAGAAAGGCAAGACAATGAAAGACCCCAACGTTCAAGGAATCTATCACGTCGAATACAAGGGCTGGCACGGTGCCGGTTTCGGTGACTACCGCCTCGAGGGTGGAAGAGTCACGGGGCTCGACGCCGGTGGTGGCTCATACGACGGGCGATACCAATGGAATGAGAACACCTGCGCGGTCGATGTCGAAGTCGATATCCGCCTGCTGTTCCCGAACTTCATGGTGCAGGACGGCGTCCTTAGAGCGGTAGGCGATGCGACAAGAATTCGCCTTTCGATCCCCTGGCATACGCTCGGACAACCCTTTGCCGTGAACCTGCCCGTCGGGCCGCTCATGGTGACCGTTGTCCGCACGAGCGAAATCCGCAAAGCGGCATGAGGGTCAGAGCCATGTCACGCAAGAATCAGCACGTAGTCCGCACAGACTCCGGGTGGGCAGTCCGAGGTGAAGGCAATTCGCGCCGGACCTCGGAGCACGCCACCCAAAGCCAGGCGATCGAGGCTGGGCGCGAAATTGCTCGAAACCAACGAGCCGAACTGTTCATCCACGATCGCGACAACAAGTTTCGCGAACGGAATAGCTACGGCAAGGATCCGTATCCGCCCAAGGGATAACCGAAAAAATGGCGGTCTTCTACGAACCCCGCGACGACAAGTCCCCGCCGCACCGGCGTGCGGTGACGGGCGGATGCGCCCGCTGGATCGGGGCGAGCGGGCGGCGCTATTCGGCGGAAATCTATCCCTTGGGCGTCCCGCTGCCGGCGGCAGCGGGCGTCTTCATCCTGGCCAAGCAGCGCGGTCCGCTCGCCCAGAGCTGGACCGCGCTGTTCGTCGGCACAGACGCGGACGCGGCCACGGCCGTGCGCGACGTGCGGCGCCATTCGCATCTCTGGGATTTCGCTGTCGAGCTGGGCATGACGGCGATCCACCTCGTGACGGCCGCGGCCGGTGCCGCCGAGCGCCACGACATCGCGCGCGATCTCATCCGTTCCTTGCTCCCCTCGTTGAACAGAGAGACCGCGGCGATGCAACGTTTCGGCGCAAGCGGCACCAACCTCGGTGTCACGACCTAGGGGGCGGATGCCCCTGACGAGCTTCGGCTCGTTGCTCCTCCCGAGCCCACTCGGGGCGCGATCCTGCCAAGGACCGCGCCCCCTTTTTTTGATTCGCGCCCGGCGGCCTCGGGCACCGGCCGTTCGGCGAACCCTTCTGGACCGGCCGCGCGAAGTGCGCTTATGCTCCGCGCGCGGAGGTGGGACGTGAGCGGAAGCGGGGAGCCAGCCGGCGCCGGGCACGGCCTCGGCAAGACGTTCAACAACGATCTCCTCGTCGGCAACGCCGACCAAGAACGCGCGCGCGCCTTGTTTCCGGCGCTCATGCCCGTGCTGCACAATCCGGCGCTGATCGCCCTCTTCCAGCCGCACGACGCGGCCGCCAACCGCGCGAAGCGCAACGGCCATCGCTGGGGCATGGTCGCGGTGGCGCTGGCGACCGCGGCGCTGCTGCTGGCTTCGGCCCACGAGATCTATCACGACTGGCCGAAGCCGTGGCCCAAGTTTATCGGCGGCATCGCGGCGCTCGCGGGCATCGCCGGGGTCTTCATCGCGCTCTTGGGCGGGCTGCACACGCGCGCCAAGCATCACTGGCTGCTGCACCGGCTGATGACCGAGCGCTTGCGTCAGTTCCACTTCCAATTCCTCGTCGAACATGCGCGCGCGATCGCGCATGCGGCGGCTCGTAGCGAGGCGATGCCGGGGGTGATCGCCGCGCGCGATGCCGCCTTCGCCGCCTTCAACCACCAGCACGAGGGGCAATTGCCCGCGGAGATGCACGCCATCGTCACCGACGAGGCCGACGCGCGCGCCTGGGTCGTCGCGGCAGCCGGCACGGCCACGCCGCCGGCGGCGCGCGGCGCCAAATCGGCCGAATTGCGTCCGCTATACGACGCCTACCGGCTGCTGCGCATCGATCACCAGATCGGCTATGCCGACTATCAGCTCCGCAGCGAATCGGCATTCGGCTTCAAATCGCCGCGCCAGCAAGCGCAGGTGCTGACCTTCGCCACCTTCGCCGCCATCCTGCTGGTTTTCGTCCTTCACATCCTCGAGGCGTTTGGCGTCGCCTTCGGCATCTCCGCCATTTCCGGCTCCGGCATCACGCTCGTGGCGACGTGGTTGGCACTCGTCACGCTCGGCGTGCGGGCGCTCGAAGAGGGCCTGAAGCCGAAGCGCGAGATCGAGCGCTATCGCCGGTACCGGGCGCAGCTCGTGGCGCTTCGGGCGCGCTTCGAGGCGGCGCCGGACGACGACGCCCGCTTCGCGGCGATGCGCGGCGTCGAACTCGTCGCCTATGTCGAGATGCGCGAATTCCTGGCGGTGCACGAAGAGGCCGCGTTCGTGCTCTGACCTCGGGTAGCGTTTGTCGCTCCACCGGAAATGCGCTACCAACAACCGGAGTCGAGGGAGGGGACGAGGAATGCCCGGACGTGTCGAACAGCGCCTGGCCGAGCGCGGCATCATTCTGCCGCCGGCGATGAAGGCCATGGCGAATTACGTGCCGTACACCGTCACCGGCGCCCATGTGTGGGTCGCCGGCCAGGGGCCCTTCCTCGACGGCAAGCTCCACCACAACGGCCGGCTGGGCGAAGACCTCACCATCGACCAGGGCAAGGCCTGCGCGCGCATCGTCGGCTTGAACGTGCTGGCGCAGGTGAAGGCGGCGTGCGGCGGCGATCTCGACCGGGTCGTCCGCTGCGTCAAGCTCGGCGGCTTCGTCAACGCCACGCCCGATTTCACCAAGCACCACGAGGTCATCAACGGCTGCTCGGAATTGATGATCGAGGTGTTCGGCGAGCGCGGCAAGCATGCCCGCTTTGCCGTGGGCGCACCGATCTTGCCGATGGGCACATCGGTCGAGATCGACGGCGTGTTCGAGATCGAGGCCTAGCCGCGCCGCCGGCGCGCCGAATTGCAACGCATGAATTTGGAGAAAACGTGATGCCCGGAAAGATCGAAGCGCGCTTGAAGGAGCTCGGCATCGTGCTGCCCACCCCCTCGGTGCCGCAGGCGAACTACGTGCCGTGGGTGGTGTCGAAGGGGCTGGTCTTCATTGCCGGCCAGATCCCGATGCAGGACGGCAAGCCGCAATTCGTCGGCAAGGTCGGGCGCGAGGTTTCGATCGAACAGGGCCAGCAGGCGGCACGGCTCTGCGCGCTCAACATCCTCGCGCATCTCAAGAACGCGTGCGGCGGCGATCTCGACAAGGTCGTGCGCTGCGCCAAGGTCGGCGCTTTCGTGAATTGCGTGCCCGAGTTCAGCGACCAGCCCAAGGTCGTGAACGGCGCCTCCGATCTGCTGGTCTCGGTGCTCGGCGACGCGGGCCGGCACGCGCGCTTCGCGGTGGGCGCCCCGGGGCTTCCGTTCGGCGTCGCCGTCGAGATCGACGCGGTGTTCGAGATCAAATAGTCCGCGCCCGCGAGGCGGCACCGGTCCCAAGCCGCACTTGAACGCCGCCTGAACGCGCCCCTCAGGGCCGGTTCAACGGCCATGGCTATTCTCCCGCACGGGTCGTGGGTCTAGCCGTGCCGAGGATCGCGCCATGCCGCGCTACGCCTTCACGCCGATTCCGATCCGCCTGCCGCTCAGCGACGTGGCAGCGCTCGCCGCCGCCCTCGCTTTCACCGAAGGGCTGCCCGCTCCCGCTTGCTTCGCCCTGCCCCGCCTCGCCCATGCCTTCCAGCTGGCGGTGGCAGGCCAAACCTGGTCGCTGATCCCGGCTTTCGCCAAGCGGGCCGCACTTCTTACTCGAGATTAGCGCGGCAAGATGCTGATTCAGCGTCGTTTTCTTTATTTTCCGCGAATATTCGGTTCGGAAACTGGCCGGCATTGGCACCCCTTGACAATGCCCGCCTTCTCCAATAAGTAAGTGATTACTTACTTTGGAGAGCTGCCATGTTGTCTACCCCCGATGCCCAGACCATGACCGCCACGGCTGCTGCCCCGGCGCCGCTCGCACCGTCATCCGCCCCGCGTGCCGACTCCGGCGTCCCGGCCGAGGCCGGCTTCGCGACACGGCTGCGCTCGCGCGTCTTCAACGTGCTGTTCCTCGGCTACACCTTCATCTTCGTCCTCGCCGTCTATCCGCTGCTGCTGGCGAAGACGCGCCGCCCCCTCGCCCGCGCAATGCAGATCTGGGCCAAGGGCGTCATTGCACTGATGCGCGGCGTCGCCGGCATCCGCGTCGAAGTCCGCGGCCGCGAACACCTGCCGAAATCCGGCGCCTACATCCTCGCCAGCAAGCACCAGAGCGAGGCCGACGGCATCATCATGCTGGCGCTGGTCGGCGATCTCGCCTTCGTCGCCATGAAGGAAGTCGCAAAATATCCGCTGGTCGGCCCGGTGCTGAAGAAGCTCGAGATGGTGCTGGTCGATACCGACGGCGGCGCCCGCGAGCGCACGACCCTCGCCCAAGGCGGCCGCCGCGCCACCGAGGACGGCCGCGCCATCCTCATCTATCCCGAGGGCACGCTGATGAAAGTCGGCGAGCGCGGCCGCTACCGCGCCGGCGTCTATCACCTCGCCGCCGAGCTCGGCGTCCCCGTGATCCCCGTCGCGACCGATATCGGCCGCTGCTGGGACCGCCGCCAACCGATCAAGCGCCCGGGCACCGGCGCCGTCGCCTTCCTTCCGGCCCTCGACGCCGGCGCCGACAAGCGCGAATTCATGGCGCAGCTCGAGGAGACGATCGAGACCGAGAGCGCGCGCCTCGCCGCCGGTCGAGTGTTCTAGCGCCCTTGCACGCGGAGACGCGGAAATCGCGGAGGTTAGCCGTGATACTCTCTCCGCGTCCTCCGCGTGCGACCGACGCCCCGCTTGCTTGGGCGCAATCCTTGCATAAGCTCCGTAAGATGCCCGACGAACCGAGCTTGAAACGTCCATGCCCGACGGCGCCGAAGCCCTGACCGTCCGCACCGTCGCGTCCCTCGGCGCCGTCGAGGCCGCGGCATGGGACCTGTGCGCGGGCGCCGCGAACCCGTTCGTCTCCCATGCCTTTCTCACTCTGCTGGAGGAGACCGGCTGTGTCAGCCGCAAGAGCGGGTGGCTGCCGCAGCATGCGCTGCTCGAGGATTCCGCCGGGCGCCTGCTCGCCGCGGCGCCTGCCTATCTCAAGAGCCATTCCTACGGCGAATACGTGTTCGATCACGGCTGGGCCGACGCCTACGAGCGCGCCGGCGGAAGCTACTATCCGAAGCTCCTCATCGCCGTGCCGTTCACGCCGGTGCCGGGCCCGCGGATCCTGGCGCCGGCCGGGCCGTCGCAGCGCCGCCACCGCCTCGCCCTCCTCTCCGGACTCGTCGAGGTCGCGCGCGAGCTCGAGGTCAGCGGCTTTCACATCAACTTCCCGGACGAGGACGAGGCCGCGCTGCTGGGCGAAGCCGGCCTCTCGATTCGCCACGGCTGCCAATATCACTGGTTCAACCGCGGCTATGCGAGCTTCGACGATTTCCTGGCCGCTCTCACATCGCGGAAGCGCAAGCAGATCAGGAAGGAGCGCGAACAGGTGCGCGCCGCCGGCTTCGACATGCGCGCGGTGACCGGCGGCGAGATGAAGCCCAGCGAATGGGACGCGTTCTTCAAATTCTACGTCGACACCTACGACCGCAAATGGGGCTATCCCTATCTCACCCGCGACTTCTTCGGCCGGCTCGGCAGCGAGCTCGGCGACCGCGTGGTGATGATGCTGGCGGCGAAGGACGGCCAGACGGTGGCCGGCGCCCTCAATCTTCGCGGCGCGGACGCGCTCTTCGGGCGCAATTGGGGTGCCGCCGGCGACTTCCCCTTCCTCCATTTCGAGGCCTGTTATTACCAGGCCATCGACTACGCCATCGCCCACAAGCTGGCGCGGGTCGAGGCCGGCACGCAAGGGCCGCATAAGGTGCAGCGGGGCTACGAGCCGGTGCGCACCTACAGCGCCCACTGGATCGCCGATAAGCGCTTCAGGAACGCGATCGACCACTTCCTCGAGCGCGAACGCCAGGGCATCGCCGAAGAAATCGCGATGATGGCCGCGCACACTCCATTTCGGTGCACCGACGGATCGGAGGGATGACCATGGGCGCCTCCCACAATATCGCGCGCGCACTTTGCCTGGTGCCCGCGTTCGCCGGTGCGGCAGCGGCGGAGACGCTGGCCGAACGCTGCGCCGCAGGCGTGGCGGCCGGCGATTTTCGTACCTGCGCCGCCGCCGTCGCGGAGCGCCCGGACGACGCGGCGGTGCGCCGCCTCTACGCGCAAAGCCTCGCCAAGGCCGCCGACTACGACGGCGCAGTCCGCGAGTATCGCGCGGTGACGCGCATCGCGCCCAACGATGGCCGCGCCTTCTACGAATTCGGCTGGATGCTCGCCTTCGTGCGCCGGTATCAAGAAGCGGTGGCGCCGATCGAAGAGGCGATTCGCCTGCGCCCCGATCACACGCCGAGCTATCGCGCCGCCACCATCATCTATCAGATCATCAAGCGGCCCGAGGACGCGCTGCGCGTGGCGCTGGCCGGTGCGCGGCTCGGCGACACCGTCGCCATGTTCGACGTCTATTTCTGCTACGCCGATGGCACCGGCACCGCCAAGAACGATGGTGAGGCCTATCGCTGGCTGTCGCGCGCCGCCGAGGCCGGGCACGTCGCGGCCATGGACCGCCTGGTCGCGGTGTTCCTCCACGGCGAACTCGGCCAGGCACCGGATGAGCGCAAGGCCGAGGAATGGGCGACGAAAGCCCGGATCGCGCGCAACGGAAAGCTATAGGGTGCGTTTCGCAACGCCGGAATCGGCGCGAGCCGTTTCCCGCGCAGGGGCGCGCTGAGAGCCGCGATCAATCCGGCAGGCCGGCCAGGCGGAGATGCTCGGCAAACGCCACGGTGCGCTGCAGGTCCTTGTAGGACGAGCGCTCGGAAAACCGCTTGACGCTGAAATCCGGACGCAGCGCCATCAGCGCGCGGCCGACCGAGCGTGCGTCCTGGAGGCGCCCGCGCGCCGCGAGGCTCGCGGCCAGGACGCGGAGATTCGACGCGTAGAGCGGATTGACCGCCATCGCGCGCCGGCCCCAGCGCGCGGCCTCGTCGTAGTCGCCGTTGGTGTAGTGCGCGAGCCCCAGCGCGGAGCGGAAGAAGTAGGCGTGCGGGCCGAGCGGCGAGAGCCGGAGCGCGTACTCGGCGTGGACGACGGCGGATTCGCCGTCGCCGAGATAGCTGCAGGTCGGGCTGCTCCAGCCCCAGGCGAAGGCGGAGTTCGGCGAGGCGGCGAAGGCCTGCTCGAACAGGTCGAGCGCGTCGTCGTAGTCGCGGAACAGCCAGGCGCGGCAGTGGCCCAGAAGAGCGAGCGAGCGCGCATCGGATTTGTGGCGCTCGACGGCGCTGGTCGCCAGGCGCACCAGATCGGCCATGGCGGCGTTCTCGTCCTCGCAATAGCCCTGGCCAATGTTGAGCGTATGCCATTCGGCCAGCAATGCGTAGGCCGTGGCGTAGTCGGGATCGAGCGCGATCGCGCGCGCCAGCAGCTGGCGCGCCGTCGCGAACTCTGCACGATCGAAGCGATACATCCGGTACATCGCCTGCAGGACGAGATCATAGGCGTCCATGCTCTCGGGACGCTTGCCCATGCTCCTCTGCAGCTCGGCGCTGCCGAGGGTCGGCACCAGGGCGCGCGCGATGCGGAGCGAGATGTCGTCCTGGAGATCGAACAGCTTGTTCAGCGGCACATCGAAATTATTGCTCCAGAGGACGATGCCGGTCTCGGTGTCGGTGAGAACCGCACCGAGCCGGAGTCCGTCGATGCCGCGCCGCACCGTGCCCGTCACCACGTAGCGCACGCCAAGCTGGCGGCCGGCAGCGCGCAAATCGAGATTCTCGCCCTGGAAGTGCGCCGTCGAGGTGCGCGAGACGACGAGGAGATCCGACACGCCGGCGAGCGCGCTGACGATTTCCTCGGCGATCCCTTCGGTGAAGTAGTCGTCGCGCTTGTCGACGGTGCCGCTGGTGAACGGCAGCACGGCGAGCGAAATCTGCCGGAGCGGTGCCTTGCGCAAGGTCGGCGCTTTGGCGCCGATGCGCCGGTAGTCGACCCGGTAGGCGTGAACCTGGCGCGGCGACTTCTTCATCTCGACGACGCCGATCGCCTCGGTCTCGATGTCGTCCGCGCCGCCGATCTGCTCGAGGACCGGGCCCGAGATCACGATACCGCCCGGCCCGGCCCGTTCGAGGAGCCCGTTGGCGATGTCCCTGCTCTCGTTCGGCGCCGCCTCGCGCGCGGTCTGCCCGTTGCCGGTGTTGACGCCGATGCAGAGCTCGATGGGCGGCTGTTCGGGCGCCGCGGCATTGGCGGTCGGGATATCACGCTGCAACTCGATCGCGCAGCGCACCGCGTCGAGCGCGCGCGGGAAGGTGGCGACGAGGCCGTCGCTCGTGCCTTGGACGATCTGGCCGCGATGCGCCGCGATTTCCCGGTCGACGAAGCGCGCGCGGATTTCCATCCAGCGCAGATTGAGGCGCTGCTCGCCAGGTTTCGACGCGCGCGTCGCGCCGACCAGACCGAGCACCATGTATACGACCGGCCGCGACTCCAACGACGCGTCGCCGCCATTGTCGCCGCCGCTCTCAATTGTGCCCGGCACTCGTGCCGAAGACGCTGTCATGATTCGAACACCCATTCAATCAATGAGATAATAAGCATGGATATCTCGCATTGCATTATCCTTTTCGGCCTAGTTGCCGGCTGGCTTGCGCGTCTGATGCCACCCGGCGAATATTCTTAACACAATGAATATTAACGAAAATCTTTCTGACCGGCCCGCGCGGCCAGTGACGCGATATCGTTAACGGGCACGCATGGAGCGCTTGTGCAATACGCCGAGGGCGAATTCGCTAAGCTATTGCGCGAGGATATCCTGCCATCACCATAGATCGCGGCTACCTTATTACTTATGAAACTCAAGTAATGAACAGGCTTTTCCCCAATTCTTCTCTATCCACAGTATTTCGCAGGGTGAGGCCATAATATCGTTCAAGTGTTCACTTGCGCGCCCTACCTCTGGTTGATCCGCCAATACTGACAAGGAGCATTGTGAGATGCAGAAACGTATCGAAAAGACCTCCGACCAGGGCAAAGTCCGTCTGGGCAACATGAGCCCGGCTTTCCAGCCGACGGCGCCGAAGAAGACCACCGACGAAGGCAAGGTTCGCCTGGGCAACATGAGCCCGGCCTTCCCGCCCGCCAAGATCGCCGACAAGGGCAAGGTTCGTCTGGGCAACATGAGCCCGTCGTTCTGAGCTGACGCACGCATGCGCCGGAGCGGTTTCGGCCGCTCCGGCGCATCGCGATCCGAGCGCCGGGAGTTCCGGAACACCACGCGTTAGGTGAGCCATGGACGGGCCGCAGCACGCTGCCGCACCGCTGATTTCGTTCTATCGCCTGATTCCCGACGCCCGACCGCCGCAGCGCGCGGACCGCTCGGCCGGCGGCACGCTGCCGACGCGCGCCTTCCGGCATTGCGAACCCGCCACCGCGGCCTCGGGCTATGGCTGGTACGTGTTTCCGCCGATCGATTTCAGCCTGATGTGGGACGGCACCGATATCGTCTGGACCTACAAGGGCGCCGATTCCTGGTATCCGTTGGACAGCGCGCAGTTTCCGGGCTTCTCCGACTATTTCGACGAGCGCGCCCCTGACGACGTGAAGTCGTTCGCGCCGCCGTTTCTCGGCGCCTCGATCAATCCCGGAATCGTTCAAGTCTGGACCGGCATCTTCGCGCGCTCGCAGCCCGGTTGGAGCTTGTTGGTGCGGCCGCCGGCCAATCTGCCGCGGCGGCAAGGCTACGAGCTTTTCGAGGGCATCATCGAGACGGATCGCTGGTTCGGGCCGCTCATCACAAATCTGCGCCTGACGCGCACCGACCAGCCGATCGAATTGAAACGCGATATCCCCCTGGTGCAGGTCCAGCCCGTTCCGCGCGCGGCCTATGCAAACGACACGTTGGCCTCGTTCGAAAATCTCGACAGCATCGAAAGTTTCACGGGGGCGGATTGGCAAGACTACCGCGATACCGTCGTGGCGCCGAACGTGGCGCCCGTGCGCCCGCGCGGCCAATACGCCGCCACCGCCCGGCGCAATGCGAAACAAGATCAAGACGCGGCGGGAACGTGCCCGGTCGCACACGCCAACCGCCGAACCCTTGATCCTGCCGTCGGTTGAAGCATAATCGCCCGGCGCAACCGGAGCTTGGCTCGGCGATGGCATCTGTGACGGCGCGGCGGAGCGGCATCGCGCTCGCCTTTGTCGTGTTGCTGATCTGGTCGTTCTGGCCGGTTTGGACACGGCAGGGCGTGATGGGCGGCCTTGCGCCCGAAGACATCGTCTTCCTGCGCTTCGGCGTCGGCGGCCTGATCTTTCTGCCCTTCCTGCTGCGGCAGGCGAGATCCATTCCGCGGCGCGCTTGGCTTGCGGGCTTTGGCTTGGCGCTCTGCCAGGGCGCGCCCTTCGTGCTGCTGATGGCCATGGGTCTGCGCCACGCGCCCGCCAACCACGCCGCTTCCCTGGCCACGGGCGTATCGCCCCTGATCGCGGCGCTGCTCGGCGCGGTCCTCTTCGCGGAGCCGATCGGCAAGGGCCGGTGGCTGGGGCTGTTGCTGGTGCTCGGCGGCGCCGGCGCGCTGGCGGCCGCGAATGCCGGCGGCCAATCGGCGACGGGCCACATCTTCTTCGTCGCCGCCGCCGCGATGGCCGCGATCTACATCGTCTCTGTGCCGCGCTCGGGGCTCACCGCCTTCCAGGCGGCGGCGATGGTTTCGGTCTTCTCGATGGTCCTGTTCGTGCCGCCCTATTTTGCCCTCGGCCTCGGGCACCTGGGCCAAGCTAAGCTCGCGGACATCTTGCTCCAGGGCGCCTATCAGGGCGTGCTGGTCGCGGTCGTCTCGTTCGTGCTGTTCAACGGCGCGATCGCGCGCCTTGGCGCCGCGCCGGTAAGCGCCCTCTGCGCCCTGCTGCCGGTGCTGACGCTGGTGCTCGCGATCCCGGTGCTCGGCGAATGGCCGAGCCAGATCGAGATCGTCAGCGTGTTCGTGATCGGCGCGGGCGTGTATCTCGCGGCGATGGCGAGGCGGATTCGAACACGCGAACCGGTGCCGGCCCGCGCCAGCGTTCTGGCGGAGTAGCACCGCCGGCGGCGCCTCCAAATGAAAAGGGCGGGTTCGAAACCCGCCCTTTCGATTTTCGCCATTTGGAGGCCGGCTACCGTACCGCCTCCGGCTCCTTGTCGCCGGGGCCCTTCTGGTTGCCTTCGGCCGCCGGCGCGTCGCTCGACGCCTCCGAGGCCTCACCGTCGCCCGCCTCGGGCGCGTCGCCATCGTCTTTCTTCTTCTTGCCCTTGCCGGGCTGGCAGACGACGGAGAGCGCGTCGTCCTTCAAGTCGACGTAGGCGGTGCCGCCGTTGACGAGCTTGCCGAACAAGAGCTCGTCGGCGATCGGCTTCTTCAAGTGCTCCTGGATGACGCGGCTCAACGGGCGGGCGCCGAACGAGGCGTCGTAGCCCTTGGTGCCGAGCCAATCGCGCGCCGCGTCGGTCATCTCGATCGAGACGCCGCGGTCGGCCAGCTGCTCCTCGAGCTGCATCACGAACTTGTCGACGACCTTCCTGATGATCTCCGGCGTTAGGTTGTTGAAGCCGATGACGGCGTCGAGCCGGTTGCGGAACTCCGGCGTGAACATGCGGTTGATTGCTTCCTGGTCGTCGCCGGTGCGAATGCCCGAGCCGAAGCCGATCGCGGGCCTGGCGAGGTCGGAGGCGCCGGCGTTGGTCGTCATGATCAGGATGACGTTGCGGAAATCCACCGCCTTGCCGTTGTGGTCGGTGAGCTTCCCGTGATCCATGATCTGGAGAAGGATGTTGAAGAGATCGGGATGCGCCTTCTCGATCTCGTCGAGCAGCAGCACCGAATAGGGCGACTGGTCGATGGCGTCGGTGAGCAGCCCGCCCTGGTCGAAGCCGACATATCCGGGCGGAGCACCAATCAAACGCGAGACGCTATGGCGCTCCATGTATTCCGACATGTCGAAGCGCGTGAGCTTGACGCCGAGCGAGGCCGCCAACTGCCGAGCGACTTCCGTCTTGCCGACGCCGGTGGGGCCGGAGAAGAGATAGTTGCCGATCGGCTTCTCGGGCTCGCGCAAGCCCGCGCGGGCGAGCTTGATCGCCGAGACCAGCGCTGCAATGGCCTTGTCCTGGCCATAGACCATGCGCTTCAGGTCGGAATCGAGGTTCTTCAACGTCTCCTTGTCGTCGCGCGAGACGTTCTTCGGCGGAATGCGCGCGATCTTGGCGACCGTGTCTTCCACGTCGCGGACGGTGATCGTCTTCTTCCGCTTGCCGGGCGGCAATAGCATCTGCGCCGCGCCCACCTCGTCGATCACGTCGATGGCCTTGTCCGGCAGCTTCCGGTCGTGGACATAGCGCGCGGAGAGCTCCACCGCCGCCGTGATGGCGTCGCCGGTGTAGCGCACCCCGTGATGCTCTTCGTAGGTGGCTTTCAAGCCCTGGAGGATCTTGATCGCGTCCTCGACCGAGGGCTCGTTGACGTCGATCTTCTGGAAGCGGCGGACCAGCGCGCGGTCCTTCTCGAAATAGGTGCGGTATTCCTTGTAGGTGGTCGAGCCGATGCAGCGGAGGCTGCCGCTCTGGAGCGCCGGCTTCAAGAGGTTGGAGGCGTCCATCGAGCCGCCGCTGGTGGCGCCGGCGCCGATCACCGTGTGGATCTCGTCGATGAACAGGATCGAGCCCTTCATGTTCTCGAGTTCGCGCACCACGGCCTTCAAGCGCTCCTCGAAATCGCCGCGATAGCGCGTGCCGGCCAGGAGCGTGCCCATATCGAGCGCGAAGATGGTCGACTCCTTCAGCACCTCGGGAACTTCGCCGAGCACGATGCGGCGCGCGAGGCCCTCGGCGATGGCGGTCTTGCCGACGCCGGGATCGCCCACCAGCAACGGGTTGTTCTTGGTGCGGCGGCAGAGGATCTGGATGACGCGCTCGACCTCGGCCTCGCGGCCGATGAGCGGGTCGACGCGCCCGTCGCGCGCCTTCTTGTTGAGGTCGATGCAATAGGCGGAGAGCGCGTCCTTGCCTTGCTTGACCACGTTTTCCGCCTGCGCTTCCTCGTCGGTGCCGCTCGCGGTCGAAGGGGCCTGGGTCCCCGGCACCTTGGCGATGCCGTGCGAGATGTAGTTGACCGCGTCGAACCGCGTCATGTCCTGCTCTTGCAAGAAATAGACCGCGGGCGATTCGCGCTCGGCGAACATGGCCACCAGCACGTTGGCGCCGGTCACCTGCTCGCGCCCCGAGGATTGGACATGGATGGCGGCGCGCTGGATGACGCGCTTGAAGCCGGCCGTGGGCTCGGGCTTCTCGACCCGCTGGTTGGACAGGCTCTGGAGCTCGGTGTCGACGTAGTTGACGAGATCGCCGCGCAGCTTCTGGAGATCGACGTTGCAGGCGCGCAGCACCGCGGCCGCGTCCTGATCCTCGATCAGCGCCAGCAGGAGATGCTCGAGCGTGGCGTATTCGTGCCGCCGCTCGTTGGCATAGGACAGGGCACGCTGGAGCGACTTTTCGAGATTGGGCGATAGCATTCAGGTCCTCGCTGGGCGCGGCTCCCGAAGGGGTGGCCGTGCAAGAAGTACGCCTGCCGCCGCCCGGGTCATTCCTTTTCCAGGGTGCATTGCAGGGGATGCTGGTGGCGCCGGGCGAATTCCATCGTCTGGTTCACCTTCGTCTCGGCCACTTCGTAAGTGTAGACGCCGCACACGCCGACGCCGCGCTGGTGGACGTGGAGCATGATGCGCGTCGCCTCGCCGCGGGTCTTGTTGAAGAAGCGCTCGAGCACGTGCACGACGAATTCCATCGGCGTGTAGTCGTCGTTGAGCATCAGAACCTTGTACATGGCGGGCTTCTTCGTCTTCGTCTCTTGCTTGACGATGACGCCCGTCTCGCCTGGGTCCTTCCGCCGGTTGCCGTCGCTCATCGATTCATTCGCCTTGCCGTGGCCTTGCCCGCGCTTTGGATCGGTTCCGATTACTTTGGTGAAGCATAAGAGAAATCAAGGTGCCCGGTGAAGGGGCGAAATTGGTTACGCAGAGCGGTAAATTCGAACCACGAAGACGGCAATAAAAAGGCCCGGCGCCACCGGGGCGCCGGGCCTGTTAATCATCGCGGCGGCTCGCCTGCTTACGCGGCGAGCGGCTTGCCCAGCATTTTCGCGGCTTGGCTCACCCGCGCCTGCAGCGGCTCGGCGAGGTCGCCGGCCAGCTTCAGCGTGAGATCGGCCATTTTGCTGCCGTGGGTGAGGGCCTGCTGCATCTGCGCCATGGCGCACTGCGTCTGGGCCTCGAGCGCTTCGGGCACGCTCTTGCACGCCAACAGCCTCTCGGTGTTGGCGATCCCGTCTTCCATCGTCTTGGTGTTGAAGGCCAGCATCTGCTGCGAGAGCGCCTCGACGCCCTTCATCGCCATCGATCCCGCCGCGACCATCGCTTCGAGGTTGGCGCGCTGGAAGCCCGCCATCGCGTCGAACGGGGCCGCCGCGTGCGGGAAGGTCTTGCTGATAGCGTCCTTGGCGACGCCGGCGGCCTGCTCGTAGGCCTTGGTCATCGCTTGGGTCCCGGCGCTGAAGGCCTTTTCGGCCGTTTCCTTGGCGGTCTTGGCGGCCTTTTCGGTCGCAACTTGGCCGGCCTTGACCGCCTTTTCGGCGGTTTCGCGGGCCTTGGCGGAGGAAGCTTGATAGTTCGCGCTTGTGTTTTCTGACATCGATGCCTCGTTGGTTGGGACGGTTACCCCCGTCACGGCGCCCCGCCATTTGGCGCGCCTTCAAAGGCGCACCCCTCACCGCATGGGTGCACTGCAATGGGCGTGGAGCAGAGGCCGTGTGCCTAGGGTCCGTTTATTCCAGCAATGGCCGAACGTCAACAAAAATTGTGCACTGCACAAAAACGCCTTGCTTCTGCAACATACGCGTTTTGCCGCGGGGATAGGCTTCGTTAACCCGGCCCGGCTAGGCTGGGCCTCGTTCCGGCTGTTCCGCGATTGCCGCGAGCATGGCAAAAGTCGGGCGGAATCGGGGATGTAGGCCCCGGAAACGCACGTATATCCAAGGCGAAGCGGGCTAGACAAATCTTGGCGAAATAAATACGGTGCCCTCGCTTAGCATATTTCGCTGTCACGACCGAGTATTACTTGGACGGGGACGTAAGGGGTAAGGGAATGGCGAAGACTAGCTTGGCGCGCTTTTGGGGGAATCCCCGAAAGACCATCACCATAACGCGCACGGCCATTTGGGCTTTACTTGCCGTCGTCTGTGCGGCGGCCGCGCCGCGGCCGGCCGGGGCGACGATCGCCTCGTCTATTCTCATCGACGAGGCCAGCGGCCGCCTGCTTCAAGGCTACCGCCCGGATTCGCCGCATCCGCCGGCCTCGCTGGCCAAGCTGATGACGCTGTACCTCGCCTTCGAGGCGCTCGAGCAGGGCAAGATATCGCTCGCGACTCCGGTCGAGGTTTCGTTCCGAGCCGCAGCGATGTCGCCCTCGAAGCTCTATCTCCGCCCCGGCCAGGAGCCGACGGTCGAGCTCCTGATCCTCGCGACGGCCGTCAAATCGGCCAACGACGCCGCCGCGGCGCTCGGCGAGCATCTCGCCGGCGGCAGCGAAGCGGCGTTCGCCCAGCGCATGACGGCGAAGGCACGCGAGCTCGGGATGCGCTCGACGGTTTTCGCCAACGCGTCGGGCCTGCCCGGCGGCGCCTACACCACCGCGCGCGACATGGCCACGCTGGCGCGCGCGATCCACACCCGCTTCCCGAAATATTCGCATTATTTCAGCCGCCGCTATTTCCAATACGGCGCCCGCACCTACCGCAACACGAACCGGCTGCTCCACACCCGGAGCGAAGTTGACGGCATGAAGACCGGCTACACCCGCGCCTCGGGCTTCAACCTGGTCGCGAGCGCCGAATACCGGAACCAGAAGGTCATTCTCGTCGTGCTCGGCGGCCGCACCTCGAGCCAGCGCTATCGCCACGCGGAATCGCTCCTCGGCGTGGCCTATCGCGGCCTGCCGGCGACGCCGCCGGCCAATGTCGCCGTCGCGGCCAAGAAGGAAGATTTCGCGAAGAAGGACGACGACGACGATGACGACGAAGCGGTCAAGCCGGCGGTGACGCCGAAGAAGCCGCAAGGCTTCTCGCTGATCCCGCGCGCCGAGGCCAGCACCCGCTACCGGGACGAAGATTCGCGCAACGGCACCCACGGCATCACGCGCTACGGCGTGCAGGTCGGCAGCTACCGCAACCGCTCGCAGGCGCAGAACGCCGCGCAGAAGGCCTACTACAGCGTGCCCGCGGCCTTCCGCTCGGGCAGTACGCGCATCGCCGTCATTCCAGTCAAATACGGCCGCAAGACGCAATACGCGGCGCGCCTGCTCGGCTTCAACCATTCCGCCGCCAGCAACACCTGCCGCCATCTCGCGCGGCGCGGCTTGCCGTGCCAGACGGTGTCGTATTCGCTGCAATCGGCGGCCTTGCCGGCGACGCCGGACGTTCCGAACCGCGCCGACGACGATGACGACGACGACCGCCCGGCGATCAAGACGAAAGCCAAGGCGAAGAAATCCGTCGCCAAGCGCAACAGCCGCAAGTCGCTGCGCCGCTATCACGCCTCGCGCTGAGGCGCCCTGCCCCGCCATATCTCGATCAGGGGCGCCAGTTCGCGCGCCTCGATGGCGCGCACGCGGCGTTCGACGCGGGCCAGGAAATCGGCCTTGGCGAAGCGCTGCCATTCCGCCAGATCCCAGCGCCCCGGTCCGCGCCGGAGCGCCGCCAGCGGCAGGAAAGCCCAGGCCTTGCGCGTCGCGCCGCCGGTCTCGCGCACCGGCATTTGGCGCGCTGTGTAATCGCGGCCTTCATGTTCGTAGAGCCCGAGGCGCGCCGCTTCCTCGACCGATAGCCCCGCGCACACCACACCCGCCGCGCTGCGGCCCTGCTGGAAGAGCAGGATGGGAAAGCGCCCGTGCTCGACCGGCACCGCCTCGTAGCCCTCGAGCGCGGCCGGGGAGACCGCCGTTTCGCGGCCGATGACGGTCCGGCGCACGTCGGCATCGCAGAGGGTTCCGTAGAAGAAGAAGTCGAGCGCCGCCTGCCCGCGGCCCGGCGGCGGCCCGGGGCGCGGCCGTTCAGTGCCCGGCGGCATCGGCGGGCAGCGCCAAACCCGAGGCGCCGAGCTCTTTCGCGAGTTGCGCCTTGAGCCGCGCCAAGCCGTCGGCGGTGGCGGCCTCGGCGCGCGCGACGAGCACGTCCTGCGTGTTCGATGCACGCAGCAGCCACCACCCGTCCGGGGTCAGCACGCGCACGCCGTCGATGCCGTCGACTTTCGCCTTGGCGGCGGCCAGCCGCGCGCGCACCTCCTCGATCACGGCGAGCTTGCGCGCGGCGGGGCACGGAAAGCGGAGTTCCGGCGTGTTGAGCACCGGCGGCAGCGAATCGAGGAACTCGGCGAGCGAGAATTCGCCGGCGCCGAGGATGCGGAACAGCCGCGTCGCCGCGTAGAGCCCGTCGTCGTAGCCATGGTTGCGGTCGGCGAAGAAGATATGCCCGCTCATCTCGCCGGCGAGCGGTGCCCCCGTCTCCTTCATCTTCGCCTTGATGAGCGAATGGCCGGTCTTCCACATGATCGGCTTGCCGCCGGCGGCGCCGATCGCGTCGAACAGCACCTGGCTCGCCTTGACGTCGGCGATGATGGTGCTGCCCGGCCGCGCGCGCAGCACGTCGCGGGCGAAGATCACCATGAGCTGGTCGGCCCAGAGAATACGGCCCTTGCCGTCCACGGCGCCGATGCGGTCGCCGTCGCCGTCGAAGGCCACGCCGTAATCGGCCTTCGCTTTGGCCACGGCCTGCTGCAGGTCGACGAGGTTCGCGGCCACGGTCGGATCGGGATGATGATTGGGGAAGGCGCCGTCGATCTCGGCGAACAAGGTCGAGTGCCGTCCCGGCAGCCGCTTGGTCAAGGCCAGCATCGCCTCGCCGGCCGCGCCGTTGCCGGCATCCCAGACGACGGTCAAAGGCTTCTGGGCCCCGCCCGCCTCGGCGACGAGATGATCGATATAGCGCGCGAAAACCGGCCGATCCTCCGCCGCGCCCTTGCCATTCGCGTAATCCGCGGTGCGGACCATTTCGCCGAGCGCGTGGATCGCGCTGCCGTAGAACGGCGCGGCCCCGAGCCCCGGGCCCAACATCATCTTGAAGCCGTTCTGATCGGGCGGATTGTGCGAGCCCGTCACCATGATGCCGCCATCGGCGCCGAAAGCGAACACCGAGAAATAGAGCATCGGCGTCGGGCCGAGGCCGACGCGCCACACCGTGAGGCCCGCCTGTATCAGGCCGTCGGCTAACGCCGCGGCGAAGCCGGGCGAGGAGACGCGCCCGTCATAGCCGAGGCACACGGTCTTGCCGCCCTTGCGCGCCAGCACGGTGCCGAAGGCGCGCCCGATGGCATGGGCCTCGCGCTCGCCGAGGTGTCGGCCGACGACGCCGCGGATGTCGTATTCGCGGAGGATGGCGGGATCGAGGACGACGCCGGTCATGGCTTCAACCCGTCGGCGGCCGCTTCGTAGGCAGCAGGGGGGCGCCCGATGGAGTGGTAGGAGAACCCCGCGGCGGACATTTCGCGCGGACTGTAGATATTGCGCAGATCGACAACGACCGGCGACTTCATGAGTGCCTTGATGCGCGCGAGATCGAGGCTGCGGTAGGCGTTCCATTCGGTGACGATCACCAGCGCATCGGCGCCCGGCAGTGTCTCGTAGGGCCCGGCGCAATAGGCGATGTCCGGCAGCAGCTTCTTGGCTTCCGCCATGCCCTCGGGATCGTGCGCCCTGATCGTGGCGCCGGCGGCGCGGAGGCCCGCCACGATGTCGAGGCTGGGGCTTTCGCGCATGTCGTCGGTGTTCGGCTTGAAGGTGAGGCCGAGCAGCGCGATCGTCTTGCCGGCGACGCTGCCGCCGCACGCGGCGATCACGCGCGCCGCCATCGCCTTCTTCCGCCGGTCGTTGATGTCGACGACGGTCTCGACGATGCGCAGCGGCGCTCCGGCCTCCTGCGCGGTCCGCACCAGCGCCAACGTGTCCTTGGGAAAGCACGAGCCGCCATAGCCCGGCCCGGGATGGAGGAATTTCGCACCGATCCGGCCGTCGAGGCCGATGCCCTTGGCGACGTCGTGCACGTCGGCGCCCACTTTCTCGCAGAGATCGGCGATCTCGTTGACGAAGGTGATCTTGGCGGCGAGGAAGGAATTGGCCGCGTATTTGATGAGCTCCGAGGTTTCGAGCTTGGTGAAGACGATGGTGCGCTCGATGAGCGAGAGCGGCCGGTAGAGGCGGCGCATCACTCCGCGCGCGCGCTCGCTGCCGGTGCCGATGACGACGCGGTCGGGCCGCATGAAATCGTCGATCGCCGAGCCTTCGCGCAGGAATTCTGGGTTCGACACCACGTCGAAATCGAGATCGGGCCGGACCGCGCGGATGCGACGGGCGACCTCGCGCCCGGTGCCCACCGGCACCGTCGATTTCGTGACGACGACGGCGTAGCCCTCGAGCGCGCGCGCGATCTCTTCGGCGGCGGCGAACACGTAGCTCAGATCCGCGTGCCCGTCGCCGCGGCGCGAGGGCGTTCCGACGGCGATGAACACGGCATCGGCGCCCGCGACCGCACGGGCGAGATCGGTCGTGAACGAGAGCCGGCCGGCAGCGGCGTTGCGCGCCACCAGATTCTCCAGCCCCGGCTCGTAGATCGGGATCGTGCCGGCCTTGAGCGCCGCGATCTTGGTCGCGTCCTTGTCGACGCAGGTGACCTCGATCCCGAACTCGGAGAAGCAGGCGCCCGAGACGAGGCCGACATAGCCCGTGCCGATCATCGCGATGCGCATGGCCCGAATTCCGCCTAGGCGCCGAGCAGGCGCTTGGCGTGCGCGCGCACCGCCGGCGCCAGGTCCGGCCGCTCGAGCGCGAAGGCAAGATTGGCCGCGACGAAGCCCGCCTTGTCGCCGCAATCATAGCGTGTTCCGCGGAATCGGTAGCCGTGGAAATTGCTCCCGTCGATCATCCGCGCCATGGCGTCGGTGAGCTGTATTTCGCCGCCCGCGCCGCGCTCGGCGGATTCGAGAAATCCGAAGATCTCCGGCTGCAGGATGTAGCGGCCGATGATCGACAGCGTGGAGGGCGCGTCCTCGGGTGCGGGCTTTTCCACCAAGCCCTTGATGGCCACCAGCGCGCCCTCGCGCTTGTCGTCCTTGGCGACGTCGAGGATGCCGTATTTCCGCGTCTGGTCGCGCGGCACGTCCATGACGCCGACGATGTTGCCGCCGACGCGGTCGTAGGCATCGACCATCTGCTTCATGCACGGCGTGTCGGCGAGCACCATGTCGTCGGCCAACAGCACGGCGAAGGGCTCGTCGCCGACGATGCGCCGCGCGCACCAGACCGCGTGGCCGAGCCCGAGCGCCCGGGGCTGGCGAGTCGACATGATGCGGGCGTCGGGAGGCAGGATCGATTCGATCGCCTTGAGCTCTTCGGCCTTACCGCGGTCGCGCAACACGCCCATCAGCTCCTCGTGGTGGTCGAAATGATCGACCTGCAGCGACTTGCCGCGCGAGGTGACGAAGATGAAATCGGTGATGCCGCAGGCCGCCGCTTCTTCGACCGCCCATTGGATCAGCGGCTTGTCGACGACGACGAGCATCTCCTTGGGCAGCACCTTGGTCGCCGGCAGGAAGCGCGTGCCGAGCCCGGCGACGGGAAAAACGGCCTTGCGGATGGGCCGGGACATGGCGTGATGAGGCTCTTCGGTGATGTGGGATAAGGCGGGCGCGGCAGCGCATCCGCCATCAACGAACGACTATCTGCCACGCTCCCCGCGGCGGCGCAACCGGGTGCCACCGCCGCGACCGAGGCCGGAGACCCTGGTTTCATCGGACGCGATCGCGGGCCGTGACGTGGTGCCACCCGATCGCGCCGATCCGCGAATTTCCGCAGTGTCCAGGGGCCGTAAGATCATCGTACAACCCCTGGCACGCGCCGCCCGCCGCGCTATGATGGCGCCCTGCCTCGCGCCTCAAGCCGAAGCCACATTCGGCGCCGCGCGGCGGCCAACCGGAGGAAACGCATCATGATGAAACGACGCACGTTCCTGGCGACGGCGGCGGCGGCGGCGGCTTCGGCCGCGGCCGGCTTCGGCGCGATGCCGCTTCGCGCCCAGGCGAAGTGGCCGACGCGTCCCGTGACCCTGATCTGCCCCTGGGGCGCCGGTGGCGGCACCGACCAGGTCGCGCGCATCATCGGCACGCTGATGGAGAAAGACCTCGGCCAGCCGATCAACGTCGTCAACCGCACCGGCGGCAACGGCGTCGTCGGCCATGCCGCCATCTCGCAGGCGCAGCCCGACGGCTACACCATCGGCATCATCACGGTGGAGATCGTGATGCTGCATTGGCAGGGCCTGACACAGATCAAGGATACCAGCTACACGCCGCTCGCCCTCCTCAACGCCGATCCGCCGGGCATCCAGGTGAAGGCGGATTCGCCCTATAAGACGGCCGAGGACCTCATCGACTTCATCCGCGCCAATCCCGGCAAGCTCAAAGCCTCGGGCACGGGCCAGGGCGGCATTTGGCACGTGGCCTTGGCCGGCTGGCTCCGCTCGATGGACGTGAAGCCCGATGCGGTGCCGTGGGTGCCTTCGAACGGCGCGGCGCCGGCGATGCAGGATCTGGCGGCGGGCGGCGTCGACATCGTCACCTGCTCGGTGCCCGAAGCGCGCTCGATGATCGATGCCGGCAAGGCGCGCAGCCTCGCCGTGATGTCGCCGGAGCGCAATCCCGCCTTTCCGAACGTTCCGACACTTCGCCAAGCGCTCAACTCGGATTGGACCATCGCCGCCTGGCGCGGCATCGCGGCGCCCAAGGGTGTCCCGAAGGAGGTCGTCGATCGCCTCGTTCCGGCGCTGCAGAAGGCGTGGGAGGCCAAGGAGTTCAAGGACTTCATGGCGCAGCGCGGCTTCGGCACGATCTGGGGCACACCCGATGCCTTCGCCAAGCACATGGCCGAAGAAGACGCGAAGATGGGCGTCGTGATGAAGGCGCTCGGCCTCGCCAAGGGCTGAGCGCATCGATCGATTTTTCTTCCGTAGGGGCGGCTGCCCGCTCCGGTACTGATTCGGGCGAGCAAAGAGCTCGGACCGCGCGGCAGCGCGCGGATTCGGCGGACGAGGGAGGCATGAAGCTCAACGACATGCTGTCCGGCGCGTTCTTCCTCGCGCTGGCGGTCGCGATCTTCGTCTATGCGATGGGCCTGCCGGCGATGCCGGGCCAGCGCTACGGCGCCGGCACCTTCCCCGTCGTCATCGCCGTGGGGCTCGGCGGCTTCAGCCTCTTGATGATGGTCCAGGCCTGGCGCAGGCGCGGCGCCGGCTTCCGCTGGATCGACTGGGCGCCCTGGACGCGCGACCGGCGCACGGTCTCGAGCTTCTTCCTCGCGCTCGCGCTGGTCCTCGTCTACGTGCTGCTGTCGGAGCGCATCGGGTTCATGCCGCTGTCGGTCGCGATCCTGCTGATCCTGTTCTGGAAGCAGGACGTGCCCTGGCGCCGCGGCATCGCGGTGGCCGTGCTCGCGACGCTCGCGATCCAGGTAGCGTTCAGCGATCTCCTGCGCGTGCCGCTGCCGCGCGGCCTCCTCACCGACCTGCTGTGGTAGGGCGATGGACACGATCCTCGCCGCGCTGACGCTGATCGCCGACCCCTACGTCATCGTCGTCATCTGTCTGTCCGCGATGTTCGGCCTGTTCGTGGGCGCCATGCCGGGCCTGACCGCGACCATGGCGACGGCGCTGCTGGTGCCGATCACCTTTTTCATGCCGCCGGTACCGGCGCTCGCCGCGATCGTGACGGCGAGCGCCATGGCGATCTTCGCCGGCGACATTCCCGGCGCCCTCCTCCGCATTCCCGGCACGCCCGCCTCCGCCGCCTACGCCGACGAGGCCTACGCGATGACGCGCAAGGGCCTGGCCGAAGTGGCGCTCGGCGCCGGCGTCGTCTTTTCGGCCATCGGCGGGATATTCGGCACCATCGTGCTGGTCACCGCGGCGCCGCTCTTGGCCGAGGCGGCGCTGCGCTTCAGTTCGTACGAGTATTTCTGGCTGGTGTGCCTCGGCCTCACCTGCGCGGTGTTCATCGCCCAAAGCGCGCCGGTGAAAGGCATGATCGCGCTGTTCCTGGGGCTGTTCGTGGCCTCGATCGGGCTCGAGAATCCGGCCGGCACGCCGCGTTTCACCTTCGGCTCGACCGACCTCATGGGCGGGATCGAGATGATCCCGGCGATGGTCGGCATGTTCGCCATCGCCGAAGTATTGCGCGCGCTGACGGCGACAGGCGTTCCGCTCCCGCCGGTGGCCCTGGTGCGCGGCTCGATCTTCAGGGGCCAATGGGCGCTGACGAAGAAATACCCGATCCAGATCCTGCGCGGCTCCACCATCGGCACCGCCATCGGCGCTTTGCCGGGCGCCGGCGCCGACATCGCTTCGTGGATCACCTACGCCACGTCCAAGCGTTTCTCCAAGGAGCCGGAGAAATTCGGCACCGGCCACGTCGAGGGCATCGTCGAAAGCGGCGCCGCCAACAACGCCGCCGTCAGCGGCGCCTGGATCCCGGCGCTGGTATTCGGCATTCCCGGCGACTCGATCACCGCCATCGTCATCGGCGTGCTCTATCTCAAGAACCTCATCCCCGGGCCGCTGATCTTCGAGAAGCAGCCGGAGACGGTGACCGCGCTGTTCCTGATCTTCTTCCTCGCCAACATCATCATGGTGCCGTTCGGGTGGCTGGCGATCAAATCGGCGCGCTACATCCTCGCGGTGCCGCGCAACGTCTTGATGCCGATCGTGCTGATGTTCTGCATCGTCGGCGCGTTCGCCATCACCAACAGCCCGTTCGCGATCGCGGTGATGCTGACCTTCGGCCTCCTCGGCTTCCTGATGGAGGAGAACGGCTTCCCGGTGGCGCCCGTGATCCTCGGCATCGTGCTGGGGCCGATGCTCGAGCAGAGCTTCGTCACCTCGATGATCAAGTCCGACGGCTCGTTCCTCACCTTCTTCGAGCGCCCGATCGCCGGCGTGCTCGGCGGGATCACCATACTGGTGTGGGCGGGCATGGCGTGGCGCCTGTTCAAGCAGACCCGGGCGGCCGCTGCGAATTCGGTGCCATCCTGAGCGGCGGCGCCTACCCCTCCAGCAGCACGTCCCGCGCCTGGTTGATGCGCGCGGCCAAGTCTGGGTCGCCGCCGCGGTCGGGGTGGTGTTCCTGGAGCTGGCGGCGGTGGGCGGCGCGGACTTCTTCGGCCGTGGCGCCGAGCTGGAGGCCGAGGATCTTGAGCGCCTCGCTCTTGGACATCGGGCCGCCGGGCCGCGCGGTCGCGGTGTAGGTGTCCTTCTTGGGCTGGCCGTCGTCGCCGTAGCGCTCGCGCCAGGTCGGCGAGGTGCGGTCGAGATAGGCCTCGATGAGACGCGCCGATTGCTCGTCCTCGCGCCGGTAGTGGACCAGGAGATCGACGAGATCGTCGACGCGGAGCGATTCCACCCGGCGCCCGGCGAACGGCCCGTTCACGATGTCGCCCGTCACCTGCCCCGATTGATGATCGAGGATGAGGCGAAGGAAGCGCGTGTTGACCTTCGAGATGTGCGATTTCTTCGGGCCCAGCGCCGTGTCGATGGCGAGGCCGAGCAGCGCCACCGCCACGCCGATCCCCGGCACCAGCGCATAGCCCGGCCGGCCGGTCAGCAGGAAGAAGGCGCCGACCAGCAGCGAGACGCCGGCCAGCGATTGCCACAGCCAGCGCCGCGCCTGCGCGCCGGTGGCGCCGCGCAAGCCGCGTACGATCATGGCGAGGCCGATGACGAGGGCGACGCCGAGGACGATGTAGCCGATCATGCCGATGTCGGGGGCTTGCGCGCAGGGCGCGGAGGTTTAAGTGATTGGTATAACCTCTGACGCACCTCCGCAGAAGTCCCGGCTGGAGGGCGCGGATCGAGCATCGTTAACCGAGCCTCGGGTTCAAGGCCGCCATGCGGTTGCCTCGCGGGTCCATTTTCGGAATTCTGATCGCGGCCGGACTCATTTTCCGCCCGGCGGCGGCGGAAGTCACGGCTGCGCGGATCGTCGTCGTCACCAACAACGGATGGCACACCGGTATCGTCGTTGCACGGGCGGATCTCCCCCGCGGCGCGTTGCCTGAAACCCGCGACTTTCCGGCCGCGATCTATTTCGAGTTCGGCTGGGGCGATCGCGAATACTATCCCGCGCCGCGCAAGACTCTTGGCATGACGCTCGGCGCCGCACTCCCCAGCCCGGCAGTCATGCACGTGATCGGCCTTGATCGGCTGCCTGCGACGATGTTTCCGGGGGTGGAGCGCATCCGCCTTAGCCTCACGGAAAATCAGTTCGTGCGGCTCGTCGCCTATCTCGACGGCGGCTTCGATCGGCGCGGTGCCGCACGCGTGCACCCCAGCGGCCACGGCCTCTACACGTTCAGCCTGTTCTATCCTGCGACCGGCTCGTTCCATCTGTTCAACACCTGCAATACCTGGGTCGCGCGCGCCCTCGTAGCGGCAGGCCTGCCGATTCGCGTATCGGGCGTCCAATCGGCCGAGGACTTGATGATTCAGGTTCGTCGGCTCGCCCTGCCGCCATGACGCCACGCTCGACCCGGTCGCAGGTGCATCCCCGCTCACCGCACCTGGTGGGTCAACCTCAACACCTCGCCGCCCTTCTTCTTCCCGTAGTCCTCGAGCGCGGCGCGCCCGCCGGCGGCGTAGACGGCGACGGCCGCGAGAAGATCGCGTAGCTGCTTGGCACTCGACGCGTCGAAGGCGCAGCAGGCGCCGCCGGTCAGGCGCGCGATGTGCTGGAAGGCGCGGCCCGCGGCGGCATCGCGGCCCTCGTGGAAGATGAAGCATTTGACGCCGAGCAGGCCCAGGCGCCCGGCGAGATCGCCGAGCGCATCGAGATTCTCTTCCATCGCGTCGCCGACGAACACCAGCGCGCCGACGCGTCCGCGATTGGCCTCGACGATGGCGTTCTTGAGCACGCGCGCGATCTGGGTCTTGCCGGCGAGGCAGCGGACGCTCGTCATGCGCGCCACCAGCGCCTTCGAATCCGACACCCACTCGCTGGCGCGGAACTCGCCGAAGCCGCGATACCAGGCGAGCTGCACGTCGAGCCCGCCCAGCGCCTCGGTCTCGCGGAACATCTCCGATTGGATGCCGATGGCCGTGTCCCACGAAGGCTCGCGGCTGGCGGTGGCGTCCATGGCGAAGATCAGGCGACCGCGCGCGCCGGGTGTTCGCGCCGGCTTGGGCGCCGTCGCGAGCTCGCGCAGGAAATCGTCGACGGGATTGGCGGGGGCGCGCTTCTCGACCGAACTTCGCTCGGCCGGCACGGGCTTGGATTTGTCGCGGTCAGCCATGGCGGAAAGTCGGACCGGCGCCCGCGTCCGTCAAGCCGCGGCGCGCATCAGGAATCGGCGGGCTGCCGGCGCTCGCCCTTCTTGCCTGGGGGCGCCGGTTCGGCCTGCGCCTTGCCCGGCGCCGGCGGCCAGGGTGCCGTGATGCGCATCGGCGCCGGCGTCGGCGCGGCCGGCGCCGGGCCGAGGATCGCGTCGAGCAGGTTGCGGATTTCTTGGCGCGCCGCGATGTGCGACATGTTGAGGGTCACATCGGTGCCCTCGTCGCGGAGATCGAGCACGGTCAGCCCTTGGAGGAAGAGCTGGCGGAATATGACGCGCTCGCTGAACCCGTCCATGAGCCGGTAGCCGATGCGCTCGGAGAGCTTCTCGAGCGCGTCGCCGACATTGCGCTTGTTGCGCGAATCGAGCGTGGCGAGGCGGTTGCGCATCACGATCCAATCGATCGATTGGCGGTTGCGCGACGCGCGCTGCACCTTCTGCTCCCACACGATCTGGCTGTAGGTGCTAGGGCCGAGCACGCGCGGCGGGTTGCCGCCGACCTTGGCCAGCAGGTCCATGTCGATGAAGCTGTCGTTGATCGGCGTGATCAGCGTATCGGCGATGCTGAGAGCGTGGCGCGCGAGGAACGTGTCGCTGCCCGGGCAATCGATGACGATGTAGTCGTGCACGTCGCCGAGCTGCTCGACCAGCGCGTCGAGCCGGCGCTTGTCCTCGGCTTCCGCGGCGGTGACGCTGTCGTTGTCGCTGCTGCTGAAGCAATGGTGCTCGGGGATCGGCAGGCGGATGCCCTTGGCCTCGGAGAAGGCCTTGCGGTTCTCGACGTAACGCGTGAGCGTGCCTTGATGGGGATCGAGATCGATGCTGGCGACCTTGTAGCCGTCGCGCATCAGGGCCACGACGATGTGCATCGCCGACGTGGATTTGCCCGTCCCGCCCTTCTCGTTGCCGAGCACGATGACCGGGCCGCGCCCGCCGCTCGCTTCCGTCATACCACTGCATCCCGCCGCCACCGGGCGACGATCTATATATAGTACAGAAAGCGCGCCGTGTCGCAATGAATGCCGCGCCGCAGAAGACGCGCCTGTGCATTCTTTTGGGGGCGGTTGGCGAGGCTTGGTTCGCACGGTTCGATTTGCCAGGATGCGCCGAGAGAGGAACCGCCAAATGATCGAACTGCGCGATCTCGCCTATGTCCGCCTGGGCACGAAAGACCTCGCGGGCGCGGAGCGCTTCACCACCGGGCTGCTCGGGCTGCAGGCGATCCGGCGCGGCGCCGACCGCCTCTACCTCCGCAGCAACTACCGCGACCACTCGCTGTGCTATTTCGCCGGGGAGAAGCGCGAGCAGGCGGTGGGCATCGAGCTCAAAGACTGGAACGGCCTCGACGCCGCCATGGCCGCCCTGGCGGCGGCCGGGCGCCCGGCGACGCGCGGGACGCCGGCCGAATGCGCCGACCGCGCGGTCGAGGATTTCGCCTGGTTCGACGACCCGACCGGCAACCGCATCGAACTCGTGGTGCGCCCGCACGACGCCAACCGGCGATATTTCGCCGCGCGCGACGCCGGCATCAAGGGTTTCGGCCATATCGGCCTCAACACCACCGACTCCCGGCGCGACGAGCGCTTCTGGACGTCGGTATTCAACGTGCGCGTCAGCGACTGGATCGGCGGGGCCCCTCTCCTCCGGATGACCAACGTGCATCACCAATTGGCGCTGTTCCCGACCAAGGCGCCGGGCGTGCAGCACATCAATCACCAGGTGGAGACCATCGACGACATCATGCGCTCCTGGTACTTCCTCCAAGAGCGGCAGGTGAAGATCGTGTTCGGGCCCGGCCGCCACGCCACCTCGGGCGGCTATTTCCTCTATTTCGAGGGCCATGACGGCATGGTGTTCGAATATTCGAACGCCGACCGCACCATCATCGACGACGATGCCGCGCACCGCCCGCGCCAATTCCCGATGGAGGCCGCGTCGTTCTGCGTCTGGGGCAGCAAGCCGGATATCGCGGAATTCCGGTGAGGCCCTCAGCCGGCGCCAATCACCGCGGAGTGCGGATCGCGGCGTAGCCCAGCGCCAGCCACCCGGCCAGGAACGCCGCGCCGCCGAATGGCGTGATCATCCCGAGCCAGCGCACACCGGTCAGTGCCAGAACATAGAGCGATCCGGAAAAGAGGACGATGCCGGCGAGGAACAGCGCGGCTGCAAGGGCCGCGCCGCGCAGCCGCGGGGCGCGTAGCAACAGCGCGGCAAGGCCAAGCGCGAGCGCGTGATACATCTGGTAGCGTGCCGCCGTCTCGAAGATCTGCAAGGCCTGGGGCTCGAGCCGCCCCTGCAGCCCATGCGCGCCGAAGGCGCCCGCCGCCACGGACAGAAACCCGTTCACCGCGGCAAGCAGAAGCCAGATGTTCATTTCACGATCCTTGGGCGCGCTTCGGGCGGCCAAGCCTTGATGAAATCGACGAAGGCGCGCAGCGGCGCCGGCACGAGGCGGCGGCTGGCATAATAGAGGAACGGTCCGGCGAATTCCTGCCACCAATCTTCGAGGACCGGCACGAGTGCACCTGTCTTGAGGGCCGGCGCCATGAATTCCTCGAAGCCGTAGATGATTCCGAGGCCGGCGACCGCGGCCGAGAGCCTGAGTTCGGTCGCGTTCGCCACCACCCGCCCCGAGGGCGTGACGCGCACGATCTTGCCGCGCCGCTCGAACTCCCAGGCGGGGGTCACGCCGCTCGCGAAGCGGTGACGGATGCAATCGTGCCGCAGCAGATCCTTGGGATGCGCCGGACGGCCGCGTTCCACAAGATAGGCGGGCGCCGCCGCCGCCACGAAACGCTGACGCCGCGGCCCGATCGGCACGGCGATCATGTCTTGCTCCAGCCGGTCGTCGTAGCGCACGCCGGCGTCGTATCCCGCGGCAAGCACGTCGATGAAATTGTCGTCGGCGGTCACTTCCAGCGCGACGCCGGGATACGCTTTCAGGAACGCCTCCGCGATCGGCGGCAGGATGAGGCGCGCCACGATCGAGGGCACGTTGAGCCGGAGCGTGCCGGCCGGGCTGTCGCGGAAGCCGTTCACCGTGTCGAGCGCCGCCGAAACCTCGCTCAGCGCCGGCACAAGCCGTTCGAGGAGGCGCGTGCCGGCGTCGGTCGGCGTCACGCTGCGGGTCGTGCGGTTGAGGAGGCGCAGGCCAAGCCGCGTCTCGAGCCGGCGCACCGCTTCGCTCAGAGCCGAGGGCGAGACGCCGCGCACGGCGGCAGCGCCCCGGAAGCTCCGCTGCCGCGCGACGGCGGCGAAGGCGCCGAGATCGGCCAGGTCAAGGTCCGACATTGTGCGAAATTCCGTACAGCCCGTTGCATCAATGCCGGATTATCGAACGAGGCGCCAGGGGGCATGTTCACGGGCGTTGGGCCGGCCGCGCTGGCCCACGCGAAAACAGGAGAATCGACAATGCAGATTCGTCAGCTCGGAAAAACCGGCCCGCAAGTATCCGCCCTCGGCCTCGGCGCCATGGGCATGTCCGGCATGTATGGCCCCGCGGACCGGCGGGAGAGCATCGCCACCATCCATGCCGCGCTCGATGCCGGCATCACGCTCATCGACACCGGCGATTTCTACGGCATGGGCCACAACGAGATGCTGATCGGCGAGGCGCTCAAAGGCGTGCCGCGCGACAAATTCCAAGTGAGCGTGAAATTCGGCGCGCTCCGTGACCCGAAGGGCGGTTGGACGGGCTACGACGCGCGGCCGGCGGCGGTGAAAAGCTTCCTCGCTTACTCCCTGCAGCGGCTCGGCCTCAACCACATCGACATCTATCGGCCGGCGCGGCTCGATTCCAAAGTGCCGATCGAAGACACGGTCGGCGCCATCGCCGAGATGGTGAAGGCGGGCTATGTGCGCCACATCGGCCTCTCCGAGGTCGGCGCCGGCACGATCCGGCGCGCCGCTGCCGTTCATCCGATCAGCGATCTCCAGATCGAGTACTCCCTGATCTCGCGCGGGATCGAGGCGAGCATTTTGCCGGCGGTCCGCGAACTCGGCATCGGCGTCACCGCCTATGGCGTGCTCTCGCGCGGCCTCATCAGCGGCCATTGGCAGAAGCAGGCGCTGGCACCCGGCGATTTCCGCGGCCATAGCCCGCGCTTCCAGGGCGAAAATGTCGATGCCAACCTTGTGCTGGTCGAGGCGCTGCGCAAGGTCGCCGACGCGAAGAGCATCAGCGTCGCGCAAGTGGCGATCGCCTGGGTCGCGGCGCAAGGGCCGGACATCGTGCCGTTGGTCGGCGCCCGCCGCCGCGACCGGCTCGCCGAAGCCCTCGGCGCCGTGCGCGTGACCTTGAGCCCCGTCGACATCGCAGCCATCGAACGCGCCGTGCCCAAGGGCGCCGCTGCCGGCGCGCGCTATCCGGCCCCGGCGATGGCCGATCTCGACAGCGAGAAATGACGGCAAGCGCCGTCTCCGACCGACGCGAAGCGTCGGCGGGGAGTAAGGGGTTGGGGTTGAGGGGGCGACGGATCTTCGCGCGGAGAGATAGTCCCTCTCACCCCCTTCCCCCTCGCCCCAGGGCGAGGGGGATTAAGCCTTCTTGATCCAGATCGCGGTGTCGTGGAACACGGCGCCGCCATTGGGGAGGCCGGGGTCGGCGCTGACCAGGGCGTTGATGCCGATGCCTTCCTCGAAGGCACGGTTGGGCCAGATGCTCTCGACCACGACCACGCCGCGCTGCAGGCCCGCGAAAGGCCGCGCAAGGATCACGAGCGAGCCGCGCTCGTTGCCGATGCGCACGCGGTCGCCCTCGGCGATGGCGAGTGCCGCGCAGTCCTCGGGATGGATCATGATGGCCGGGCGCTTCTCCTTGGCTTGCGAGGTGGGCGTTTCGGTGAAGCTGGAATTGAGATAGTTGCGCGCCGGTGCCGCCACCAGGCGGAAGGGCCGCGCTTCTTCGGCGAGATCGTTGATCGGGAAATAGTCGGGAAATAGCGGGATGCCGGCGACGTCCGGGCCCTGGCGCTTCCAATCCGGCTTCAGATGGAACTTGCCGTCGGGGTGGCCGAAGCCGTCGATGTGATGCTGCTTCTCGAAGGGCTGCACGAAATCCTGCCAGCGCGCATCGGCGACCGCGTCGGCGCCCGCCATGCCCGAGGCCTTCACCGTCTCGTCGATGAGCGTCCAGGCATCCATCTCGAAGCCGCGATGCCGGGCGCCGAGCCGCTTGGCCAATTGGCAGACAACCGTGTGGTTGTCGCGGCACTCGGCATAGGGCTCGACGACGGGGCGCACGACCGAGAAATGCGTGTGGCCCCCGGCGATGTAGAGATCGGCGTGCTCGAGGAAGGTGGTGGCGGGCAACACGATGTCGGCCATCTCGGCCGTCTCGGTCATGAACTGCTCGTGGACGCAAACGAAGAGATCCTTGCGCCGGAAGCCCTCGCGCACCTTGAACAGCTCGGGCGCCACCGACATGGGGTTCGTGTTCTGAATGAAGAGGGCCTTGACCGGCGGACCGTCGCCGATGTCGCGCTTGTCGCCGACCAGCACCGGCCCGATGCGCGACTGATCGAGGTTCCGGGTCTTGGGGTCGAGCACGTCGAGGCCTTCGAGCAGCGTCTTGTCGAGCGGGTAGATGCCGGCCTGGCCGTAGAGGGCGCCGCCGCCCCGCACCTTCCACTTCCCGCCGACCACCGCCAGCGCCGAGACCGCGTGCATGTTGATGGCGCCGTTGCGCGAGCGCGTGAATCCGTAGCCGATGCGGAGAAAGGCGCGCTCGGCGCGGCCGTATTCCCGCGCGAAACCCTCGATGCGCGCCGCCGGCACGCCGGTGATCGCCGCCGCCCATTCCGGCGTACGGGTTTCGAGGTGGCGCTCGAACTCCTGCCAATCCTTGGCGTAGCGCGCGAGGTATTCGCGGTCGGCGTAGCCTTCCTTGAACATCACGTGCATCACGGCGCAGGCGAGCGCGCCGTCGGTGCCGGGGCGGACCAGGATGTAGTCGTCGGCCTGGTCGCAGGTCGCGGTCTTGTAGACGTCGACGACCATGAACTTGGCCCCGCGCGCCTTCCGCGCCCGGGTCACGTGGGTCATCACGTTGACTTGGGTGTGGACGGGGTTGCCGCCCCACATCACGATGAGGTCGGAATCGACCATCTCGCGCGTGTCGGCGCCCCATTTCGAGCCGTGGCCCGCGCGCCAGCCGGCATCGGTCAGGCTGTTGCAGATCGTGAAATGCTCGCGCGAATAGCGCATGGCATGGCGCAGGCGATTGACGCCGTCGCGCTGCAAGAGGCCCATCGTGCCGGCGTAATAGTAGGGCCAGACCGACTCGCTGCCGAACTCCGCGGCGGCGCGCTGGAGGTTTTCGGCCACGATGTCGAGCGCGTCGTCCCAGCCGATGGGCCGAAAGGCGGCCATGCCGGTGCCCTTCTCGCCGACGCGCTGCAGCGGCACGGAGAGGCGGTCCGGATGATGCTGGCGCTCCTTGTAGCGCGCCACCTTGGCGCAGACGACGCCGAGCGTGTAGCTGTTGTCGGCGGCGCCGCGCACCCGGCCGATGGTGTGCGCATCGAGCTTCTCCACCTCCACCGCGCAGGTGCTGGGGCAATCGTGCGGGCAAGTCGAGGGGAGAAAGAGGCTTTGGGCGCGGGCGGTATCGAGCGGCATTCCAGGCACCGTTGGTAGCACCCGCAACATTAGGTGAATCGGCGCGTCGGTGAAAGCGGGGGATCGGGCGGCGCCTGCGGCCACGTACCGCTAAAGCGCCGGCCGCCAGGAAGCGCGCTATCGGCTTACGGCACGGTCGCGTGCGGTTTCGATTTCTGTCCGCGATCCCCGGATCACGTTCACCAACAAGGGGATGCCCGTCCACCCGATTGCCAGTGCAGCCATCGCGACGAGGCCTGCGCCCAACCTGAATTGGTCCGCGATGAACATGCCGAAGAAGACGAGTAGGCCGATTGCCAGGACGGCGAAGGTGAGGATGATGAGCGCGATGGATGCCCACAAACGGCCCCGCCACGTCATGAAATAAAGTGCGCCGATCGTCAGCCCCAGACCAGCGACGATCAAAAGGAATTCGTTCGGATCCCCGCGCACGAAGGCGCCCGCGAGCATCGCGAAACCGACGCCTATGCCGAGACTGGCCCCCGTCACGGTGTGTGTTCTCCATGCAGGCCGCCCTCCGGCCGGCGGCGTTCTCACCAGCCCGGCCTTGTCCTCGACCTTCGGCGGCTTCGACCTCTCCTTGCCATTCCCGGCTTTCGCCCCGGCGCCGAGCGCCGGGGCCTCTTTCGGCGGCGGCGTCTTCCCTCGACTCTGCGGCGCGGCTTTCTCGTCGGGCGGCGCTTTCTTCCCGCCGCCGGACGGCTGCTCCTTGCTGAAAGGACGCCGCGACAGGCCGGCCAGGCTCCGGAATTGGTCCACTGATTGTGGGCGGTCGGCTTCCTCCACGCTGAGTGCCGCGACGACCGCCCGGCAAAGGCGCTCGTCGTATTGGCCCTTCAGCCGCTCCGGCATGGCGGCGACAGGATCGGCGATCTGCTTCTTCGGCGCGGCCGCGCGCTCCGGCGCGGGGGGCGGCGCTTCCCCCACCATGCAATGATAGAGCGTTGCCCCGAGCGCATAGATGTCGGTCCACGCCCCGATCGCCCCCGAGCTATGGTACTGTTCGTAAGGTGCGTAGCCTTCGCTGCGCACCATCGAAGTGGTCCGGTTGCGCTGTGCGATCGCTTGGCGCGCCGAGCCGAAATCGATCAAGACGGGCGTGCCGTCGTGGCGCAGGTAGATGTTCCCCGGCTTGATGTCGCGATGAAAAATCCCGGCCGCGTGGACCGTATCGAGACCGGAGAGCAGGCCCGGCAGAATCTGAAGGATATCCGAATTGTCGAGCGGCTCGTCTTTGAGCAGGTTGGCCAGGCTGCTCCCGTCCTGGTACTCCATCGCCAAGTAGGCGGTGCCGTTGAACTCCAAGAAATTCAGCACGCGCACGATGTTCGGATGATTCAGCCGGACGAGCGTCTGCGCCTCCTGGCGGAAACGGTCGAGACCCCACTCGTAATTCTCGCGCAACTGCGTCGAAAGCGGCTTGACCGAAAACCGGTCCGAACTGCGGCGGGCCACGCTGGTCGGCAAATACTCCTTCAGCGCCACTTGCTGCCGAATGGTGCCGTGCTCGGCTAGATAGGTGACGCCAAAGCCGCCCTGACCCAGCACGCGCACGATCGTGTACTCGCGTACCTGCGTCCCGGGCGCTAGGCTGTGCGAATCGTCGTCGTCGATCGCCGGCTCGTCGGAGGTCGCCGCAATGCGCTGCTGGAGGTGTTCGGCCGAGCCCGCCAGATCCCGGATGCGCGCGATCACGGCCTTGAAGCCCGGATGGTCGAGTTCTCCGTGCCAGTCCCGGAGATCCGCCGTCCGATCCAAATTGTAGGGTACTGGAATCTCGCTATCGTCGATGCGCACGGGAACGAGGATGCCGCGCTGGCTGGCGCTATGCGCCTCGCTCTTCACCCATTTGCTGCCGAACGAATGCCTGGACCAGACGACCACGGCGGCGCGCGCCGCATCGAGCGCTTCCTGGACAGCGACTTCCACGTTCTCGCCGAGCTTGCGCTCCTCGCCCCGATACCACCAAACGTACCAGCCGCTGCGCGTCAGCGCTTCGGCGAGCGTTCGGGCCCAGTCGGCGTCCTCCTCGGAAAAGCTGACGAAGACCTGATGCTGGAATGCCATCCCCGAAAGCGTCCCTTGCGCGGCCCTTCGGCCACAATAGCCGAAGGGGCGCGCCGCGGAAAGTTACCGCCGGGCAGACTTGCCAGGGTTGCAGAACCGGGCGCCGCCCTTGAAATGGCGGCACGCCGACTCGCGAATCGCGCGTTACTTGGCCGCCACGCTCGCGGCGATCGAAGCGATCACGCCGTTGGCGATCTTGAACGGCGCGTCGTCGGCCGTGATTCCGTGGCGGCGCGCGATCCAGGCGAAATCCGTGTATTCGGCCCAAACCGCGCCGGCGGAATCCTGGAACACCAGGATGCGCACCGGCCAATCGATGCCCGATTCCGGGTTGCGGGTAATGAATTGGGTCCCGAGCGCGGGATTGCCGAAAATCAGCAAGGTCGAGGCGCCGATCTTGATGTTGGCGGCGGCGGCGAGCTTGGACTGCTCGATCTCGGCGAAGAAGGTGATGCCCTTGGCGGCGATGTCGGCCTTCAAGCGCGCGACGGTGTCGGCGAAGCCGTAGCCGCTCTTGACCTTGACGAGGCCATTGGCGGCTGCAACCGGCTTGGCGTTGTCGGCGAAGGACGGTGTCGCTTGCGGCGCGCCCAGCATCCCGATCAGGATGCCGGCGGAAACGATGGTGGCAAAACGGTAGAGCATGGCGGTCTCCCAGTGGCGGGCCGCGCGATGCGCGCGGCGTCTGGGCGCCAAGGTGAACGAGGCACTCGCCGAGCTGAAATGCCGTTGCATCATCGAATTCATTCGGTGCCGCTATCGGGTCGCGCGGCGTGAAAGCGAGCGTTGAACCACAGAGGACACAGAGGACATAGAGGACAGGGAGAAGAAGGAACTCTTGCGCCTTCGGCGCGAAATTCCTTCCTCTGTGTCCTCCCTGCCCTCTGTGGTTCGATACTTTCCTGTTCTCCCTGCCTCCCCGCCTCCCTGTTCACTTTCCTTCATGACGCCGACTATGATGCCGGCGCGCCGACCGGGAGGAATGCCGTGCCGATGCTGAAACGCGGCGAGTCGTATGACGAGGTCTATGCCGCGCTGCGCTGGGAGATCCCGCGCGTCTACAACATGGCCTACGACGTGTGCGACAAGCACGCCGCCGAGCCGGGACGGACCGCGCTGATCTATTTCGACGAGCGCGGGCGCGAGCACCGCTACACCTTCGACGAGATCCGCGACAACGCCAACAAGCTCGCCAACGCCCTCCACGCCCTCGGCATCCGGCGCGGCGACCGGGTCGCGATCTTGCTGCCGCAATGTCCCGAGACCGCCATCACCCATGTGGCGCTCTACAAGATGGGCGCGGTCGCCCTGCCGCTCTTCACGCTCTTCGGCGAAGACGCGCTCGAATACCGGCTCGCCGACAGCGGCGCGGTCGGCATCGTCACCAATCCGGAGAACCTGCCCAAGATCGCGGCGCTGCGCCCGAAGCTTGCGGCGCTGAAGCACGTGATCCTGGTCGAGAACGACACCAGCCTCTCGCGGCCCGGCGGCCTCAAGGGCGGCAAGAGCGCCGTCGGCGACGGCGCCACGGACGCCTATTGGAGCCTCGTCGCCCGCGGCCAGAGCCAATTCCGCAACGTGCCGACCGCGGCCGATGACCCGGCCTTCCTGATCTACACCTCGGGCACCACGGGCCAGCCCAAGGGCGCCTTGCACGCGCACCGCACCATGCTCGCCCACATGCCGTCGATCGAGTTCTATCACGGCTATTTTCCGGAGCCGGGCGATCTCTGCTGGTCGCCGGCCGATTGGGCGTGGATCGGCGGCCTCATGGACAATCTCATGCCGGCGTGGTTCGCGGGCGTGCCGGTGCTGGCCTGGCGGGCGCGGAAATTCGATCCCGAGGAGGCCTTCGCCATGATGGCCCAGCACCGCGTGCGCAACACCTTCTTCCCGCCCACGGCGTTGAAGATGATGCGCCAAGTGCCGCGGCCGCAGGAGAAATACGACGTGCGCCTGCGCTCCATGTTCAGCGGCGGCGAAACCATGGGCGAAGAGTTGCTGCATTGGGGCTACGAGACCTTCGGCATCGTGATCGCCGAAGGCTACGGCCAGACCGAATGCAATCTCATAGTCGGCAATTGCCCGCCGGTCATGGACGTCGTACCCGGCTCGATGGGCCGCGCCGTGCCCGGCCATGTCGTCGAGATCGTGGACGAGGACGGCCAAGTGCTGGCGGCCGGCGCGCAGGGCCAGATCGCGTTCAAGATGCCCGACCCCATCGCCATGCTCGGCTATTGGAACAATCCGGAAGCGACCAAGGCCAAGCATCGCGGGGCGTGGATGCTGTCGGGCGATCTCGGCGTCAAGGACGAGCGCGGCTATCTCTGGTTCAAGGGCCGCGCCGACGACGTCATCACCAGCGCCGGCTACCGCATCGGCCCCGGCGAGATCGAGGAGTGCCTGATGAAGCACCCGGCCGTCGGCCTCGCCGCCGTCATCGGCGTACCCGACCCGATGCGTACCGAAGCCGTCAAAGCCTTCATCGTCCCCGCCACCGGCCACCCGCCGAGCGACCGGCTCGCCGCGGAAATCCAGGCGTTCGTGCGCACGCGGTTATCGGCGCACGAATATCCGCGTCACGTGGAATTCATCTCCGAAATGCCGCTGACGGCGACAGGGAAGATCAGAAGGCTGGAGCTGCGGGAGCGGGAGAAACGGAAGGGCGTAACGCCCACCGAATAATCACACCCACCGTCATTCCGAGCTCTTGCGAGGAATCTAGCGGGCGCCGGAAAGACCGGTGGCGATTTCTCGAAAATCTGCGCGGAGCCACTTCGCGCAGTCCAGATCCCTCGCAAGAGCTCGGGATGACGGAGGATGGATTGCAGATGCCGCGCGCGAAATCCTGACGCTTACCCAAAAATTTTCACCCCCAGCGCCTTCGGTTTGAAATCGTTCGTCGGCGATTTATCCCCGGGACACGCCGAAATCGCGGCCAGCACATTCATCTCGGCGCGGAGATCGATGTAGCTGCCTTTGTCGCCGGAGGGCGCTTTCAAGGTGAAGCTCCCGTCCGGCGAGAGATCGACGTTCATGAAGACGTTGAAGATGTCGATGATGTCGTCGCCATCGAGGCCGAAGGGTGCGATGGCTTGCGTCAGGTTTTCCTGGCAGCTCGCGTGATTGGGGTCGCCGGCGGTGATCTCGTGCCAGCGGCGGCTGCAGCGGCCGCCCATGTTGCCCCAGTGGTTCTTCACCGTGTCGTCGACCACGGTCAGCATCACGTTCTCGCGCGGCGGCTTGGAATAGAAATGCTTGAAGCTCTTGGCCGTGCCGGTCTTGGCGGCGACGTTGAGCGCCCAGCTCTGGCCGACATGGAAGACTTCGCGCGGGTCGTCGGCATTGAAGAAGGCACAGTCGCCGACCTGCTTGCCCTCGATCATCTCGATACGCAGCACCTGTCCCCGCTTGACGACGAAGGCGCGGCCCGTTCGGGCGGGGATGGTGAAGGTTTGGACCGGTGTCTGGCTCATGGCGCGCCTTCTAAGGGAAGCCGTTCGAGTTTAGGGGCGCAACGGAAATTCGGGCTTGAAATCGCCCTCGAATTGTTCGATATTTGTTCTTTTGCTCGCCGCCCGCTTTCCGGGCCATGCTTCGATGCGAACGAGCCGGAAAATGTCGGTGTTTGTCGGTGAATGTCGGTGTTTTGCGG
>Ga0268299_1001244_pt1 | contig 49158 bp, 48 predicted proteins | sample NOBtaG_FD_193484 | JGI IMG/M metagenome (GOLD analysis project Ga0268299, IMG submission 193484) | Activated sludge microbial communities from bioreactor in Nijmegen, Gelderland, Netherland - NOB reactor | ecosystem: Engineered > Bioreactor > Aerobic > Activated sludge | place: Netherlands... | reverse complement strand
TACAACCCGCATCGCCGTCACTCGTCGATCGGCCGCTTGTCACCGAACAACTTTGAGAGGAGATTACTGGCAGGACAGGCAGTGAGAATTTAGGAAACTACCCGTCCACGAAAGCGGGGGAACTCCATTCTTGAAAAATATCAGTACGCCTTGCGGCTTCTTGGTAAGGACCCGATCGACGATCACTCGTTGGTCTTCCGGGACGCCTGGGGGCTCATCGAACTTAGAAATGCATTGGTTCATTACAAACCGACCTGGGATCCTGACCGCCAACGAAAGGTCGATCTGACTGAAGTACTGACTGGTAAGTACGCGCTTAGTCCCTTCATTCGCGGTGAGGCCGATTTTGTCTCAATGAAAAGCATGAGTGCTGGCTGTGCGCAGTGGGCGGTGCGCGCCACACTTGCGTTCATGAGGGAGTTCGATCGACGTAGTAGCTTGGACCCACACAAGATGGTCGGGTTTTGGAAGCTCGAAACCTAACTATGCGATGCAGCGGTCGGCTCGCGTCGGCACGCCGCTTGCAGGAACTGCAAGCGGGTCCCAGAGATTTTGTTCAGCAAGCGGCGCGCCGCCGCTGATCGCGGACGTTAGATCGCGGGGAAAGCATGCGCTTCTGGAACCTCCGGGCAATGCGAGACCAACTGCGATTGGGGCCGCTAACTCAGCGGGAGCAGTTCAAGTACGCGGTCGCCGTGGCGCTTTTCGCCTACGTGAACGCGGAGTCTCCATTTATCGGACCTTCCGGGTGGAATTTGCTGGTTGGTCTTGGGCTGCTCCTCTTTAACGGAGTCGCGATCTATTACGTCTATCTCTGCAACGGTGGCAACAATGGGGAGCGATTTTTAGAACGCTATCTTTCTATAGGCTGGATCCTCATGGTCCGAATCTTCGTTCTCGCTACCCTGCCTTTGCTTACTTTGTGGGCGCTATACACCTCCACATCTTCCTCCGACCAAGGAATCCACTTCTCACTTCGCGTGGCTGCGACCGTGGTAATGCAACTACTCTTCTATTGGCTTCTCGGGCGTCAGTTTCGTGCTATCTCGCGCCCCGCGATCTAACTATGCGTTGGAGCGATCCGTGAGAGCTTGGCGGGTGGGCGCTGTGCGCGCCTCGGAAAGCTTAGCGCGCGCAGCTCCTGGCTGGCGCCGCGCTCGGCCCGCTCAACGCGGACGTTAGAGGGCAGCCATGCGGAGTCGAGGATTCAAATATCCACTCGTTGCCTTGTTGGCCGCAGCTGTCTACTACGCATTGACGTTCTTCATGCTGATGCAAGTATTCGGAAGTATCCCAGGACTAGCGACGATGCAGCATCTCTTTGGTTCACTCGCCGGCGCTCGCATCTGGGCACACTCTTTGCACGCTTTCGCTCTGTTGGTATCGGGCATCCCGAGCGCGTTGCTTGTCGCGTACACCTGTCGCCCTCGGGCTGTTTCTGTCTCCGCGGTCGCCGGCCTTATGACGGCCATTGCAGGCCTAAACCCTGCCCTCTTGAACTACCTCGCCTTCACGAGCGCACCATTTGTTCATGCAGCAATAGACGGCGTGAAGTTTGTCGCAATCCTCATGCTACTAACGTGGCTTGCTGGCAAGCTGCCCTCCAACTATGCGATGCCGCGGTCGTCGCGCGTCGTCACGCCGCTTGTGGAGTCTGCAAGCAGAATCCAAACGCATCGACCAGCGAGCGGCGCGCCGACTGCGCGCCGCCGCTGATCGCGGACGTTAGGCCCCACGGAGAATCTACATGAGTCGCAGCATTCGGTTTGCACTGTTCGCAATTTGCTCGGCCTATGCTTCATCGGCTTGGCCGCAAGGTCAGTTGGGAGAAATAGTTGTAACAGGCAGTCGGGTAAGTGGCGATGACTATTCCGGAATTCCGGCAATCACTCTCGAAAGACGAGCAGACTTCTTGGTGCAAGAGATTCGTCTCACCAATGATACCCGTGCTGCCGATGCCCGCCGTAAAGAGCTGTATCAGACAATTCGCGACCTGGTGGCGGATGCGGCCAAGAAGCCAGGAATGGCACTGGGCTACGGCGATGAATTCCTGATACCCATTACGAGCGACAACTACGAGATCCCTCTCCAGTCCGTCGGGCAACGGCCTGATACGAGCTCAACCGAGCTCTACGTGAAGGTCGCCCTTGGATCAAACGACGACGTTTCGAAGGCGCTGGCTGCGTTGTCGGCATTCATCTCCAAGGCTCGCGTGACTGGCAGGACGGAGATCCAGCCCAAGGACGATGTGGCGCTGAGTATCGTGAATCCTGAGCGATATCGCTTCGAGATCATCACGCAGATTTCGGCTGACGCGAAGAAGCTTCAGAACGCCGTGGGTTCTCAATGTCGCGTAGGCATTTCAGGATTGTCCAATCGCGTGTCTTGGCAGCGTTCAGACGTTTCACAGTTGACGCTCTACATTCCATACGAGATTCAGCTGACCGACTGTCAGTAGCAGCAGGGCGTATCGATTCTTTGGAGCGGGCTGGGACTTTGCCACGAAAAAGTGGACATACAGACCTGGCTGCAGATGAGGCCCGATAGTGAAGTGGAATCGACCGCATTCGACTCGGCCAACAGGATACGGACCTGAGTCACCGAGAACATGACGCTACTCGATCGCAGGCCTACCGTTGCCGTCGCACACGTCGTTCTTCGCACGGTCCGCACGCATCTCAACACGCTTTTCTCTAGCCATGCATCGGGAAAACCGACCTAGAGCGGCACGAGGCATCTACATGCAGCATCTGGCCTGTTTCCTGGCATTCGGTATCCTGCTCGCAGCACGGACTGTCGTTGCGCAACCGCTTGACGGGGATCGCGTGCAGACCGTCAGGGACTTCGTTGCCGCGTTCAACGCCCATGACAGTGCCGCAATGGCGACATTCGTGGCCGAGGATGTGCAATGGCTTTCGATCAGCGCTGAGGCTGTCACAGTCGAGGCGAGCGGAAAAGCCTCGCTGATAGCGGCCATGAACGACTACTTCCGGTCTTGCGCATCCTGCCGGTCCGAGCTGGCCGGCGTGATTGCCTCGCATGACCGGGTGAGCGCCGTTGAAGTCGCCAACTGGCAAGGCGAGGACAGACCAATGCAGCAGCGGAGCATCTCCGTGTACGAGTTCGCCGGCGACCTGATCCAGCGCGTGTATTACTTTCCGGCCGAGCAATAGAGTGAAACCGCAGACTTCGTTTCACCTGGCGGAACGCGACCGCCTCGCGTTCCGTTTCAGGCTCGTCGGTGCCGCGGCCGGATTCATCGTCATCATCGCCGCATTCGCGACCTCGAGCTGGCGCAACCCCTGGGTCATCGGGCTCGTCTGCCTGGTCGTCGTCGGCGGTGCCCTCGCGTATCACCTGCTGACGTCGATCGTCCGTTGCCCTTCGTGCCAGGCGACCGTATCGAACCATCGGATCGCGGCCGAAGAAGCAGGTCGCAAGAACTTCCTGTGCAAGCGCTGCGGTGCGAGCGCGTGGCTGGCGGAAGGCTTCTATTGGCAGAATGAGATATCCGGCTGAGTAACAAGGGGAGTGGCATGAACAAATACGCGGCGGAGTTCTTCGGTACCTTCTGGCTCGTGCTCGGCGGCTGCGGAAGCGCGGTGCTCGCGGCGGCATTTCCGGAGCTCGGCATCGGCCTGCTCGGTGTCTCGCTCGCCTTCGGTCTCACGGTCCTGACCATGGCCTTCGCCATCGGCCACATCTCGGGCTGCCACCTCAACCCGGCGGTCTCCATCGGCCTCTGGGTCGGTGGGCGCTTCCCGGCGAGCCAGCTGCTGCCGTACATTGTCGCGCAGGTGCTCGGCGGCATCGTCGCGGGCGCCGTCCTGTACCTGATCGCGAGCGGCAAGGCTGGCTTCGACGTCTCCGCCGGCTTCGCCTCGAACGGCTACGGCGAGCATTCGCCCGGCGGCTACTCGCTGCAGGCCGCGCTCGTCACCGAGGTCGTGATGACGATGGCCTTCCTGGTCATCATCCTCGGCGCGACAGACAAGCGCGCGCCGCAAGGCTTCGCGCCGATCGCCATCGGCCTCGCGCTGACGCTCATCCACCTGATCAGCATCCCGGTCACCAACACTTCGGTGAATCCGGCGCGCAGCACGGGCGTCGCGGTGTTCGTCGGCGACTGGGCCGTGGCGCAGCTGTGGCTGTTCTGGGTTGCGCCGATCGCGGGTGCGCTGCTAGGTGCGGTGGCCTATCGGGTCATCGGCGGCGACGGCAGCCGCAGCTGATCGGCGATCGTCCGCGGGCGACGCGCCTCAGGCGGCCGTCGTGAGCACCATCCCTATCAGCACGGCGGCAATGCCGCCCCACTGCACGGTCGTCGGGCGTTCCTTCAGCACCGCCCAGGCGAAGGCGATGGTGACGACCGGGTAGGCGCCGGCGAGCGGCGTGACCAGCGAGGCGGGTCCGTGCTTGTAGGCGATGGCGACCAGCAGGCTGCCGAGCGCCATCGTCGACATCGGCCCGACGGAGCGCAGCCATTCGCTGCGCGTCGCGCTGCGCGCCGCGCCTTTCGCGAGGCCGTAGACGCCGAGCGTCATCAAGCCGCCGAGCGCGATGAACAGCGCGAGGTTGGCCTCGTGCGCGGCCGGGAATCCGTACGAGTAGCGGATCAGCGTGCCGCTGACGCCCCAGATGACAAGCGCGGCGCCGGCGAGGATCTTCCACCGGCCGTCGGTCGCGGATTTCGACTCGGGCGGCGACCAGGCGAGGGCGAGGCAGCCGATGAGCACCGCGGCGACGCCGAGTCCCTGGGGCAGCGCCAGCTCCTCGCCGAGGAAGGTGCGCGCGAAGATGACCGTCAGGGCGGGGTAGGCCGCGGACAGGGTGCCGACGATCGAGACCGGGCCGTAGGTGAGCGACTGGTAGTAGAAGATCCACGCGATGCCGTCGAGCACGTAGGCAAGCAGCCCCCAGAACGCGAACTCGCGGCCCTCCGGCGCGAAGGCGGGCGGCGAGTCGCTGGCGAACCAGAAGCCGAGGTTCACGAGCGCGTTGGCGATCGCGTAGTACAGGCAGAAGCTCGCGGCCGAGACTTCCCCGATGTACTTCTTGACCAGGCCCTGCGCCACGCCCCAGGCGAGCAGCGCGCCGAGGGTCGGCCCGAGCCAGGGCAGCTGCGCGGTCGTGTCCAAGGCGGGCGCTTCGCTACTGCGGGAGCATGCCGCCGAGCGCCGGCGCGCCGCCGGGCGCCCTGGCGATCTTGCCGCCGACCATCACGAACTCGACGCCTTCCAGCGCCTTCATGTCCTCGAGCGGATTGCCGCGGACGGCTACCAGGTCTGCCAGCTTGCCGACCTGCACGGTGCCGAGGCGGTCGTCCCAGCCGAGCAGTTCGGCGCCGACGCGCGTGCCGGCCTGGATCGCCTCCATCGGCGTGAAACCGGCTTCGACCAGCACCGTCATTTCGCGCACGAACACGACCGGGTCGGTCATGTAGCCGCCGAGGTCCACGCCGACGGCGACCTTCACGCCGGCATCATGGGCGCGGCCGACCCGCGCCAGGAACTTGGGACGCTCGTTGGCCGCGTAGTCGTCCTGCTTGTCCTGCGCGCGCAGCTTGTCGCCTTCGCTGTAGTAGTCCCCGACGTAGATCGTCGGCACGAGGAAGGTGCCTTTCTCCGCCATCATGCGGATGCCCTCGTCATCGAGGAACGTGCCGTGCTCGATCGAGCGCACGCCGGCCGCGACGGCCTGCTTGATGCCTTCGGTCGCGTGGGCGTGGGCGGCGACGGGCACGCTGTGCCGCGCCGCTTCTTCCACGGCGGCGCGCAGTTCCTCCGGGCTGAAGGCGACGTTACGCGGGTCGTCGCCGACCGACTGGTAGGCGCCGGTCACCAGCAACTTGATCCAGTCGGAGCCGAACTTGATCTCCTCGCGCACGGCCTTGCGCACTTCCTCGGGGCCGTCCACCACGAGGCCGTCGGCGATCACGTGCTGCTCGGGCGAAATGTAGTTGACGTCGCCGCCGCCGCCGGTGATCGAGAGGTAATGGCCGGCGCCGGTCAGCCGCGGACCGACGAAGACGCCGGCGTCGATGGTCTTGCGGATGTCCTGGTTGGCGTAATAGACGTCGGCATCGCCCATCACGCGGACCGTCGTCCAGCCCGCCAGGAGCTGGCGCTGCAGGGCGGCGAGCCCCATCAGCGCCTTGTACGCCGACGAGGCCTGCAGGTGCGCGTTCTGGTAGTCGTCGCCGTACATGAGCGGGTGTTCGTGGCAGTTGATGAAGCCGGGCATGAGCGTCTGCCCCGGCAGTTCGACGATGCGGGCGCCGGCGGGGATCACCGACCGGTCGCCGATCGCGACGATGCGCTCGCCGTCCACGACGACGACAGTGCCGGTTCGCGCGCGGTCGCCGACGCCGTCGATCACGCGATCCGGGACCAGCGCTACGGGCGCGGCGAATCCGTTGGCGGCGGCGAGCGAAGCGAGGAGGGCGAAAGACGCGGTCAGGCGCATGCGGGACTCCGGATTGCTGAGGTTGCGGCGGCTCATCATAATCGGGCCGGGGGGAACCCGTGGTCGATTTGGCTCGCTTGCGGCGCGGCCGCCTCGAAAAGGTGCAGCGCGCCATGGGCGCGCACGGCATCGGCGCGCTCGTGCTCACCGACATCGTCAACATCCGCTACTGCACCGGCGTCGCGGTGATGCCGCTCTGGACGGCGGTCAACATCGCGCACTACGTGGTCGTGCCGGCAACGGGCGATCCGGTCATCTTCGAATACGGCGGCGCAGAGTTCCGCCAGCGCCAGTTCTGGCCGGACGTGCGTCCGTCGATGTTCTGGCAGGCGCGCGTCACGGACGCGGATTCCCCCGGCAAGGCGGCCGTGTGGGCGCGGCAGATCCGCGATGTGCTCGAGGAGAAAGGCCTGGCCGACGCGCAGATCGGTATCGACACGCTCGACTACAACGGCTACGCGGCGCTGCAGGCCCTCGGGCTCGAGCTTGCCGATGCCGATCGCGCGATGTCGGCCGCGCGAATCATCAAGCTGCCGGACGAGGTGGAACTGATGCGTCGCGCCTGCGCCGTCGTCGAGACGGCGCTCGCCGAGATGGAACGGGCGATCTGCCCCGGGATCTCCGAGAACGAGCTGCTTGCGATCTTCTGGCACGGCATCCTCGCGCGTGGCGGCGAGCACTGCTTCACGCGCCTGCTGGTCTCGGGCCCGAAGACGAATCCCTGGTTGCACGAAGCGGATGGCAGGCTGGTCGAGCCGGGCGACCTCGTCGCGATCGACACGGACACGATCGGCCCGGAAGGCTACGTCGCCGACTTCTCGCGCACCTTCCTGTGCGGCGAGAAGGCGAGCCCTGCGCAGCGCGAAGCCTACCGGGTGGCGCACGACTTCGTGCGCGGCTGCGCGGAGCTGATCCGGCCGGGGCTTGCATTCTCCGACTTCGTCGCGCGCTGCCCGCCAATGCCGGCCGCGTATCGCGAGCAGGCGTACGGCGTGATCATCCACGGCATCGGCGTCGACGACGAGTCCCCGAACATCCCGCTGCCCGGCGATCCCTACACGGAGATGCCGGAAGGCGAGTTCCGGGAGAACATGGTGCTGGCCGTCGAGTGCTACGCCGGCAAGGTCGGCGCGCGCGACGGCGTCAAGCTCGAGGATGAGGTCTGGGTATCCGCTGCGGGGCCGGTGGTGCTCTCGAAGTATCCGTTCGACTCAAAACTGCTGGGCTGACCCATGAAAACTGTCACTACGCTTGCGGTTCTCTCCCTCGCGCTCGGCTCGCCGGGCGTCATTGCCGAAGGCGAGCGGTTCGGGCCGGCCGACCCGGTCGCGAAGGACGAGACGAAGTTCGACCCGAAGCGCCCCATCGGGGCCGAGATGCAGGCAAGCGTGCCGGACGGCTTCACGGCAGCGGCCGTCGGCGACCTCATCATCTCGCGCCCGCTCTCGCAGCTCGCGCCGCAGATGCCGGCATTCGCGTCCGTGATCGAGATCCTGCGCGGGGCGCATGTCAGCTTCGGCAACCTCGAGACCACGATCTTCGACCCGAAATCCTTCGAGGGTGCGCCGTACTCCTGGGACGGCGACTGGACCAACGCGTCGCTACCCGCGGTCGCCTACGACCTGAAGGCGATGGGCTTCGCACTGGTCGGCCGCGCCAACAACCACAGCCAGGACTGGGGACTCGAAGGCATGCGCGAGACCGCGCGCTGGCTCGATGACGCCGGTATCGCCCACGCCGGCGCGGGCGACTCGCACCGCATGGCGCGCGCGCCCGCGTATTTCGAGAGCCCGCAGGGCCGCATCGGGCTCGTATCGATCGCGTCCACGTTCCGGCCGACGAGCGAGTCGCTGCCGCCGGCGGCCACCGCGCCGGGGCGGCCGGGACTGAGCGCGCTGCGGGTCCGCGAAACCGTCGCGGCGCCGAAATCGGCCGTCGAGGCGCTTGCGAAGGCGCAATGCGCGCTGTACGGCACGCACTGCGACGGCGCGCCGAAGGAGGGGAGCCTGTTCGGCACCGCCTACCGGCAGGCCGATCGCCTCTCGCGCGAGCATGTGATGGATCCGGGTGACCTCGCCGAGATCTACGCCGCCGTCCGGGCCGCCCAGTTGAACGCCGACTTCGTGATCGTGGCGATCCACGCGCACGAGTGCTCGCTCGGTTGCGACGGCGACAACGCGCCGCGCGGCGCGGCGACTTTCCTGAAGGAGCTGGCCCGCGGCGCCATCGATTCGGGCGCCGACCTGTTCGTGACCACGGGCAACCACAACCTCGGCCCGATGGAAATCTACGACTCGCCGCAGCGCGGCAAGCGGCCAATCTTCTACGGGCTCGGCAACTTCTTCTGGAGCGACGTGCAGGAACTGCTGCCGGCCGACCTGTTCGCCCGCAACCGCGAGCTGCTCGGCCAGGCGTGGCAGCACCCCGAACGCGCGACCGAGTACGACCTGACCGCACCGCTGAACGCCGGCTACTTCGCGAATGCGTTCACGTTCCAGAGCGTGATCGCCGAGGTGCGCTTCGCGGGCAACGAATTGTCCGAGGTCGTGCTGCACCCGATCGAGATGGGCTACGGCGACCGGGTGACGACGAGCGGCATCCCGCGCCTGGTGACGGACCCGACGGCTGCCCGCGCGATCACCGGCCAGATCGTGCAGCAGACCGCGCAGTTCGGCTTGCCGGAACTCCGTCTCCGCCAGGACGGAGCCCGCGCGGTGATCCGGGTCGAGCCCTAGCCCGCGGCCGTGGCGCGGGCGACGACCCGACGCACCCAGGGCGCGACCAGCGTCACCGCCGCGAAGGCGACCGGCCAGGTGGTCGCGCAGCTGCGCAGCCACTGCGCGGTGAAGCCGGGCTTCAGGCCCTGGCTGATCGCCAGCACGAAGGCCGAGACGATCGAAACCATGATGACGGACAGCAGCGCTCCGAAGAGCAACGGGGCGAAGCGGGGGTGGATGCGCATGGCGGACTCCTAGTTGAAGACGACGATCATGAAACGGCCGGCCGCATAGAGGCCGGCACCGAAGACCAGGTGGGTGAGGAAGCTGTGCCCGGCGCGATGCGCCGAGAATCGCAGGCCCATGGCCGGCTGCATCAGGCAGAGCGGGGCGACGACCGTGCCGGCGCCGACGATCAGTGCGGGCAGTAGCCGGGGGTTCCGCAGCCATTCCAGGCCCCAGACACCGAGCAGGATGCCGGCGAAAGCGATGCCGATCAGGTAGTGGGCGGTCCACCCGAGCAGCCGTTCGCCGCGCACGGCAGGCGAGTCGGCGATCGAATCGTGGCGGAAACGGCCGCGCGGCATGTGGCCGATCCACCGGCCCACGAGGCCGAAGTCCGGCGGCGCGATGCCGAGCAGCCGCTTGCGTGCCAGGGACCAGAAATCGGTCACGGCGGTTGCGCCGGCGCCGACCAGGACCATGCTTGCCAGGAAATCCATGCCGTCCTCCACGTGCTTGCCATCGAACCCTGCAGGCGGCACGATGCCACTTGAAGCCCACTTGAGGTCAAGAGGGTGCCCAGTCTCGACATCGCGCAGGTCGCCCGGCGCTCCGGCGTGCCCGCCTCGACGCTGCGCTTCTACGAAAAGAAGGGCCTGGTCCGGTCCATCGGCCGCCGCGGACTGTATCGGCTCTTCGACCAGGGCGTGCTGGAGCGACTTGCGCTGATTTCCCTCGGACGCTCCGCCGGATTTTCGCTCGAGGAGATCAAGCGCATGTTCGCGCCGGATGGCCGCCTTCGCATCGAGCGGCGCATGCTCGCGGCCAAGGCCGACGAACTGGGCGGGACGATCCGGCGGCTCGGCGCCCTGCGGCGCGGCCTGCGCCATGCCGCGGCGTGCCCGGCGCCGAACCACCTGGAATGCCCGACCTTCCGCCGGTTGATGGGGCTCGCGAAGCGGGGCGGCAACAAACCCGAGGTGGCGGGCGCCGGCTTCGGGCGCAGGGGCATCAGGCGATGACCGACTGGCTGCAGGCGGAATACCGCGATTTCGACGACCGGCCCCGTGCCATGCTGTGTACCGGGGCACGCGGCACGTACTACTTCCTGTCACGCATCGTGGACGGCCACGGTGCGCGTTCCGACTCGTACGAGGTGTACCGGCTGCCGGCGCCGCGCGAGGGTGACGCCTGCCAGTCCTGGTTCGGTCTGGAGACCCGGGCGCTGGAGCGCCTGCCGGACATCCCGGTGCGGGAGTTTCCCTTCGACTCGGGCGCGCGCCGATTCCTTCCTTACGACCCCATCGCAGCGATGCTCGGCGAATGACGACCTGGGTGGCCCTGATGCGCACCATTCCGTTCGTGGCAGCCGTCCTCGCCGGTGCCTTCGTCTTCGCTGCCGACGTGCATGCCTCATCCGCCGCATCCGACGCGGCGGTGGATGCGGCCTTCTCGACGTGGACGTCGACCACTCCCGGCTGCGCCGTCGGCGTGTCGGTCGATGACCGGATCGTGCTGGAGCGCGCCTACGGCATGGCCGACCTCGAGCATGCCGTGCCGAACCGGCCGGACACGATCTTCGAGGCGGGCTCGGTCTCGAAGCAGTTCACGGCCGCGGCCATCCTGCTGCTCGCCGAGGACGGCAAGCTCCGGCTCGACGACCCGGTGCGCAAGTACGTGCCGGAACTGCCCGAAGTCGCCGCGCCGATCACGATCCGCCAGATGCTGCAGCACACCAGCGGCCTGCGCGACTGGGGCAACGTAGCCTGGATCGGCGGCTGGCCGCGCGGGACGCGCGTGCACACGCACGCGCACGTGCTGGACATCCTGGGACGCCAGGAAGCCCTGAACTTCGCGCCGGGCACGCGCTGGTCGTACAGCAACTCCGGCTACAACCTCGCCGCGGTGATCGTGTCGCGCGTCGCGGGCGAATCCTTCGCCGAGTTCACGCGCAAGCGGATCTTCGAGCCGCTCGGCATGACGCGCACGTCCTGGCGCGACGACTTCACGCGCATCGTCGAGGACCGCGCCGTCGCCTACGCGAAGTCGGGCGACCGCTACGTGCTCGACATGCCGTTCGAGAACGTGCACGGCAATGGCGGGCTCCTGACGACGGTAGGCGACCTGCTGCGCTGGAACCGGAATTTCACGACCCTGGAGGTCGGCGGTCCGGAGTTTGCGCGCGCGATGCAGGCCTCCGGACAGCTCGAAGGCGGCGGGGAGACGGGCTATGGCCTCGGCCTCGGCGTCGGGCGTTACAAGGGAGTCACGGAAACGAGGCACAGCGGCACGACCGGCAGCTACCGTGCCTACCTGGCCCGCTATCCGGACCCACGGGTCTCGGTCGCCGTGCTCTGCAATGCGGGCGACAGCATGCCGCGGGATTCGCTGCATGCGGTTGCGGACCTCTACCTGGCGGACGCGCTGAAGCCCGAACCGGTGCCGGAATCCGTGCCGCTTTCAGCGGGTGAACTCGAGGCCATCACCGGCCTCTATCGCAACATCGACCGCGGCGACGTCATCCGCATCGGGCGAGCGGGCGACGGCCTGCGGCTTGGCGACGACGTGCCGCTCATCGTGCTGTCTGCTTCGCGACTCACGGACGGGGAAGGCACGATTCTCGAGCTGGACGGCGCAGGGCGGGCGCTGATGGACGAAGGCAGCGGCGCGCCGGTGCTGCTCGAGCGCGTCGCCGCGGCGAGACCGTCCGCGGCGCAGCTCGAGGCGCTCGCGGGCCGCTACCTGAGCGACGAAGCGGAGACCGTGTTCGACGTTCGGTTGCGCGACGGCGCGCTTTCGATGACGCAGCGACCGGACATCGTGTATCCGCTCACGCCGCTGTATGCCGATGCCTTCGACAGCGACCTGGGGACGGTGATCTTCCGGCGCGATGACGGCGGCACGGTGACCGCGCTCAGCATCGTGCAGGACCGCGTGTGGGACCTGCGGTTCCGGCGCGCGATGGGCGCCGCACCGAAGCGCGTGCTCGTGTTCGGCGACTCCAACACCTGGGGGTGGATCCCGGTGGAGCGCGGCATTCCGACGACACGGTATCGGCCCGGCCAGCGGTGGCCGGGCGTGACGCAGGCGGCGCTGGGCGACGGCTACGTCATCATCGAAGAAGGCCTGAGCGGCCGCACCACGGACCTGCGCGATGACGATCCCACCGTCAAGGAGCTGACCGGCATGGGCCTGGACGGCAGCGCGTACCTGCCGGCCGCCGTCGCCTCGCACCTGCCGCTCGACCTGGTCGTCATCATGCTCGGCACCAACGACCTCAAGGCCAAGTTCGGCCGCTCGCCGGATGCGATCGCGCTCGGCGTGCGCGGGCTGGTCGAGCAGGTACGCAGGATCGACCGCGGCGCGTGGACGACGTACCCGGCGCCGAAGGTGCTGGTGCTTGCGCCGCCGCCGCTCGTGCAGACGGAAAGGTTTCCGGCGGCAATCCTCGAAGGCGGCATCGAAAAGTCGCGTGCGCTCGCGGGGCTCTACCGGACAGTTGCCGCGGAGACGGGTGCGGCATTCCTCGACGCCGGGGCGGTCACGGACGCGGACGGCGTCGACGGCATTCACTTAAGCGAGTCGGCGCATCGCAAGATCGGGCTCGCGGTGGCCGCAAAGATCAGGGAAGTGCTCGAGTGAATCGCCTCGCCCGTTACGCCTGGGCCAGCCCGAACACGGCGCTCGGACTCGCGCTCGGCATGTTGGCACTGCTGTTCGGCGCGCGCTGGCAGGCGCGGCAGGGCGTCGTCGAATTCGCGGGCGGCGCGCTGGGTGCCTTGTTCGCGGCGCCCTGGCTGGCCTGCCCGTTTCGGGCGGTCACGCTCGGCCACGCGATCCTCGCGACCGATGCCGCGACGCTCGATTGCGCGCGCGCGCACGAGCGAGTGCACGTGAGGCAATATGAGTCGTGGGGACCTTTCTTCCTGCCGGCTTATGCCGCATCCAGCCTGTGGCAGCTGGCCTGCGGCCGGCGTTTCTACCGGGACAACTGGTTCGAGCGGCAGGCGTATGAGCGTTCTTGACCGACGCCGGTTCCTCGGCTGGTGCGCGGCGGCGGCGCTTGCGCCGGCGGCGCGCGCCGCGCCGCGGCTGCGCGTCGTCGTCGCCGGCGCCGGCATCATCGGCGCCTCCGTGGCCTGGCATCTCGCGAAGGCCGGCGCCGACGTCACCGTCGTCGACCGGCAGGGTCCGGCGACGCACGCGAGTCGCGGTTCGTTCGCCTGGATCAACGCCACCTGGTCGAAGCAGCCGCAGCGCTACCACGCGCTGAACCAGGCCGGGGTCGCCGGCTGGAAGCGTCTGCAGCCCGAACTCGGATTGCCGGTGCGCTGGGGCGGCTCGCTCGAGGGCAATGCCGACGCCGGGCTGTCGGCAAAGCTCGCGGACTACGTTGCCGAGCAGCAGGCCTGGGGCGAGGCGACGCGCCTGGCCGGCCCCGACGAGCTCGCGACGCTGGAGCCGAACGTGGATTTCGGCGCGATGCGCGAGGTCGTGTATTCTGCGAACGACGGCGCGACCGACCCGGTCGCCGCGACCCGCGCCTTCCTCGCCGCCGCGACGGCGCTCGGTGCCCGGGTCGAGTATCCCTGCGAACTGACCGGCGTCGCGCGCAAAGCAGGCCGGCTGACAACCGTCCGCACGAGTCGCGGCGAAATACCCGCCGACCGCCTCGTACTCGCGACCGGCGCCGCATCGGATGCAGCGCCGCGCTTCGCGGACTGGGAGCTGCCGCAGCACGACGCACCCGGGCTCACGGCGGTCACGGCGCCCATGCCGCGCCTCGTCAACCGCGTACTCTGGATGCCCGGCGTGCATCTGCACCAGCGTGACGACGGGCGCATCGTGATCGGCGCGGAAGGACGCCCGCCGGCGGGAGAGGCGCATGCGCTGCGCCTGCGGGAGCACCCGAACGACTTCCCGGCACGCGAGATCGCGCTCGAGCACGCCGAGCGCATGCGCGCATCCGCGCTGCGCTTCGTGCCGGGCCTGCCGGCGCTCGAGTTCGAGGACGTGCGCGTCTGCTGGCGGCCCATGCCGCTCGACGGTTTCCCGGTGCTAGGCGCCTCGCCCGCGCGGCCCGACACCTACCTTGCCGTCATGTACAGCGGCGTGACGCTGGCGCCGGTCGCAGGCAGGCTGGCGGCCGAGGAGGTCCTGGGAGGTCCGCTCGCCGATGCCCTCGCGGACTTCCGGCCGGATCGCAAGTTCGAGCCGACGAGCGGCTATTAGCGGGAACTCTGCCGGCGGCGAGCCCGTCGAACGCGTCAACGCCCGGGTCGCGGGCCTTGCAAGGAACCGTCATGAAGACTGCCGCCCTGGTGCTCCTCGCCGCATTTGCGCTGCCGGCCCTCGCCGCTGTCGATCCGGTCGAGGGGCGTGACTACCAGCGCATCAATCCGCCGGTGCCGACCTCGGACTCCGCGAAGATCGTCGTGACGCAGTTCTTCTCGTACCAGTGCCCGCACTGCTACAAGTTCGAGAAGCCGCACGCGGCCTGGGCCGCGAGGCTGCCGTCGGACGTGAAGCCGGATCGGGCGGCGGTCGCGATCGGCCATGCGACCTGGGCGCCGGCCGCGCAGGCCTACTACGCGCTGTCGGCGATGCAGAAGGTGCCGGCGATCGACGACGCATTCTTCGGCGCGATCCACCGGCAGCGGCTCGGGCTGACGGACGAGGCGGGCATCGCCGCCTGGGTGGCGAAGCAGGGGGTCGACCGCGCCGAGTTCGAGAAGATGTACCGGTCGTTCAGCGTCGGGCTGCAGACGCGGCGCGCGGACGAGCTGTCCCGCAAGGTGCGCCTGCCGAGCATCCCGGCGATCCTGGTCGACGGCCGCTACCTGGTGCCGATCAAGGACGACGGCGACTTCCGCGACCAGCTGGCCCTGGTGGACGCGCTGATCGAGCGCGTGCGCCGCGAGCGGGCGGGTGTCAGCCCGGCGGCTCCTTAGCCGCGCGCCGGTAGGCTTCCCGGAAAGGGACGCCTTCTTCCACGACCAGCGCATTCGCGCGCGCCGTCGCGTGGATGTCGTCGTCGAGCCGGATGCGTTCCGGTCGGAACGTGAGTCCCTCCAGCACCACCGGCACGAGGTCCAGCACCTGCGTCGCGACGTCGATGCCGCGGAACAGCGGCGCCTTGATGAGCTGCAGGTCGCGGTGATAGCCGGACGGCAGCCGCGACGTGATGCCGAGCACCTCGACCAGGCAGGCGAGGGCGGTCGCCGAGCGGCCGCGCATCAACTCGAGCACGTCGGGGTTGCGCTTCTGCGGCATGATCGATGACCCGGTCGTCAGTTCCGGCGCCAGCGTCACGAATCCGAACTCGCGCGTGTAGAAGAGCAGCAGGTCGGCCGCCAGCCGGCCGAGGTCCTGCAGCAGGAGCGTGATCTCGAACAACAGTTGCGCCTCGGCCTTGCCGCGCGAGAGCTGCACGGCCGTCACGGGTTCCTGGACTTCCGCGAAGCCGAGCCGCGCGCGCGTCGCCTCGCGCGATACCGGCAGGCCCGGCGTCCCGAAGCCGGCGGCCGAGCCGAGCGGATTGCGGTCGATGCGGCGCACGGACTGCCGCAGGCCCTCGGCATCGTCGCGCACTTCCGCGGCGAAGCCGCGTGCCCACAAGTCGACGCTCGAGGGCATGGCCTGCTGCATGTGCGTATAGCCGGGCAGCGCGATGTCGCCCTGCCGCGCGGCGAGGGTATCGAGTGCGTCCGCGATGGTGTCCGCGCCTTGCGCAAGGCCTTCCGCGACGTCGCGCAGGTACAGGCGCAGCGCCGCCAGGACCTGGTCGTTGCGCGAGCGGCCGAGGTGGATGCGCGCCCCGGCTGAGCCGACCAGGGCGGTGAGGCGTCCCTCGAGCGCGGTCTGGCCGTCTTCCTCCTCGAGCGTCACGCGCCATTCGCCGCGCGCGTGCGAGTCGGCGAGAGTCTCGAGGCCGCTGCGGATCGCCTCGAGGTCGCCGGCCTCGAGCAGCTTCGCGTCGGCGAGCATCTCGGCGTGCGCGATGGAGGCGCGCACGTCGTAGGCGACCAGCCGGTCGTCGAGCGCATGGTCCTCGCCCGCGGTGAAGGCGAGCACGCGCGCGTCCAGGGGCGCGCCCTTGTCCCAGAGCCTGCTCATGCGGCGATCGCCGCGCGGCCGCGGTTCGCGAGCAGGCGGTGCAGCACGGCGCGTTGCACGACCAGGCGGTTGTGCGCCTGGGGCAGGACGGCGCTGCGCGGGCCGTCGAGCAGTTCATCGGCGACGGCGACGTTGCGGCGCACCGGCAGGCAGTGCATGAGCCGGCAGTCGGGGCGTGAACGGGCGAACCAGGATTCGCGCAAGGTCCAGTCGCCGAGCGCCGCACGCTGCGCTGCGTCCGCCGTGGCATCTCCATAGTGCGCCGTCGAGCCCCATTCCTTGGCATAGACGACGTGCGCCCCCGCGAGGGCGGACTCCCGGTCGTCGGTTTCCACCACGCTGCCTCCGGCGGAGGCGGCCGCATCCCGCGCCTTGCGCATCAGCGGTTCCGGCAGGGCGTAACCCTCGGGCCGCAGCACGACGACCTCCATGCCGCGCAGAGCCGCCATGTGCGCGGCGGCGGCGGGCACGGCGAGCGGCAGCGCGCGCGGATGGTTCGCCCAGGAAAGCACGAACTTGCCGCGGCGCGGCACGCCGAGGTCGTCCATCGTCTTCCAGTCCGCGAGCGCCTGGCACGGGTGGTTGACGGCCGACTCCAGGTTGACCAGCGGCTTGTCGCAGAGCGCCGCGATCTTCGTGAACAGGGGTTCGGCGAGGTCCGTCGCCAGGTCGCGGCCCTCGGCAAAGGCGCGCACGCCGAGCGCATCGCAGTAGGAGGCGAGCACCGGGATGCCTTCGCGGATGTGCTCGGCCGCCTTGCCGTTCATCACGACGCCGTCGCCGGTCTCCAGGTCCCAGGTTCCGCTGCCGGGCGTGATCACAAACGAGTGACCGCCGAGCTGCGCCATGGCAGCCTGCATCGAGGCGAGCGTGCGCAGGGACGGGTTGAAGAACACGAGCCCGAGCGTGCGGCCGGCGAGCGCGGCGGGCTCGGGCCGCTCGGCGAGGCGCGCGGCGAGCGCGAGCAGGTCCGCGACGGCGTCGTGGCCGAAGTCGGCGAGGTCGAGGAAGGCTTTCATCAGCTGACGCGGCTCCAGAAGATTCCGGGAAGGGCGAGCATCTTCGAATAGCCGCGGGCGTCCTCGGCCGTCCACTCGCCGGCCGCTTCGCCGTACACGCCGCGGCTCGCCTTCATGAGCGAGTGGGGGGACTCGACGCCTTCCACGAAGGCCGAGCCGGGCCGGAGCAGCACGGTCACCGTGCCGGTGACGCGCGCCTGCGACGAAGCGAGCAACGCTTCGATGTCGCGGCACACGGGGTCGAGGTTCTGGCCTTCGTGCACGAGGTCGCCGTAGGTCGCGGCGACGAGGTCCTTCACGCGCTGCTGGCGGGCGCCGAGCACGAGTTTCTCCAGTTCGCGGTGCGCATCGATCAGCACCGCGGCCGCGGGCGCCTCGAACGCGACCCGGCCCTTGGTGCCGATGATCGTGTCGCCGAGGTGGATGCCGCGGCCGATGCCGAAGGGACCGGCGGCCGCCTCGACGGCCTCGATGAGCGCGACCGGGTCGAGCGGGCGGCCGTCGAATTCGGTCGGCACGCCGCGCTCGAAGGCGAGCGTGATGCGCCGCGGGTCGCGCGGCGACTCGAACGCGCCCGGCGACAGCACCCACGCGGATTCCGGAATGCTGCCCGTGGACGTCAGCGTCTCGCGGCCGCCGATGGTCACGCCCCAAAGGCCGCGGTTGGTGGAGTAGGCCGCGCCGTGCGGCGGGACCGGCAGCCCGTGCGCCTCGAGGTACGCGAGCTGCTCGGGCCGCTTGAAGGCGCGATCGCGCACCGGCGCGAGGATCTCGATGCCGGGCGCCAGCGTGCGCAGCGCGACTTCGAAGCGCACCTGGTCGTTGCCGGCAGCCGTGCAACCGTGCGCGACGGTCGCCGAACCGAGTTCCTTCGCCTTCGCTGCCACCGCCTGCGCCTGCACCGTGCGCTCGGCGCCGACGCAGAGCGGATACAGCTGGCCGCGGCGCACGTTGCCCGCCAGCAGCCACTTCAGGACGCGATCGAAGTACTCGTGGCGCGCATCGACGATGTGGTGCGCCGCGGCGCCCAGCGCGAGCGCACGCGACTCGAGCGCCGCCGCGGCTGCCGCGTCGATCCCGCCCGTGTCCACCGTGACGGTAACCACCGGCCGGCCGTAGGTTTCGGCGAGCCAGGGCACGCAAAAGGACGTGTCGAGGCCGCCGGAGAATGCGAGGAGAATGGGCGCGGGAGCGCCCTCGGCGCGTGCGGGCATGGGGGCCTCAGGCTCGGAGCTTGTCGTGCAGGCGGGCGAGCAGCCGGCGCTGCGTCGCGCTGCCGGCCGTCGCGACGAAGATGGTGTCGTCGCCGGAGAGGGTGCCGACCACCTCCGGCCATTCGGCGCGGTCGAGCACGATCGCGACGCTCTGCGCGGAACCGGCGGTCGTGCGGATCACGGCGAGGTTCGGCCCCGCGGGCCGGATGCTGCGCACGAAGCGCGCGACGGCGGCGAAGTCGTCCACGACCGGCGCGTGCTCGTCCGGCAGGACGTAGCGGTCGCCGCGCTTGGCGACGCCTAGCTCGCGCAGGTCGCGGCTCACGCTCGACTGCGTGGCCGGGAATCCGGCCTTGCCGAGCAGGCGGACCAGGTCCTCCTGCCGGCCGACCGGTGAGCCGGTGATGATGCGGCGCAGTGTCTCGCGGCGTGCATGCATAAAAGTGCAAACATGATGCATAAATATGCAAGAACGGTCAAGCGGCCGGGCCGCGCCCCGTCGCGGGCGGCGAACCGGCTGCCGCAGGCCGGTTGCGAACGTGATTCCGGCTACTTAGGCTCGGCCGCATCCGTCACCTCGGAGCCGCCGGATATGCGCCGCAACCTGACTGCACTGCTCATGCTCGCCTGCGGGATCTTCTCCGCATCGTCCCCGGCCGCGACGCCTGCGGCCGACGCCGGCATCCTGGCCGACCGCATGCTCGCGGCCATCGGCGGCCGGGCCGCCTGGGCGGCGCTGCGCAACACGGTCAACGACTCCCTGCAGTTCCGGCTCGAGGAGCCGACGGTCGTGCGGGCGGTCATCCGTATGGACTTCACTCAGCCGCGGTTTCGCATCGACACTACGGCGCCGGGGCTTGCGCTGGCGCGCGTCGTGGACGGGGAGCGGCACTGGCGGCTCAGCCGTGCCGGTGCGATCGAGGACGTACCGTCCGAAGTCCTCGCTGACGACCGGCGCTGGTACGCCGGCCACGTGTATCGCACGATCCACCGCATCGCCGCGCGCGACCCTGCGCTTCGCCTCGCGGTGAACGGCGCCGGCCGGCTGGAGGTCCACGAGGGCGGGTCGCGCATCGCCTGGTTCGCGCTCGACGTGCGCGGCGAGCCTTACGCGTTCGGCGCGCACGACGACGACGTCGGCAGCATCACTGGTCCGTGGAGCTTCGTCCGGGACGGGATTCACCACCCGACCTGGGTCGCTCGGCCCGACGGCAGCTGGCGCGCCGCGGTTCAGGCGCTCGAGGTCAACGTCGAACTGGACGAAGCCGCGTTCGCGCGGCCGGTGGGCGCCAGCTAGCGGGGACTCCTACCGGCCGCGCGGCCGGTCGCGGCATTCCGCTTCGACGAAGGAGCAATCGCAGGACCCGGCGCTCGCGGACTGCGGCGCGCACTTGGCCGGGCAGACCTGCACCGGCGCGCGCAACCCGCGCTGGAAGAGCACCTCGACCGGACAGGACTGCTGGCCGGAAGGCTTGCACTCGAGCGCGGCCGAGTAGGAAGTCGTGCGGCAGATGATCTCGGGAATTGCGGGCACCGTGACCGCGGTGCGCTCTACCGGGGTCGGGGCCTTGATCGTCTGCGATACGGCGACCGACGCGAATGCGAGGGCGCACAGGGCGATCAGCGTTGGTCGGCTCATGGCGATTCTCCCTTCGTTACGGCATCAGGTCCCGCAGCCGGAACCAGGTCATGGCGGCGACCAGCGTCGGGCGGCGGAACAGCTTGCCGCCCGGGAAGTCCTGGTGCTTCAGCCGCGCGAACACGTCGAAGCGTTCCGCATGGCCGGCGATCGCCTCGGCCAGCACCTTGCCGGCCATGGGCGCGAGCAGCATGCCGTGGCCCGAGTAGCCCTGCAGGTAGTACACGTTCGGCGCGAGCCGCCCGAAGTCCGGGGCGCGGCTCATCGAGATGTCGATCATGCCGCCCCAGGCGTATTCGATCTCGACGTCGGCGAGCTGCGGGAACACCTTCAGCATCCGCTGGCGCGTGGCCCGCGCCGTGCCGAGCGGATCGACGCCGGAGTAGCTGACGCGCCCGCCGAACAGCATCCGGTGGTCGGATGAAATCCGGAAGTAGTCGATGATCCAGTTTAGGTCGGCGACAGCGATGCGCTCCCGCAGCAATGCCGCCGCGCGTTCGGCCCCGAGCGGGCGGGTCGCCACGACGTAGGAAGCGACGCCGATGTTGCGGCGCGCGAGCCGCACGGAGAGTTCTTCGTGGCCGACGTTGGCGCACAGCGCGACGAACGGGGCGCGGACGCTCCCGCGGCCGGTGCGCACCGTGACGGACGCGCCGTGCTCGATCCCGGTGACGCGGCTGTGCTCGTGCAGTCGCACGCCCGCCCCGACCGCCGCACGGCCGATGCCGAGCGTGAAACGCAGCGGATGCACGTGGCCGGCGCCGGTGTCGAGCAGGCCCGCGAGGTAGCGCTCGCTCGCGACCCACTGGCGCACCTCGTCGCGCTCCAGGAAGCGCAGCTTGCCGTAGCCGAAGTCGTCCTCCTGCTCGCGCTGCCATTCGAGCAGCTCCGCGCGTTGCCGCGGCTTGATGCCGACGTGCATGTGGCCCCAGACGAGGTCGCAGTCGATGCGGTGCTCCTCCACCAGGTCGCGCGCCAGGTCGACGCCCTCGATGCTGATGTCCCACAGCCGCTTCGCGTCGTCGTGCCCGAGCTGCGCGGCGAGCTTGGCCATGCCGCAGGCGTAACCGGGGATGATCTGCCCGCCGGACCGGCCGGAGGCCCCGTAGCCGACGCGGTCGGCCTCCAGCAGCACGACCTTGTAGCCGCGCCTGGCGAGGTGCAGCGCGGTCGAGCAGCCAGATAGCCCGGCGCCCACCACGCAGAGGTCGGCCTCGACGTCGCCTTCGAGCGGCGGTGCCGCCGGGCCGCGGCCGGCAGTCGCCTCGTACCAGCTTTCGGCGGGTTTCAGGATCACACCTGCTCCAGGTAGAAGCTGTAATCGAGCGCGGTGAGCCGTGCGTTGAAGTCCTGCATCTCGCCGCGACGGGTCAGCTCGTAGAGCGTCGCGAAGCGTTCGCCCAGGTATTCGCGGATGAACGGGCTCGCGCCGAAGCGCCCGAGCGCGGTCGGCCAGTCCGCCGGCAGGCGCGGCGCGCTGAGCCGCTGCGTATAGGCATTGCCGGTGAGCGGCTCGGGCGGCACGAGCCCGTTCTCGATGCCATGCAGGATGCCGGCGAGCACGACGGCCGCGACCAGGTAGGGATTGGCGTCGGCGCCGGCCAGACGGTGCTCGAGGCGGCGGTCGGCGGCGCCGGACACCGGCACGCGCACGGCGACGCCGCGGTTGTTGTAACCCCAGGTGGCGTTCATCGGCACGTACAGCTCGGGGCGCAGGCGCCGGTAGCTGTTCGCATTCGGCGCGAAGATCGCCATGCCGTCCGCCATCGTCTCGAGCAGCCCGGCTGCGGCCTGCTTCAGCAGCGCATTGCCGAGCGCGTCTTCGGCGGCGAAGACGTTCCGGCCCTCGCCGTCGAGGACGCTCACGTGCTGGTGCATGCCGCTGCCCGGCGCGTCCGCGTAAGGCTTCGCCATGAACGTCGCCTCGACGCCCTTCGAATGCGCGATGCCCTTGACGATGCGCTTGAAGCGGATCGCCTGGTCGCAGGCCTCGCGCGCGTCGGCGACGTGGCGGAGGTTCACCTCCCACTGGTTCGGGCCGCACTCGGCGAGCGCGGCGCCGGTCGCGACGCCCTGCGCCGCGCAGGCGGCGGCGATCGCCTCGAGGATGTCGGAGACCGACTCGAGGTCGGTCATCGAGTTGACCTGGGTGCGCGTCTCGCGCCGACCGGTGAAGCGCGAACGTGGCGGCTGTGCGTGACCCTCGGGCGTGCGTTCCACGTCCACCAGGTAGAACTCGAGCTCGACCGCGACGACCGGCTGCCACCCGCGTGCGGCATATCGGTCGAGAACGGCGTCTAGCACGTGGCGCGGGTCGCCGTAGAACGGCCCGCCGTCGTGGTCGAGCATCTGCACCTGCAGCTGGGCGACGGCCGGCCCCAGCCACGGGGTGGGGTAGAGGGTATTCGGGATCGGGACACACGCCCGGTCGGCGTCGCCTTCGTCGAAGCCGAGGCCGGTCGACTGGATCGTGCCCCCGAGCACGTCGAGGGCGAACATCGAGCCGGGCAGGAACAGCCCGCGCCCGTAGATGGCGGGCAGGTCAGGCCGGTCGATACGCTTCCCGCGCAGGACGCCGCACAGGTCGGGCAGCAGCAGGTCGAAGTACCGCGCCCCGGGATGGGCCGCCAGGAACGCCTCGGCATGGGAAAAATCGTCGCGGACCAGGGCCATTCGTCACCGGGCGTTTAAGATCTTGTAGCGCGAGCCGGGAACGGCCGCCAGGCAGGATAACCAGCCCAGCGGGGCCCGGGCAAGGTTCCCGGGGCAGGACATAATCCGGTCAAAATGCCCCCTTGGGGGCCCCCAGAATGCGCCTCGGTCCGTACATGCCGCGAGGCGCTCCACCCCGGGGATGTGAGAGAATGGGTCCCGTCGAACAGGCCTCCTGACCGGCGGCCGTTCAAAATAATTAACAGATGAACATGCGCAAGCCGATCATCGGAATACCGGCCGACCGCCGCCTTTTGAACTCGCACTGGTTCCACTGCGTGGGCGAGAAGTACATCAACGCCGTGGTCCAGGCCGCCGACGCCGTGCCCGTACTGGTGCCGGCGCTCGGCGAGCGTTACCTGCGCGAGTGGCTGGCATCCTTCGACGGAATCCTGTTCACCGGCAGCCCGTCGAACGTGGAGCCGCGCCACTACCGGGGGCCGCAGTCCGACCCGGGCACCTGGCACGACCCGGAACGGGACGCGACCACGCTGCCGATGATCAACGGCGCCCTCGAGGCGGGGCTGCCGATCTTCGGCATCTGCCGTGGGTTCCAGGAGATCAACGTCGCCCTCGGCGGCACGCTCGCGCAGAAGCTGCACGAACTGCCCGGCCGGCTCGACCACCGCGAGGACAAGGAACAGCCGCTCGAGGAGCAGTACGGCCCCGCGCACGAGATCGAGCTGGTCGAGGGCGGCGTGCTGCACCGGATCGCCGGCAGCCGCACGCTCCAGGTCAACTCGCTGCACTCGCAGGGCGTCGAACGCCTCGCGCCGCGCCTGGTCACGGAGGCCAAGGCGCCGGACGGCGTGATCGAGGCCTTCCGCATCGACGGCGCGAAGACCTTCGCGCTCGCGGTGCAGTGGCACCCGGAATGGAAGGTGATGGAAAACCCGTTCTCACGCGCGCTGTTCGCCGCCTTCGGGCAGGCCGGGCGTGAGCACGCAACGAGGCGCCCGCGATGAGCGACATCCAGCAGTTCCTGAAGGACCACGGCATCACCGAGGTCGAGGCGCTCGTGCCGGACATGGCGGGCGTTGCGCGCGGCAAGGTGATGCCGGCGGAGAAGTACGCCGAAGACGAGGGCATGCGCCTGCCGGAGTCGATCTTCCTGCAGACCGTCACGGGCGAGTACCCGTCGGACGACAGCTCGATCCATCCGTCCGAGATCGACATTGCGCTGACCGGCGACCCGAAGACCATCCGCGTCGTTCCCTGGGCCGCGGAGCCGACGGCGCAGGTGATCCACGACTGCTTCTACGACGACGGCCGGCCGGTGCCGATGGCGCCGCGCTACGTGCTGCGCCGCGTGCTCGACCTGTACACGGCCAAGGGCTGGCGCCCGGTCGTGGCGCCGGAACTCGAGTTCTTCCTGGTCGAGCCGAACACCGACCCGGATTACCCGCTCAAGCCCCCGATCGGCCGCTCGGGCCGCGCGGAGATCGGCAGGCAGGCCTACAGCATCGCGGCGGTCAACGAGTTCGACCCGCTGTTCGACGACATCTACCAGTTCTGCGAGGCCCAGGATCTCGACATCGACACGCTGATCCACGAGGAAGGCGCGGCGCAGATGGAGATCAACCTGAACCACGGCGACGCGCTCGACCTGGCCGACCAGGCCTTCCTGTTCAAGCGCACCGCGCGCGAGGCGGCGCTGCGGCACAAGATGTACGCGACGTTCATGGCCAAGCCGCTCGCGGGCGAGCCGGGCAGCGCGATGCACATCCACCAGAGCATCGTGGACGCCAAGACCGGCGACAACATCTTCAGCGACGCGGAAGGCAAGCCCTCGGCGCTGTTCGAGTCGTTCATCGCCGGCCTGCAGAAGTACCTGCCCTCGTCGATGTCGCTGTTCGGCCCGAACGTCAACAGCTACCGGCGCATCACGCGCTACCACTCCGCGCCGATCAACGTGCAGTGGGGCTTCGACAACCGCACCGCGGGCCTGCGCGTGCCGGTCTCCGAGCCGCAGGCGCGGCGCGTGGAGAACCGCCTCGGCGGCGCGGACGCGAACCCCTACCTCGCGATCGCGGCCTCGCTCGCCTGCGGCTACCTAGGCATGATCGAGGGCCTGAAACCGACCGCGCCGATCACGGGTTCCGCGTACGACCTGCCGTTCTCGCTGCCGCGTTCGCTGGCCGATGCGCTCGCGCTGCTGCAGGCGAACAAGCAGCTGGTCGAGGTGTTCGGCGAACGCTTCGTTGCGGCATACTGCGCGGTGAAGGAAAACGAGTACGAGACGTTCTCGCGGGTGATCAGCTCGTGGGAACGGGAACACCTGCTGCTGAACGTCTGACGCCGGGGGAACAGCCATGAGCGCGAAGCCGAGGATCACCGAACGCGGAACGCGCGACTGGCAGGAACTCGACTCCCGGCACTACCTGCACCCGTTCACCGATTTCCGCGCGCTGGCCGCGGAGGGGGCGCGCGTCATCGCGCGCGCCGAGGGCGTGCACCTCTACGATTCCGAGGGCCAGAAGATCCTCGACGCCATGTCGGGCCTCTGGTGCGTGAACATCGGCTACGGGCGCAAGGAGCTGGCCGAGGTCGCGGCCCGCCAGATGCAGGAGCTGCCGTACTACAACAGCTTCTTCAAGAGCACGCATACGCCCGCGATCGAGCTGGCGCAGCTGCTCGACGAGCTGACCCCGAAGCAGTTCCACCGCGTGTTCTTCACGCAGTCCGGCTCCGAGGCGAACGACACGATCCTGCGCATGGCGCGCCGCTACTGGGAGCTGATGGGGCAGCCGAAGCGCAACGTCGTGATCAGCCGCGTCAACGCCTACCACGGCAGCACGGTCGCGGCGGCGAGCCTCGGCGGCATGGCGTTCATGCACGCCCAGGGCGGGCTGCCGATCCCGGACATCGTGCACATCGAGCAGCCGTACTGGTACGAGAACGGCATCGACGTCTCGCCGGAGGAATACGGCCTGCGCGCCGCGCGCCGCCTCGCCGAGAAGATCGAGGAGATCGGGCCCGAGCGCGTCGCGGCCTTCATCGGCGAGCCGGTGCAGGGCGCCGGCGGCGTGATCGTCCCGCCGTCCACCTACTGGCCGGAGATCCAGCGCATCTGCCGCGAGTACGGGATCCTGCTGATCGCCGACGAGGTGATCTGCGGCTTCGGGCGCACCGGCCAGTGGTTCGGCAGCGACCATTTCGGCATCGACCCCGACTTCATGACGATCGCCAAGGGCATCACCTCCGGCTACCAGCCGCTCGGCGGCGCCATGGTCTCGGACAAGGTGGCGGACGTGCTGATCGAGAAGGGCGGCGAGTTCGCGCACGGCTTCACCTGGTCCGGCCACCCCGTGTGCTGCGCGGTCGCGATCGAGAACATCCGCATCATGCAGCGCGAGAAGATCGTCGAGCGCGCGCGCGAGGAGATCGCGCCGTACTTCCAGAAACGGCTGCGCGAGCTGGCGGACCACAGGCTGGTCGGCGAGGTGCGCGGCGTCGGCATGCTGGGCGCGATCGAGCTGGTCGCGCACAAGGGCAGCCGGACCTTCTTCCGCGACCGCGGCGCGGTCGGCCTCGTGTGCCGCGACCACTGCTTCAGGAACGGGCTGATCATGCGCGCGGTCCGCGACACCATGATCACGGCGCCGCCGCTCGTGATGACGAAGGAGAACGTGGACGAACTGGTGGACAAGGCCAGGCGCTGCCTGGACCTGACCGCGAAAGACATCGGCGTCGGCTGAGGGGAGGGCGATGATGCGAGCGATTCGACTCTGGCCGGTTGCCGCGCTGGCGGCGCTCGCGGCCTGCGGCGGCAAGCCCGAGACCTCGGCCGCACCCGGGGAACCGGCGCCCGAGGAAAAAGTCGTCAGCGTCCTCAACTGGTCCGACTACATCGCCGAGACGACCAACGCCGACTTCGAGGCGAGGACCGGCATCAAGGTCACCTACGACGTGTTCGACTCGAACGAGGTGCTCGAGACCAAGCTGCTCGCCGGCCGCTCGGGCTACGACGTCGTGGTGCCGACCGGGCCGTTCCTCGAGCGCCAGATCAAGGCGGGCGTGTTCCTGCCGCTCGACAAGTCGAAGCTCCCGAACCTTGCAAACATGGACCCGGAGATCATGCAGAGACTGGCCGCGCACGACCCGGAAAACCGGCATGCGGTCACTTACCTGTGGGGCACGGTCGGCCTCGGCTACAACCCGGAGCTGGTCCAGCGCGCGCTCGGCACGGACACGATCGACAGCTGGAGCGCGATCCTCGAGCCGGAAAGTGCGGCGAAGCTCGCCAAGTGCGGCATCACGATGCTGGACGCGCCGAGCGACATCGCCAGCACGGTCGCGATCTACCTGGGCCTGGACGCGAACACCGAGAAGCCCGAGGACCTCAAGCTCATCGAAGACACGCTGATGGCGGTGCGGCCGTACATCCGCTATTTCCACTCGTCCTCGTACATCAACGACCTGGCCTCGGGCGAAATCTGCGTGGCGCTCGGCTGGAGCGGCGACATGCTGCAGGCCCGCGACCGCGGCGCCGCGGCGGCAAGGCCCGTCACGGTGAAGTACGCGATTCCCAAGGAAGGGGCGATCAACTACTTCGATGCGCTGGCGATCCCTGCCGACGCGCCGCACCCCGACAACGCGCACGCTTACATCAACTACCTGATGGACCCCGAGGTCATCGCGAAGGTGACCAACAAGACGCGCTTCGCCAATGCCAACGCCGCGGCGCTGCCGTTCGTGGCGGAGGACATCAGGAACGACCCGGGTATCTACCCGACGGCGGAAGTCCGGGCGCGGCTGCATCCGGACCTGGTCGAGTCGCAGGAGTTCAGCCGCGACCTGAACCGCGCCTGGACGCGCATCCGCAGCGGGCAGTGAGCGCTTGAACCCGCGCAGCGCAGGCGGGATCGGCGTCGCGATTGTCCTGCTGGCCGCCTGCGGCGGCCCGGACCCGGATTCTCCGGCCGGTGCGCCGGCCGCGGAAGAGAAGGTCCTGCACGTCTACAACTGGGTCGACTACATCGGCCCGACGACGATCGCGGATTTCGAAGCGAAGACCGGCATCAAGGTCTTCTACGACACCTACGACTCGAACGAGATCCTCGAGACCAAGATGCTGACCGGCCGGTCGGGCTACGACGTCGTATTCCCGTCCGGCGTCCCGCTCGCGCGCCAGATCGGCGCCGGCGCGATCGGAAGGCTCGACAAGTCGAAGCTTCCCAACCTCGTGCACCTGGATCCGTTCGCGATGGAACGCATCGCGTTCAACGATCCCGGCAACGCGCACGCGATCCCCTGGATGTGGGGGACGGCGGGCCTGGGCTACAACCCCGCCAAGGTCGCGAAGGTGCTCGGGACCGATCGCCTCGACAGCTGGGATGCCGTCTTCGATCCGGCGATTGCGTCGAAGCTGGCGAAATGCGGCATCGCGTTCATGGACGTGCCCGAAGACAACTTCATGATCGCCCGCATCCACCTGGGCCTGGATGCCAACAGCCTGGACCTCGGCGACCTCGCCAAAGTGGAGGCCCTGTTCAAGGGGGTGCGGCCCTACATCCGCTATTTCAACACGTCGCAACTGGTCAACGACCTCGCGAGCGGCGAGATCTGCGTCGCCGTCAACTGGAACGGCTACATCATCCAGGCCCGCGACCGCGGTGCGGCAGCGGCGGATCCGGTCGAGATCGTCTACACGATCCCGAAGGAAGGCAGCTACATCTGGTTCGACGTGGCGGCGATGCCGGCCGATGCGCCGCACCCGGGGAATGCGCATGCCTTCCTCAACTACCTCATGGAGCCCGAAGTCATCGCGAAGGTGAGCAACCGGATCGGTTACGCGAACGGCAACCTCGACTCCCTGCCGTTCCTCGACGCGCGGGTCCGTGACGACCCGGCCGTCTATCCGCCCGAGGAGATCCGGTCGAAGCTGCCCCCGGATACGGCCGAGTCGCCGTCCTATATCCGCGAGGCCGGCCGCGCGTGGACTCGCATCAAGACGGGCCAGTAGACTCGCTGTCCAAGGGGGGACCATGGCCAGCCTGCGACCGGACCAGAAAAACGAGCCCTGGAAGGACCCGGGCGCCCAGCCCTACGTCAGGCTCGAGAAGCTGACCAAGAAATTCGGCGACTTCGTCGCCGTCGACGACGTCACCCTCAACATCTACCGCAACGAGATCTTCTGCCTGCTCGGCGGCTCGGGGTCGGGCAAGACGACGCTGCTGCGCATGATGGCGGGCTTCGAGCGCCCGACCGAAGGCCGCATCTGGATCGACGGCGCGGACGTCACGGAAGCGCCGCCCTACGAGCGGCCGGTCAACATGATGTTCCAGTCCTACGCGCTGTTCCCGCACATGAGCGTGCAGAAGAACGTCGCCTTCGGGCTGCGCCAGGACCGCGTGTCGCGCTCCGAGATCGACGCGCGCGTGGACGAGATCCTGAAGCTCGTGCGCATGGAATCCTTCGCGCAGCGCATGCCGCACCAGCTCTCGGGCGGCCAGCGCCAGCGCGTCGCGCTGGCGCGCGCCCTGGTCAAGCGCCCGAAGCTCCTGCTGCTCGACGAGCCGCTCGCGGCCCTCGACAAGAAGCTGCGCGAGCACACGCAGTTCGAACTGCTCAACATCCAGGAGACCCTCGGCGTCACCTTCGTGGTCGTGACCCACGACCAGGAAGAGGCGATGACGCTGGCGACGCGCATCGGCGTGATGAACCACGGCGAGATCGTCCAGGTCGGCACGCCGTCCGACATCTACGAATACCCGGGCTCGCGTTTCGTCGCCGACTTCATCGGCTCGGTCAACCTGTTCGAGGGCCGGATCGTCGAGGACGAGCCGGACTACGTGCGCGTCGCCTCGAACGAGCTGGGCGGCACTTTCCACGTGGGCCACGGCGTCAGCGCCGCGCCCGACGCGACGGTCTGGGTCGCCCTCCGGCCGGAGAAGATCGTCCTCGGCCGCGAGCGACCCGAGGGGGAGGGCGATAACCGGGTGGAGGGCACCGTCGCCGAGGTCGCCTACCGCGGCGACCAGTCTCTGTACCTCGTGAAGCTCGCGAGCGGCCGGCAGATGCGCGTGACCCAGCCGAACCGGCTCCGCCAGGGCGCGGGGGACCGCATCCGCTGGGACGACCGCGTGTGGCTGTCGTGGGATTCCTCGAGCCCGGTGGTGGTCACGCAGTGAGCAAGCCCTTCCTGCTGGGCGAGCTGATGGCGTGGATCCGCGCGCACGGCCCCTGGCGCTGGGCCTCGCAGGGTCTGCGCGCGCGCGGCTATTCCGGACGCACGCTGGTCACGGCGGTGCCCTACCTGTGGCTCCTGCTGTTCTTCCTGCTGCCGTTCCTGATCGTGCTGAAGATCTCCGTGTCGGAGATGCAGCTCGCGATGCCGCCCTACCAGCCGCTCGTGACGTGGATTTCCGACGGCGCCGTCTCGCTCAGGGTCAGCTTCGAGAACTACCTGTTCCTGCTGAAGGATTCCCTGTACTGGAAGTCCTACCTGAACTCGATACAGACCGCGGCGATCTCGACCGTGATCTGCCTGCTGATCGGCTACCCGATGGCCTACGGCATCGCGCGCAGTCCCGCCGCCTGGCGGAACCTCCTGCTGCTGCTCGTGATGCTGCCGTTCTGGACCTCGTTCTTGCTCCGCGTCTACGCGTGGATCGGCATCCTCAAGAACAACGGCGTGATCAACAACCTGCTGATGGCTGTCGGCATCATCGACGAGCCGATCGTGATGCTGCAGACGAACTTCGCGATGTACATCGGCATCGTCTACTCCTACCTGCCGTTCATGGTGCTGCCGCTGTACACGGCGATCGAGAAGCTCGACGAGTCGCTGCTCGAGGCCGCGGCCGACCTCGGCTGCCGGCCGGTCAAGGCCTTCTTCCGCATCACGGTGCCGCTGACCATGACCGGCATCATCGCCGGCTGCATGCTGGTGTTCATCCCGGCGGTCGGCGAGTTCGTGATCCCGGCGCTGCTCGGCGGCCCGGACGCGCTGATGATCGGGCGCGTGCTGTGGGAGGAATTCTTCAACAACCGCGACTGGCCGGTGGCGAGCGCGGTGGCGATCGTGATGCTGTTCGTGCTGGTCGTGCCGATCATGATCTACCAGCGCTCGCAGGGACAGCAGCTCGGGGCGCACCGGTGAACCGGCGCTCGCGCTTCGTCACGGCGGCGATGGTCGGGGGCTTCCTGTTCCTGTACCTGCCGATCGTGCTGCTGGTCGTGTTCTCGTTCAACGAGTCCCGGCTGGTCACGGTCTGGGGCGGATTCTCGACCAAGTGGTACGGCGAGCTGTTCCGCAACCAGCAGATCCTCGGCGCCGCCTGGCTGTCGTTCAAGATCGCCGCGATGAACGCGACCGGCGCGACCATCCTCGGCACGCTCGCCGGGCTCGCGCTCGCGCGCTTCGGCAACTTTCGCGGCCGCCCGCTGCTGACCGGGCTCGCGACCGCGCCGCTCGTCATGCCGGAAGTCATCACCGGCCTGTCGTTGCTGCTCCTGTTCGTCGCCATGGAGCAGGCGATCGGCTGGCCGGCCGGGCGCGGCATCACGACGATCACGATCGCGCACATGACCTTCTCGATGGCTTACGTCACGGTGGTCGTGCAGTCGCGCCTCGCGACGCTCGACCAGTCGCTGGAGGAGGCGGCGATGGACCTCGGGGCGCGGCCGGCCAAGGTCTTCTTCCTGATCACGCTGCCGATCATCCTGCCCGCGATCCTCGCCGGCTGGCTGCTCGCCTTCACGCTCTCCTGGGACGACCTCGTCATCACCAGCTTCGTCACCGGGCCGGGGTCGAGCACGCTGCCGGTCGTGATCTTCTCGAAGGTGCGCCTCGGCGTGAGCCCGGACATCAACGCGCTCGCGACGCTCCTGATCCTCGCGGTCGCCCTGTTCACGACCGTCTTCGGCCTGTACATGATCCGCCAGCAGAAGCGGCGCGACCTGGAAGTGCAGCGCGCGGTGGCTGCCAACGAGTGATGCCCGACTCCAAGCTGCCGCGGGTCGGCACCACGATCTTCACCGTGATGTCCCGGCTCGCGGCCGAGACGGGCGCGATCAACCTCGGCCAGGGTTTCCCCGACTTCCAGCCGCCGGAGCGCCTGCGGCGCCTCGTGGGCGAGCACCTGGCTGCCGGGCACAACCAGTACGCGCCGATGGCTGGGCTGCCTGCGCTCTGCGAGGCGATCGCCGTGCAGGCCGTGCGCCGGCACGGCTGGCGCGTCGACCCGGCGGCGGAGATCACGGTGACCGCGGGCGGCACCGAGGCGCTTTTCGCGGCGATCCACGCGGTCGTGCGCGCAGGCGAGGAGGTGATTCTGCTCGACCCGAGCTACGACTCCTACGGGCCCGCCGTCGAGCTCGCGGGCGGGCGCGTCGTGCACGTGCCGCTCGCGGTCGCGGACTTCGGCATCGACTGGGAGCGGCTCGCCGCCGCCATCGGACCGCGCACCCGGATGCTCATCGTCAATACGCCGCTGAACCCGGCCGGGTCGGTGCTGGCGCCCGGCGACTGGGAGCGTATCGCAGGGCTGCTCGAAGGACGCGACGCCTATGTGTTGTCGGACGAGGTCTACGAGGCGCTCGTCTTCGACGGCCGCCGTCACGCCGGCGTGCTCGGCTGCGAGCGGCTGCGCGGGCGCGCATTCGCGGTGTTCTCGTTCGGCAAGACCTTCAACGCGACGGGCTGGAAGGTCGGCTACTGCGTGGCCGCGCCGCCCCTCACCGCCGAATTCCGCAAGGTGCACCAGTACCTGACGTTCGCGGTCTCGACGCCCGTGCAGCATGCCATCGCGGATTTCATGCGCGAAGCGCCGGAATTCGTCGATGGCCAGGCGTCGTTCTACCAGGCACGGCGCGACCGCTTCGCGGCATTGCTCGCCGGCTCGCGGTTCTCGCTGCGCCCGGTGCACGGGACCTATTTCATGCTGGCAGACTACTCCGCGGTTTCCGACCTTCCGGACGCCGCATTCTGCGAGAAGCTGACCCGCCGGCACGGCGTGGCGGCGATTCCGCTGTCGCCCTTCTGCGACGAGCTGCCTGCAGCGCGGCTGGTCCGATTCTGCTTTGCTAAGGAAGATTCGACCCTGGAGGCCGCCGCGGCGAAACTTCGCGCCGTGTGAGCGGTCCCCGGGAGTACACCCCGCGAGGGACCGCACATGAATGCCTTCAAGCCCTTGGGCCCCGCCATCGCGCTCGCGCTCGCCGCCTGCGGCGGCAGTGATGGCGGTGGCGGCATCCCGCCGCCGACTCCCGTGCCGCCTGCCTGCGCGTCCGGCCTGGAGACGCCGCGCGTTTTTGCAAACCTCAGCTTCGAATCGCCGGTCGCCATGAAGCAGGCGCCGAACGATGCTTCGCGCTGGTTCGTCGCCGAGCAGGGCGGCCGGATCCGTGCCTTCGAAAATGACCCGGATGCGGATGCGGCGGTCAACTTCGTGGATCTGACCGGTCGCGTGCACGCCGACGGCGAAGCGGGGTTGCTCGGCATGGCCTTCCACCCGGACTTCGCTGTGAACGGCCGCGTGTACCTGAACTTCAGCGAGCTGGTCGGCGGCCAGGTGCGCTCGGTGACGGCGGAGTTCACCAGCGCCGACGGCGGCCAGACACTCGCGCCGGCCTCCGAACGCGTCCTGCTCACGGTTGCAAAGTCCGCGACCAATCACAATGGCGGCAACCTCGAGTTCGGCCCGGACGGTTACCTGTATATCGGCCTCGGCGACGGCGGCGGTTCCGGCGACCCGGACGGCAATGCCCAGGATCCGCAGCGCCTGCTCGGCAAGTTCCTGCGCATCGACGTGGATGCGCAGCCGGGCGGCGCGCCGTACGGAATCCCCGCCGACAATCCCTCGGCCGCCAACCCGCTGTGCAACGTCGATGGCACCGGGTTGCAGGACTGCCCCGAGATCTTCGCGACGGGATTCCGCAACCCCTGGCGCTGGAGCTTCGACCGCCAGAACGGCGACCTGTGGGCCGGCGACGTGGGGCAGGGCAGCTGGGAGGAAATCGACCTTGTCGTGCTCGGCGGCAACTACGGCTGGAACATCCGCGAAGGCGCGCACTGCTTCGAGCCGGCGAGCGGCTGCCAGACGGCGGGACTGATCGACCCGCTCGCCGAATACGATCACGACGTCGGGTTCTCGATCACCGGCGGCTACGTCTACCGCGGCGGCCAGGCGACCGAGGTCGCGGGCCGCTACGTGTTCGGCGACTTCGGCGGCATGATTTCCTCGCTCGCGCCTGACGGCGCAGGCGGTTTCGACATCGTCGAGCACGTGCCGCAGGGCTGCGCGCCGGAAGGCGCGTCAGGGAACCTGCAGATATCGTCGTTCGCCGAGGACCTGGACGGCGAGCTGTTCCTGCTGGACTTCGGGCGCGGCCAGGTGCACGCCCTCGAGTTCACCGAATAAGAGGGGTGCGTCCCCTTTTACGCCGCGTCGAGCGCGTCCTTCGGAGCTGGCTGAGAGCCCGCCGGCATCGGCTGCTCGGCAGTCCGGCGCATCACGCGCCCGTACACCCCGCGCCCGGAGTTGCGCCGCGTCATGACGAGCTGCCACAGGTGCAGCTTCTCGACGTCGAAGGCGGCCTTGCAGGACATCAGGTAGTAGTTCCAAAGCCGCCGGAAGCGCTCGTCGAACGGCCGCTTGGTCGGCAGGGCGCGGATCTGATCCCAGTTTGCGTTGAACCGGTCGTACCAGGCCTGCAGGGTCGGCGAGTAATAGTGCCCGTAGTTCTCCCAGTCCTCGATCACGAACTTGCCCTCGGCGGCGTCCGAGAGCTGGTGCATGGCGGGCGCCATGGAGTTCCTGAAGATGTACTTCTCGATCCACGGATCGACGACGGTCGTCTCTTCGCAATTGCCGATCGTGTGCAGCAGGAACAGGCCGCTCGGCTTCAGCATCTGGTGCACGACGTCCATGATGCCGGCGTAATTCTTGTAGCCGACGTGCTCGATCATGCCGACGATCGAGATCTTGTCGAACGGGGGCAGGCCGGACTCCGGCAGGTCGCGGTAATCGAGCTTGCGGATCGCGACCGGCAGTCCCTTCGTGTACTCCACCGCGTAACGGATCTGCTCCTCCGACAGGCTGATGCCCGTGACCTCGCAGCCGCGCGTCTGGGCGGCGTACTTCGCGAATCCGCCCCATCCGCAGCCGATGTCGAGCAGGCGATCGCCGGCCTTCAGCTCGAGCTTGTCGCAGAGCATCTCGAGCTTGATGACCTCGGCGCGGTCGAGGTCGGTCGTGCCGTCAAAGAAGCAGCAGGTGTACTGGTTCCAGGGCCCGAGGAAGAGGGCGTACATCCGGTGGTCGATGTCGTAGTGCTCTTCGGCGACGGCACGCGAGCGGCTCTTCGTCTGCAGGTTGGTGAGCCGGGACTGCAGCGTCTTCAGCGCGCCGGCGGCGCGGATCAGCGGCCGCTGCTGGGCGTCGGTGCTGAGCACGCGGCGGAACAGCTCGTCGAGCGCGTCGCAGTCCCAGTCGCCGTCCATGTACGACTCGCCGATGCCAAGCGAGCCGCGCAGCGCGCGGCGATAGAGGCGGTCGTTGCGGACGCGGATGTCCCAGGGGCGGTCGCCGTCAACGGCCACGCCCGATCCCTCGAGCAGGGATTCCAGCAGCGGCTTGAAGAGGCGGTTGCTCATGACGGGGCCGGCCGCATTCTAAACCCGGGCGGGCGTAGAATGTCACCCGTGGCCACGGTCAGCCCTTCGCGAGCGGCAGCACGGTGGATTCCTTGATCACCGTGACCACGATCGACGAGTTCACCGACTGCACGTGCGGGACCTTCGACAGGTGATCGAGGAAAAAGGCCTCGTACTCCTTCATGTCGTGCGTGACGATGCGCAGCAGGAAGTCCCACTCGCCCGTCAGCGTGCAGCAGTCGAGCACTTCCGGCCGGTCGCGGATCGCGCGCTCGAACTGCGCAAGCGCGTCACGGCCCTGGCTGTTCAGCTTCACGTGCACGTACACCATCACGTCGAGCCCGAGCGCCGTGCGGTCGAGCAGGGCGACCCGGCGGCGGATCACGCCGTCGCGCTCGAGCTGCTGGATCCGGCGCCAGCAGGTCGTATTGGCAAGCCCGAGCTTGGCCGCGACGTCCGCCGCCGACTGGGCGCCGTCGCGTTGCAGCTCGTCGAGGATTCGGCGGTCCGTCGCGTCGATGGTCATTGGAACAATCCTTTCGCATGTGGCGCCTTGGCGAAATGATTATTTCATTATTTTGCAGGACAGTACAAGAAACCTCCGTCGGGCCGATGACGACGGGTACGATGCGCGGCTGAATCCCCGGCCGCGCCGCATCGCGAGGGAACCGATGGCCGCGAAGTCCCGCCTGCACGTCCCGAAGACGCCCGCCCGTCCCGGCGAGGCGCCTGATTTCGGTTACCTCAAGCTGTCGCCGGCAGGCGCGATGGAACGCCCGGACGTCGGCGTGCCCGCGAACCGGATCCGCCACCTGGCCGACGGGCTCGTGCGCGTCCTGGACGACCAGCACCGCGCGGTCGGCCCCTGGAACCCGCACCTCGACCCGGCGGAGCTGCAGGTGGGACTGCGGCACATGCTGCTGACGCGCGTCTTCGACGATCGCATGCAGCGCATCCAGCGCTCCGGAAAGATCTCCTTCTACATGCGCTCGCTCGGCGAGGAAGCCGTGTCCGTCGCGATGGCGATGGCGCTCAAGCCCTCGGACATGCTGTTCCCCTCGTATCGGAACCAGGGCCTCTACGTCGTGCGCGGCCGGCCGGTCGTGGACCTCATGTGCCAGCTGCTCTCCAACACGCGCGACATGTGCAAGGGCCGGCAGCTGCCCGTCATGTACCACTGGCGCGACGGCAACATCTTCTCGATTTCCGGCAACCTCGCGACGCAGTTCCCGCAGGCGGTCGGCTGGGCGATGGCGGCCGCGATCAAGGGCCAGGACGACCTCGCGGTGAGCTGGATCGGCGAGGGCTCCAGCGCCGAGGCGGATTTCCACCACGCGCTCTTGTTCGCTTCCGTTTACAAGGCGCCGGTGATCCTGTGCGTCGTCAACAACCAGTGGGCGATCTCGACCTTCCAGGGCCACGCGGGAGGCGAGCGCGAGACCTTCGCGGCGCGCGGGCCCGGCTACGGCATCGCCGGCCTGCGCGTGGACGGCAACGACTTCCTCGCCGTGCACGCGGTCACGCAGTGGGCCGCGGAGCGCGCCCGCACCGGCGCCGGCCCGACGCTGATCGAGCACGTCACGTACCGCGCCGCCGCCCACTCGACCAGCGACGACCCGGCGCGCTACCGGCCGAAGGACGACTACCAGAAGTTCCCGCTCGGCGACCCCGTCGATCGGCTCAAGAACCACCTGGTCGCCCTGGGCGAGTGGTCGGAGGAGCGCCACCAGGCGCTCGTGAAGGAACTCGAGGAGCACGTGGCCAAGTCCTGGAAGGAGGCCGTGAGCCACGGCACGCTGACCGATCCGCCTCGGCTCGACCCGGGGCTGATGTTCGAGGACGTCTTCAAGGAGACGCCCCCGCACCTGCGCCGGCAGGCGGCGGAGATGCGCGCCGAGATCGAGGGATCCTGACGCCATGGCCCAGATGAACATGATCCAGGCGCTGAACTCGGCGATGGACATCAAGCTCGGACAGGACCCCTCGGTCGTCGTCCTTGGCGAGGACGTCGGCTACTTCGGGGGCGTGTTCCGCGTCACCGACGGGCTGCAGCGCAAGTACGGCGAGAGTCGCGTCCTGGACACGCCGATCGCCGAGGGCGGCATCATCGCCGCGGCGATCGGCATGGCGGTGAACGGCCTCCGGCCGGTCGCCGAGATCCAGTTCGCCGACTACATCTACCCGGGCTACGACCAGATCGTCAGCGAACTCGCGCGCATCCGCTACCGCAGCGCCGGTGAGTTCTCGGCGCCGGTCACGGTGCGCACGCCCTGCGGCGGCGGCATCCGCGGCGGCCAGACCCATTCGCAAAGTCCCGAGGCCCTCTTTGCGCACGTCACCGGCCTCAAGGTCGTGATGCCCTCGAATCCCTACGACGCAAAAGGGCTCCTGATCGCCGCGATCGAGGACGATGACCCGGTCGTGTTCTTCGAGCCGAAGCGCATCTACAACGGCCCTTTCGACGGCAATCCGCACAAGCCGGCGGTGCCCTGGAGCACCCACGAGAAAGGGGCGGTGCCCGACGGCCACTACACGGTGCCGATCGGCAAGGCCGAAATTGCCCGTCCGGGAAGTGACCTCACCGTCGTCACCTATGGCACCATGGTGCACGTCGCCGAAGCCGCGGCGCGCGGACTCGGGCTCGACGCGGAGATCGTCGACGTGCGCACGATAGTGCCGCTCGATGTGGACACGATCTGCAGTTCGGTCGCCCGCACCGGCCGCTGCGTCGTCGTGCACGAGGCGACGCGCTTTGCCGGCTTCGGCGGCGAGCTCTCGGCCACGATCCAGGAGAACTGCTTCTGGAACCTCGAGGCGCCGATCCTGCGCGTCGCCGGCTGGGACACGCCGTATCCGCACGCTTTCGAGTGGGAGTACTTCCCGGGCGAGGCGCGCGTCGCGAAAGCCCTGAAGGCCGTCATGGAGGCCTCATGAGCCGCTACGTATTCAAGATGCCCGACCTCGGTGAAGGCACGGTCACCGCCGAGGTCGTGGAATGGAAGGTCAAGGTCGGCGACCAGGTCCAGGAGGACCAGGTCATCGCCGAGGTGATGACCGACAAGGCCGCGGTCGAGATACCCTCGCCGGTGACGGGCCGCGTCGTCTCGCTCACCGGCCAGCCGGGGGAAATGGTCGCAGTCGGGTCGGAACTGATCACGTTTGACACGTCGGGTGCGGCGCCGGCTGAGGCACCGGCGGCGGTCGCCGCGCCGCCTGCCGCCGCTCCGAAGGCGCAGGCCGCCACGGTGGCCCCGGCCCTCCCGGCTGCGGGCACGCCGGCGACACGCGTGATGGCCTCGCCGGCGACCCGCCGCAAGGCGCATGTCGCGGGCGTGGACCTCGCGAGCGTCGCGGGCTCGGGACCCGGCGGCCGCATCTCGGCGCAGGATATCGAGGCCGCCATTTCCGGCAAGGGCGGGGCGCCTGCCCGACCGGCGGCCGCCGTGCGGCGCCAGGGCGTCGAGGAGATCAAGATCATCGGCGTGCGCCGCGTGATCGCCGAACGCATGCAGGCGGCCAAGCGCAACATCCCGCACTTCGCCTATGTCGAGGAAGTGGACGTCACCGAGCTGGAGTCGCTCCGGCAGTACCTGAACTCCCGCCAGCCCAAGGGCTCGCCCTCGCTGACCTACCTGCCGTTCCTGGTTGCGGCGCTGGTGCGCGTGCTCGAGAAGTTCCCGCAGGTCAACGCGACCCACGACGCCGAGCGAAACCTCATCCTGCGCCACTCGGCGGTGCACGTCGGCGTCGCGACCCAGACGCCGGACGGGCTCAAGGTCCCGGTCGTGAAGCACGCCGAGGCGCGCTCGCTGCACGACATCGCCGCCGAGATCCGGCGCGTGTCGGAGGCGGCGCGCAGCAACAAGGCGACCCGCGACGAGCTGACCGGCTCGACGATCACGGTCACCAGCCTCGGCAAGCTCGGCGGCATCGCCTCGACGCCCGTCATCAACGCGCCGGAAGTGGCGATCGTCGGCGTCAACAAGGCCGTCGAGCGGCCGGTCGTCGCGGACGGCGCGATCGAGATCCGCCGCATCATGAACCTCTCGTCCTCGTTCGACCACCGCTTCGTGGACGGCTTCGACGCCGCCGCGATGATCCAGGCGCTCAAGGAAAAGCTCGAGCATCCCGCCACCATCTTCATACAGGACTGACAAGCGATGAATGCACAGGTCATGCCGACGACGAACGCGACCGACACCACGGCCCGCCCGGCTTTCGGGACGGTGCTGGCGAGCCAGATGGCCGTCGCGACCTGGAAAGACGGCAGATGGTCGCAGCACGAGTTCCGCAAGTACGGGCCGATCGAGCTGTCGCCCGCCATCCACGCACTGCACTACGGCAGCGCCTGCTTCGAGGGCTTCAAGGCCTACCGCTGGGCGGACGGCAGCGTGAACGTGTTCCGCATGGACCGGCACATCGCGCGGCTGCAGAACAGCGCCGACTGCCTCCGCCTGCCGAAGCCGGATCCCGCCCAGACCGCGGCCATGGTCACGGGCGTCATCGACCGCGTGCGCGGCGAGGTGCCGGAGGCCCCGGGCGCGCTTTACCTGCGCCCGACGCTGTTCGGCACCGGCGCCTCCATCGGCGGCGCCACCGCGCCAGCGACCGAAGCGATGCTCATCGTGCTGGCGAGCCCGGTGTGGGATTACTTCGCCGGCGGCGAGAAGCCGCTGCGCATCTACGTCGAAGAGAAGCTGACCCGCACCTCGACGCTCATGGGCCAGGTGAAGGCGGCCGGCAACTACGCGGCGGCGCTCGGCCCGACGCTCACCGCGCGCCAGCAGCACCAGGCTGATCAGGTGCTGTTCTGCCCGGGCGGCTCCGTGCAGGAAACCGGCGCCGCGAACTTCCTGCTGATCCGCGAAGGGAAAATCCTGACGCGCAGCCTCGACACGACCTTCCTGCACGGCATCACGCGCGACTCGCTGCTCACCATCGCGCCGCAGCTCGGCTTCGCGGTCGAGGAGCGGCAGTTCACGGTGGACGAAATGCTCGCCTGGGTGAAGGACGGCGAGGCGGCGCTGTGCGGCACGGCCGCGGTGCTGTCGGGCGTCGGCACGCTGGTGCGCGAGGGCGGGCGCGAGGTCGCCGTCGATTCGGGCGAGGTCGGCCCGCACACGAAGCGGCTGCGCAAGGCGCTGGTCTCCATGCAGCGCGGCGAGATCCCGACGCCGGCGGGCTGGATCACGCGGGTCTGACGGCGGGCGCGCGGGGCTCCCGGGGGTGAAGGGCCGAACGCGCGTCAACCATCCGCCGGAAGCGCCGCTGCCGGCGGACAACCGCGCCCTCGTCGGCGCGATCCACCAGAGCGTCAAGTTCGCCTTCGACAGCCTCGAGGAGACGCTGCGCTTCAACCGCGGCGAGCGCGAAGGCTACTTCTACACCCGCCGCGCGAACCCGACGACGCGCCAGCTCGAGATGCTGCTCGCCGAGCTGCAGCAGCGCGACGACTGCGTGGCGACGGGCTCGGGCGCGGCAGCGGTCGCCACCGCGCTCATCTCGCAGTTGCGTGCCGGGGACCACATTCTGTGCTTCGCGGAGACCTACGGGCCGACGCTCGGCCTGATACGCGGCACGCTCGCGCGCCTCGGCGTCACGCACGCGATGCTCTCGATCGAGGACGACGCGGGCGTCGAACGGGCGCTCGCCGAGCGCAAGACCAAGCTCGTCTACTTCGAGTCGCCGACCAACCCGGTAACACGCATCGCCGACATCGCGCGCCTGACCAAGGCCGCGCACGCGGCGGGCGCGCTGACCGTGATGGACAACACTTTCGCCGGCTTCCACAACCACGGCCAGTACGGCGTGGACGTGTTCGTGCACAGCCTGACCAAGTACGCCTCCGGCCACGGCGACGTGATGGGCGGCGCCATCATCGCCCGCAAAGAGATCGTGCAGTCGGTCCGGCGCGAGGCGGTTCTGCTCGGGCCGCTGCTGGATCCGCACGCGGCATTCCTCGTGATGCGCGGCATGAAGACCTACTACCTTCGCTACGAGGCACAGGCCGCCTCGGCGCTGCGCATCGCGCAGTTCCTGGCCGGGCATGCGGCGGTTGCGCGCGTGCATTACCCGGGGCTCGCCGACCATCCGCGCCATGCGCTCGCGCGCGCGCAGATGCGCGAGTTCGGCTCCATCGTCACCTTCGACCTGGCGCGCGGCGCGGACGCGGTCCGGCCATTCGTGGACTCGCTCGAATTTTTCGCGATCACGCCGAGCCTGGGATCGGTCGAGTCGCTGGTCATGCCGCCGCAGCTCCTGAAGGTGCGCGGGCTCGGGCCGGAACTGCAGGCGAAGGCCGGGATCGGCGACGGCACGATCCGGCTGTCGATCGGCATCGAGGACACCGAGGACCTGATCGAGGACCTCGAGTCGGCGCTGGACCGGGTCGCGGAGTAGGCGGGCGGGGCGCCTATTCGACGACGACCGCCGTGCCGCTGGCGGACACCATCAGCATGCTGTTGCCCTGGCCGAGAACCTCATAGTCCAGGTCGACACCGACGACGGCATTCGCCCCCAACGCCCTGGCACGCTCCTGGAGTTCCGTCAGCGCAATGTCCCGGGCGCGCTGCAGTTCCTTCTCATAGGTGGCCGAGCGTCCACCGACGATGTCGCGGACGCTCGCGAAGAGGTCCTTGAATACGTTGGCGCCAAGGATCGCCTCGCCGGCAGTAACGCCGCAGTACTTGACGATCTTCTTGCCTTCGATGTTGGGCGTGGTGGTTACCAGCATGTGGGTTGTCCTCGCTGCCATCTGACCTCCTGGTTAGGTCAGGGTGTCAACTGAATCGGGTCAGGATCCCGGCCCGCTCCAACGCATAGTTAGGCCGCAGCTGCATCAGTTCTTTAGAAATGTGACCCGGACAATCTTGCCGTCCCTGATCTCATAGATGGCGACTGCCTCTATCCTGCCCTCTGCCGGTGACGCCGCCACTACGCGCTCGTGGTCGATGACGAACCTTCCGAACGTGATTCGCTTGATGATCTCGGCATGCACACTAGGATTGCTGAAGCGAAGCTGGTACCGAGTGCGCATCTCGGCCTTGCCTGTCTGCGTGACGTGATTGGGGTGGTCTGCAAGGACTGCATCTTCTGCGTAGAAGCTAAGGAAGCCTTCTAGATCCCTGCGGTTGTAGGCGGCAAGTTGAGCGTCGACGATTGCCTCGGGCGATACGCTCTGACCTAACGTCGTGGTGGTTGTCGCGTCGCCAGCGACGGCCGGAGCCCACGGCGAGCACGCAATGCAGAACAAGCCGGCGGTAACGGTTGTGCGGGGATCCTTGAAAAGCCACATAACCTTCTCCTGCTGCCTAACGTCCGCGTTGAGCGGTCCGCGCGAAACGCGGACGGCGCGCCGCAGGCGCGATAATGGTCCGCGCGCCTGCGGCGCGCTCGCTCCAGCTTTTCACGGACCGCTCCAACGCATAGTTAGATGTCGGAACGTTTGCCTGCCTTGAGGAGGTCTATCGTAGTCCTGAGGTGGGGAAACCGCATGACGCATTTGTCATAGGCGAGTGCGATGGTGTCGGAATCGGTTACGACCCGGCTAATGGGCTTGGGATCAGCCCAGGACTGATCAGTAGATACCTCAAGCACATCGCCATTGGGTCGTATGAGAAGCGCTGCACCCATGTCTGCGTACACCGGCAACGCCACGAGGTGTCGTGCTAGGGAAGCGAGCTCGGTTGTGAGGCCAAGTTGGCTAGGATCCTGGAGATAGGAGTCGATTGCAGCCCGGATCGATGTGTCGGTATCGAGCATGCGCGTTCAATTCCGACATCTAACTATCGGCGGTGAACGGCGAGCGCGAAGCGCTCGTCCGTTCCACCGGCTAGTTCTACGTCAGCCCCCAGAAACCTGGCGGATTCCTGTAGCGAAGCCGCTGGGCGACGGCGGGTCATGGCGCCGCCCAGCCGAGGCGCGATTTTGCAAGGCTGCTTAGCGAAGCAACTTCGCTTACGTTTCCAAGCTCGCTTGAAACGAAGCGAAATTGCTTCGCTAAGTACCATGAAAAATGCCGCCTCGCCATTCGCTCATTCCTCGCGTTAATACAGGAATTCTCAAGGAGGCTGGAGGGCTGATCGTAGAACGTCCGCGATCAGCGGCGGCGCGCAGTCGGCGCGCCGCTTGCTGATCGTAGCTTGTCCGCGCCGGTTCTTGTCCCTGCAAGCGGCGTGACGACAAGCGACGACCGCTGCATCGCATAGTTAGGTCTCGTCCTCGTCTCGCGATTTGAGCTTTTCAAGTTGCAGCATCTGCTCGGCCCGCATCACGTAGAGGATGAATACGCGGTTTGCGTCTTCCCGATAGAAGATGCGACAGGGAGGCTCGACAATCTGCCGGTACCGCCAGCCCCGAAGCTCTGCAGGCTTGGACCCACTGCGCGGGTGGGTCACGAGCTGGTCGACATGCTGAAACACACGCTGCACCAAACCGCGGGCGGCATCGGGATTGTCTAGGGCGATGTAATCCGCAATAGCATCAAGGTCACTGAGGGCGGGCTCAGTCCAGACTACTTCAGCCATCGGCCCATGCGCCGCTTAGCCTCAGCGTGAGACACAGTCCGACCCTCCTCAATGGCTCGCTCCCCTCGAGCGATACCTTCGAGCAGGCTCATGCGACGCTGCAATGACTCATAAGTCTCGACATCAACCAGATAGGCGCTCGGCACGCCGTGTTGAGTAATCAAAATGGGCTTGCGGCTACGCTCAAGCTCGGACAGCAGTTCGGTCGCCTGGCGCTTGAGAGTCGTGACAAGTTCGGTGCGCATAAAGTGATACTAGAGTATCACTCAAGCGTATGCAAGTGCTGGACGAGACCTAACGTCCGCGTTGAGCGGGCCGCGCACAGCGCGGCCAGCGCGCCGCAGGCGCCATAATGTTCTTCGCGCCTGCGGCGCGCCCGCTCAACGCTTTCCCGGCCCGCTCCAACGCATAGTTAGGCAACATGCGCGGTGCACGCCTCAAACATCGCGACGGACTGAGGAAAGTTGAAGGTGTCCAGGTACAAGCGCAGTTCCGGACCATCCGTTAAGGAGCACTCGACGTCGAGGCCTTTCCCGGCCTTGAGATACTCGAGCAATTTGTACGCACCGGCGCCAGTCAATGTTGTACCTGAGTCGGAGAGAGCACCAACCTCGATGTCCGGCGCATTCGCATCGGAACCGGGGGACAGGCGAACAGGGCGAACAAGCTTAGCCGGGCTCGCATTTACCTGGAAAGTGATCTGCTTCGGATTGTTAGAGTTTGCCAATCCAGATACAAAAAGGAACTCAAGCTTCGCCACTCCGGTCTCCTCAACCCGCCTCAGAGTACAAAAGCCATCTTGATTGGATGCGGCCCAGCCCATTCGTGGCGGCTGCGGTGCCCAGATGCCCGTGCTAGCCGCCGCTGCAGTCAACGCCATGCCGAGCTTGGCGATGCGCATGTTCATGTTGCCTAACGTCCGCGTTGAGCGGGCCGCGCACAGCGCGGCCAGCGCGCCGCAGGCGCGACAATAATCTTCCGCGCGCCTGCGGCGCGCCCGCTCAACGCTTTCCCGGCCCGCTCCAACGCGTAGTTAGGCATCAGTCGTGTGATTCCGCTTGCCCCGGGCGACCTATCCAGTGGGTGCCACGAACCGTGGCGAACAGGATACGCTGGTCGGGAGTGCTCGGACGCGGATAGAACAGAATGCTGCGATAGCGCCGGCAAGAGCTGCCGGAAGCACCGCCGGGCGTCGAGTTTGGAGCCAACCTGGACGCCGGAACCAGAATTCATGGCCGGGGCTCGAGCTTGGAAAACTGATGCCTAACGTCCGCGTTGAGCGGGCCGCGCGCGGCGCCTGCCAGGCGCTGCGCGCGCTAAGCTTTCCGAGGCGCGCGCAGCGCCTACCCGCAAACCTGTCACGGCCCGCTCCAACGCATAGTTATGCAGCGCCTCGGTTACTCATCGGTCTCGATTGTGACCGGAATGGAGTGTCTGCACCGGGTGGATCGAGCCGGAAACTGAATGCTGTTGATCCAGTACGTCGTGTATTGGGTGAGGCAACTGGCATCCGCGGCATCCAAGTCCTTAGAAACGACATCCACAACGAGGTCCGACGTACTTCCGTCCAAATCAACCGTGAAGGTCGCAAGAGCCCTACCGCTGAAGATGCACCGCTCAATGGTGACATTTGGAAACTTTGTTTTGAGTGGTTGAAGCGTGGACTCGCACGTGGGCAGGTCGGCTGCCTTCGCTAACGCTGCACTTGCAGTCATCGCGAACGCAGCCAATAACGTCAGCCGATGGTCCTTATTGCGCTGCATAACGTCCGCGATCAGCGGCGGCGCGCAGTCGGCGCGCCGCTTGCTGGTCGAAATCCTTCCGCGCCGCGCCCTGTCCCTGCAAGCGGCGCGCCGACTGCGCGACGACCGCTGCATCGCATAGTTAGGCAACCCGTTGTTGAGGGCGTTGGGGGTCGGCGGGGTTCGTCAAGCCTGGAAACGGAACACTGATCGCCTTGACAGCGGCGAATAGACCAACGAAACCCATTGCGACCCGCAGCCAGTCGAATGCGACCCAGGTCCGAACCATCTCACGCACGATTGCTGGATCCGATTCGGCCGCCGGAGCGCCCTGGGCTACTGCCCACAATGCTGCGTTCTGGGGCCAGAACCAGAGGATCGTGAAAGCCAGGGTGGCGAGCATCATGAGAGGCGGTAGCGCGAGCCAGGCGCGATAACGCGGTGGTGTTGACCAGCCCGCGAGCAGGGCTCCGAAGGAGCAGATCAGCAGGGCGACCGAACTCGGGAAAAAGTATTCGCCGGTGTCAACGGGCCAGCGGGGCCCATAGGGGAGGAGTGACAAGGAGTCGGGTGGTGAGGCACTCCAGGCGCCCACCAGCACGCGCAGGTCGAACAGCTTGCCGCCGAGGAGGATGCCCCAGGCGATGACGGAGATCCAAAGAAAGAAACGCGTCAGCCGCAATCGCATGTGCAACTCCCAATGAGCAGAAAGCGATTAGTCAAAGCTGGAAGCATCCACGGCTCGAGCGATCATCGGGTTGCCTAACTATCGGCGGTGAACGGCGAGCGCGAAGCGCTCGTCCGTTCCACCGGCTAGTTCTACGTCAGCCCCCATCCGCCTGGCGGATCCCTGTAGCGAAGCCGCAGAGCGACGGCGGATCATGCTGCAGCCCCGGCCGAGGCGCGATTTTGCAGGTAGCTTAGCGAAGCAACTTCGCTTACGTTTCCAAGCGAGCTTGAAACGAAGCGAAATTGCTTCGCTAAGTAACATGAAAAATGGCGCTTCGCCATACGCTCATTCCTCGCGTTAATGCAGGAATTCTCAAGGAGGCTGCGGGCTGATCGTAGAACGTCCGCGTTGAGCGGGCCGCGCGAAATTGTTGCAGCGCGCCGCAGGCGTAAAATCTCTCCGCGCGCCTGCGGCGCGCCACCCGCAATCTTTCACGGACCGCTCCAACGCATAGTTAGACGTCAATCCCCTTGCTGCTGCCATCGTGGCTCGCCCTCAATGAAGTAGATGAGACCGCCCGCGGACGCCTCTTTCGAGACAATCAGAGCGTCAGCGTCCAACTTGATGGTTTCCGCGTAGTAGCTTTCCTGGAGCGAGCCGCGCTCTTCAACTCCCCAGAAGTCGACCCAGGAAAAATCGTCATCAGTACCCGCAAGAGCAGTGCCAGCGCCGATGATCGTGGGGGTCGCTCCGCTTCTCCAAAGAACAGCAATGCCTTCCTTTCCATCCGAGACGCGCTTGACCATGACCGCGACGTCCGTAGCCTTATCGCCGTCAAAGTCGCCCTGCCACACGAAGGGATTGATTCGCAGCGACAGTTCGATAGGCTGAGACTCGTGAAGAACTCGCCACTTGGGTTGGGCCCAGTTTGGAAGCTGCCATTCGGCAGAGATGACCTGTGCGGCGGCACCTGTGGAAATCACGGCGAGCAGGGCTGCCATTCTTCTCATTGACGTCTAACGTCCGCGTTGAGCGGGCCGCGCGAAACTGTTCCAGCGCGCCGCAGGCGTAAAATCTCTCCGCGCGCCTGCGGCGCGCCACCCGCGATCTTTCACGGACCGCTCCAACGCATAGTTAGGTGGCGCCCTCAGGCGCAAGCTCATCGTCACGTGCCTCGACGACGAAACTGAGCGTCTGGCCCAAGTACTCACCTTTGATTTCCCAACATCCTGACGAAGGAAACTCGACCATTACAAGCATTGTCCACCCGCCCAAATCAGGCGCGTGCGCATTAGTAGGTGGCGAGACGACTCCCTCGGCGCCGGTGCCATCCAGCTTCCTGGCCGAAACTTTCAGACTTGATTCAAGCCCAGGTTCGAAGCCCGAGGCCCACCAGAAGAGCTTCTCCCGAAACCTGTACCTAGAACCTAGGCCGCGCCAGATACCTTCCACGGGAAGCATGACGGCGAGCGTCTCGCTACCGTACCAACGGTCGGAAGAAGGAAATGGAGCAGCAAGCAGATTGCCTGAGGGTATGGTCTTCGGGCAGTTCCCAGATTCTGCCGCGGCGGCTGGGACTGTTTGGAGCCCGGTGCCCGCTATCAAACTCAACAGCAACGTATGCAGCTGCATTGGCGCCACCTAACTATCGGCGGTGAACGGCGAGCGCGAAGCGCTCGTCCGTTCCACCGGCTAGTTCTACGTCAGCCCCCATCCGCCTGGCGGATCCCTGTAGCGAAGCCGCAGAGCGACGGCGGATCATGCTGCAGCCCCGGCCGAGGCGCGATTTTGCAGGTCGCTTAGCGAAGCAACTTCGCTTACGTTTCCAAGCGAGCTTGAAACGAAGCGAAATTGCTTCGCTAAGTAACATGAAAAATGGCGCTTCGCCATACGCTCATTCCTCGCGTTAATACAGGAATTCTCAAGGAGGCTGCGGGCTGATCGTAGAACTATCGGCGGTGAACGGCGAGCGCGAAGCGCTCGTCCGTTCCACCGGCTAGTTCTACGTCAGCCCCCATCCGTCTGGCGGATCCCTGTAGCGAAGCCGCTGAGCGACGGCGGATCATGCTGCAGCCCCGGCCGAGGCGCGATTTTGCAGGTCGCTTAGCGAAGCAACTTCGCTTACGTTTCCAAGCGAGCTTGAAACGAAGCGAAATTGCTTCGCTAAGTAACATGAAAAATGGCGCTTCGCCATACGCTCATTCCTCGCGTTAATGCAGGAATTCTCAAGGAGGCTGCGGGCTGATCGTAGAACGTCCGCGATCAGCGGCGGCGCGCAGTCGGCGCGCCGCTTGCTGATCGCACCGGAAAGGAGCCGCTTGCAGGAACTGCAAGCGGCGTGACGACGCGCGCCGACCGCTGCATCGCATAGTTGGACGTCAATTCGCACTGGAGTTCCCCCGCTTTCGTGGACGGGTAGTTTCCTAAATTCTCACTTCCTGTCCTGCCAGTAATCTCCTCTCAAAGTTGTTCGGTGACAAGCGGCCGATTGCCGAGTGACGCCGGTGCGGGTTGTA
>Ga0268299_1001243_pt1 | contig 49212 bp, 43 predicted proteins | sample NOBtaG_FD_193484 | JGI IMG/M metagenome (GOLD analysis project Ga0268299, IMG submission 193484) | Activated sludge microbial communities from bioreactor in Nijmegen, Gelderland, Netherland - NOB reactor | ecosystem: Engineered > Bioreactor > Aerobic > Activated sludge | place: Netherlands... | reverse complement strand
ATGTTTTATTTTCCGCCATTGATCGTCGCGCAGTTCGTGTCGCGCCATGCCTGCTGACCTCCTCTCAGCAAGCAGCTTGAATCACAATTCAGCCGATTTGTGAATCCTAAATGTCAACACAACCTAATCCGCCGCTGTCAGGATTACCCGCACAAAACCCCGGCGGGCGTTCCGAAGCTACCCGGCGGCAGCGAAGCGCTTCAGATGGTAATCCACATTGCCGAATTGCGCGTCGATCATGGTCAGGCGTTTGAAATAATGCCCGACATTCAATTCGTCCGTCATGCCCATGCCGCCATGCAGCTGGATCGCCTGCTGGCCGACAAAGCGTCCGGCCTTGCCGATCTGCACCTTGGCCGCACTTGCCGCCTTCATGCGTCCGGCCTCGCTTTCGTCCAGTTTCAGATTGACCATATAGGTTATGGAAAGCGATTGTTCGCATTCCATGAACATGTCCACCATGCGGTGCTGCAACACCTGAAACTTGCCGATGGGCTGACCGAACTGTTTGCGGGTCTTGCAATATTCAACGGTCGCGTCCGTCAGCACCCGCATACAGCCCACCGCCTCGGCGCATTGCGCGGCGATCGCCCGGTCAAAGGCCTCTTCCAGCAGCGCCAGCCCCTTGCCGGCCTGTCCAAGCACCGCATCAGCGCCAAGTTTGACATTCTCGAAACTGATTTCCGATGCGCGCTGCCCATCAATGGTTGGATAGTCGCGGGTTGAAATGCCCGGTGCGTTTTTATCGGCGATAAAAATCGTTACGCCGTCCTTGTCGCGTTGCGCGCCGGATGTGCGCGCCGTCACCAGCAGTTTATCCGCCCAGGGCGCGGCCGCGACCACGGCCTTATTGCCATTCAGAATAAATCCATCACCCGTTTTTTCCGCTTTGGTGACAAGATCAGCCAGATTAAAACGCCCCTGCGGCTCGGCATAGGCCATGGCGAGGATCAGGTCGCCACTTGCGATTTTCGGCAATAATGCCGCTTTTTGCGCGCTGCTTCCCGCCAGATTGATCAGGCCGCCGCACAGCACAACGGTTTGCAGATACGGCTCCACCACCAGGCCTTTGCCGAATTCTTCCATGATGATCATGACTTCAATCGCGCCGCCGCCAAAGCCGCCATGCTCCTCGGCAAAGGGGGCGGCCAGCAGGCCAAGCTCCGCAAAGGCGCGCCAGCAATCGCGGCTCCACCCGCTATCCGATGCAAGGATGGCTTTGCGCGCCTCGAAGCTGTAACGGTCCTGTATGAGCCGCTGGATGCTGTTGCGCAGCAAAACCTGTTCTTCGGTGAATGAAAAATCCATGACGTTTCCCGGTTATTGCACTGCGTTAAAGGCCCAGCACTGCTTTGGCGATGATATTATGCTGAATTTCGTTCGAACCGCCATAGATGGAGCTTTTGCGCATGTTAAAATATTCTGGCGCAATGCCCGCCAAATCCGGCGGCACATTCGGAAAATTATCTCCATCCAGACGCATGCCCCGCAAATAGGGCGCGCCGTAAACACCTGCGGCCTCAATCAGCAGCTCTGTGATGCGCTGTTGTATTTCAGTACCCTTGATTTTCAGGATCGAACTTTCCGGCCCCGGCGAATTACCTGCACTTTCCGCCGCCAGCATGCGCAGATCGGTAAATTCAAGCGCCAGCAATTCAATTTCCACCGCCGCAATTTTCCGGGCGAAATCAGAACTCTCAAGCAGCGGATGGCCATCATCAAGATTGGTGCGCGCCACCTGTTTCAGCCGCGCCAATTGATGCTTTGAACGCGCAACGCCCGCCATCCCGCTGCGCTCATGCCCCAACAGCATCTTGGCATAGGTCCAGCCTTCGTTTTCCGCGCCAATCCGGTTGGCCACGGGCACACGCACATCTTCCAGGAAAATTTCATTGACCTCGTGCCCGCCATCCATGGTGATGATCGGACGTACGGTAATGCCCGGCGTTTTCATATCGATCAGAAGAAACGAAATGCCCGATTGCGGCCTGGCGTCAACATCCGTGCGCACCAGGCAAAACATCATATCCGCATGTTGCGCCAGTGTGGTCCAGGTCTTGCCGCCATTGATCACGTAATGATCGCCGTCCTTGACCGCGCGGGTGCGCAGACTTGCCAGATCAGACCCGGCCCCCGGCTCGGAATATCCCTGACACCACCAGTCCGTACCCTGATAAATACGCGGCAGATAATAATCTTTCTGCGCCTGCGTCCCATGGGTCCAGATTACCGGCGCCACCATCATCAACCCGAAAGGCATCAGGGGAACGGTCTCCGCGCGCGCCAGTTCCTGGCTGAAGATATATTTCTGTGTGGGCGTCCAACTCAAACCGCCATATTCCAGCGGCCAGGATGGCGCAACCCAGCCCTTTTTCGCCAGCACCCTGTGCCAGGATAAGTGCTCTTCCTTGCTCAGCTCCCGCTCAATTTTGCGGCGGCCGCGCAGGGCGACAGGATAGTTCTCCGCTATGAAACTGCGCACTTCGTTCTGAAAGGCGATTTCTTCGGGGGTAAATTTTAGGTCCATCGGGGTTCCTGTCAGCAGCGCAGCCTGAAGCAGACAGTGTAGGCCCGATAGCATCCCAATTCAACCAGATCGGTCCAGCGCCACGCTGGACCGCCCCCTGTTTAAGCAGTACCAAGAAGGGCGTGAAGACCTTTTGACAAGTGATTCTTAATGAAAATCCTGTTCCACCACCGCATTGCCAGCCGCGACGGCCAGGCGGTGCATATGGATGAAATGATCGATGCATTGCGCGCGCTTGGTCACGAGGTGATCCTGGTCGGCCCCGCGCGCGGCGGGCAGGAAACCGAATTTGGTGCGGATGCGGGATTGATCGCCACACTGAAGCGTTTACTGCCGCGCGCGATCTATGAAATGCTTGAGGCGGTCTACAGCGTTCCCGCTTTTTTGCGCCTCTTTCAGGCCTATAACAGGCACCAGCCTGATTTTGTGTATGAAAGATATAATCTTTTCATGTTCGCCGGGCTTTGGCTTAAACGCCTGACCGGTGTGCCTTTAGTGCTTGAAGTGAACGGACCGATATTCGAGGAGCGGTCCCTGCATGATGGCCTGTCGTTAAAAACTTTCGCCGCCTGGGCCCAGGGCGTTGCATGGCGCGGCGTGGATTATGTCTTGCCAGTCACTGAGGTTCTGGCCGGATATGTGCGCCATTATGGGGTGCCGGACAATCGCATCCATGTGATTCCCAATGGTATCAATCCGGTCCGTTTTGCCGATGGGCTGGCAGGCGAAGACATAAAAGCAAAGTATGGATTGCAGGGGAAACTGGTCCTTGGCTTCACGGGATTTATCCGAAGCTGGAATGCGCTGGACCGCGTGATCGAACTTATTGCGCGTGATAATGGGCGGCATAATCTGCATTTGCTTGTGGTCGGCGATGGCCCCGCCCGGCGGGAGATTACGGAACTGGCGCAGGCGCGCGATGTTGGGGATCGGCTGACCATCACCGGTGTCGTGGCGCGCGATGCTGTGGCCGACCATGTAAACGCTTTTGATATCGCACTGATACCCGGCGTGACCGAATATGCCTCGCCGCTAAAGCTGTTCGAATATCTGGCGCTGGGCCGCGCCATTATCGCGCCAGATATGCCTAATATCCGCGAAATACTGACCGATGGGGAAAACGCGGTGCTGTTCGCTACGGATAGCGGGAAAGAAGATGCTTTCGCCAGCGCCATTTTACGCCTGTGTGATGATGCGGCCCTGCGCAAACACATCGCCAGCGGCGCCAAAGCCACGATAGATGCGCAAGGCCTCACCTGGTCGCGAAACGCCATGCGCGTGGTGGAGGTTGTTAACACCCATCGCCGACAGTAACGTTAGCAGGGCGCGTTTTTTAGCCGCCCGGCCCACTCACCCCCGCCTGTTCGAACGTCGCCATGCCCGCATGGGTGACCGCCGCCGCGCGGATGATGGAAATGGCCAGCGCCGCGCCGGAGCCTTCGCCCAGCCGCATGTTGAGATCGAGCAGCGGCTTCTTGCCGATGCGTTCCAGCAAACGGCCATGCGCGGCTTCCGCGGATACATGCGCCGCCAGACAATGATCCAGTGATCCCGGTTGTAACTGGTGCAGCACCGCCGCAGCGGCGCCCACCACAAAGCCATCCAGCAACACCGGAATATGCTGCACCCGCGCCGCGATGATGGCCCCGGCCATGGCGGCGATTTCGCGCCCGCCGACGCGGCGCAATATTTCCAGCGGATCGGACAGATGCCCCTTGTGAAATTCCATCGCCGCCTGCACCGCCGCCGCCTTGCGCGCCAGACCTTCTGCATCGACGCCAGTACCCTGTCCTACCCAGTCTTCGGCCTTGCCGCCGAACAGGGAGCAGCAAACGGCTGCCGCCACCGTGGTGTTGCCGATACCCATTTCACCGATGCACAGCAGATCGCCGCCGCCCGCAACCGCTTCCATGCCAAACGCGATGGTTGCGGCGCAATCCGCCTCGCTCATGGCGGCGGCTTCGCAAATATCCGGGGTTGGGATATCCAGCGCCAGATCGAATATTTTCAGCCCGGCGCCCGCCGCCTTGCAAAGCTGGTTGATGGCCGCGCCGCCGGCAGCAAAATTCTCCACCATCTGCTGCGTCACGGATGCCGGAAAGGCCGACACGCCGCGCTGCGTCACCCCATGATTTGCCGCAAAAATTGCCACCTGTGGCTGAAGAACCATGGCCGGATGCCGTCCCTGCCAGGACGCCAGCCATTCGGCTATTTCCTCCAGCCGCCCCAGTGATCCGCCCGGTTTTGTAAGCTGCGCCTCGCGCGCCCGCGCCTTGGCCATTGCCTGCGGGTCCGGCCCTGGCAACTGGCGCACCAGGTTGCGAATATCGTCAAAAGGCAGGGCGCTGGCGGATACTGACATTTTGTGCTTCCGTATAATCAGATAACGGGCTTATCTCGCATTAGTTTTATCACAATGAAAGCATTTAACATGCAGGCGCCACCGCCAGATGACCGGATACAGCAATGGCGCGACGACCTCACTACCTCCCTGGCCTTCCTGACCCGGCTGCCGGTTCGCGCCCCGGAACATTGGGATGCGGGCATGCTGGCCAGAGCCCTGCGTCTGTCGCCCGCAGTGGGGGCGTTTGTGGGGGCGTTTGCCGGCAGTTTTTACTGGCTTGCCGTCAGTTTCGGCTTTTCGACCTTTATTGCCGCCGCGCTTGGGATTGTGGCGGCGGCCCTGCTGACCGGGGGCCTGCACGAAGACGCCCTCAGCGACATGGCGGACGGGCTCAGCGGCGGCTGGACCCGCGAGCGCAAGCTGGAGATCATGTCCGATGGCCGGATAGGCGCGCATGGGGCGCTGGCGCTGATGCTGGCCCTATTGTTGCGGATAGGAACGATGGCGCAACTCAGCAGCCCGGACAAAGTCATGGCGGCCCTGATAGCCGCGGGCGCCCTGTCCCGCGCCATAATGTATGTCACCATGGCCGCGTTGCCTTACGCCAGGGAAGCCGGTCTGGCCCGCGATGCGGGCCGTCCCGGCGCCCAACAGGCGGCGACGGCGTTAGGGGTTGGTTTTGGGATTGCCTGGCTGGCCTTGCCATTTGGAATGGCATTGGGCGCTTTTACCGGCGCCTGCGCTGGCGGGCTTCTCATCGCACAAATGGCAAAACGGCACATTGGCGGTCAGACCGGCGATATTTTGGGCGCCGTGCAACAAATTTCCGAACTATGCGCCTTATTGTTTCTGGCGGCCCTGCTGACACTTTAGACGGGGGCGCCGCGCAACCAATTCTCGCATTTGAGATCATCAATCCTGACAAACTCCCGCATATTGTCTGTAATGATCGTATAACCCAGCGCCAGAGTCTGCGCTGCGATCAGCAAATCATTGCCGCCAATTACCTGGCCGCTAACTTCAAGGCGGGAGCGAATATGACCGTAAATACTATCAGCCGGTGTTTCGAAGGGTAAAATTTCTATCGCATCCAGTATTGCTTCAACCTGCGCTGTCAGCCTGGGTGAGATCGCTTTGGCCGCGCCGAAGCGTAGTTCCGCAGCAACAATAATACTGGTGCATATGAGTGGTTCGCCAACCTCCGCGATGCGTTGCGCCACCCGTCCTTGTGGATTGCGAATGAGGTCTGAAAGAATATTTGTGTCGAGCAGATAGCGCATCACAGTGCGACTGAATCGGGCGCCGGATCAGAGATCGGCGGAAAATCTTCCTGCAATGGCGCCAGGCTGGCGAGCACCGCGAGAAGGGATTTTGGCCTGGCTGGTTCGATGATCAGCCGATCACCTTCCTTACGCATAATTGCGTCCTCACCCGGAAGCTCGAACTCCCGGGGAATGCGCACTGCCTGATTTCTGCCATTTTTAAAGAGTTTAACGTGCCGCTCAAGTCCCATGGCATCCTCCATCCTTACGACATATGCCGTAGCATATGCTGCATAAAATGTCCAGTGTTGCTTTAATCTGATTGGCTAGCCCTGTTAACCTTGTGAAATACACTCATATGGTTTTATAGCTGCGCTGAATGTACATAGCCCACGCGCTCCGGGATACTATATTGAAAGTAATGGGAAAAATTCTGCTGTACGGCGTCACGCTGGCGCTGCTGCTGGCGATTGGGGGCGGCGCAGCCTTGGCTATTGCCCTATGGCGCTATGGCATTGGCCTGCCCGACTATTCCCAGTTGGCCACCTATGAACCGGCGATCACCACCCGGGTGCATGCCGGCGACGGGCGGCTGATTACTGAATTTGCCCGCGAAAAACGCCTTTATGTGCCCTATGAAACGATCCCAAAACTGGTCATCAACGCTTTTGTATCGGCGGAAGACCAGAATTTCTTTGTACATCGCGGCGTTGACCCTATCGGCATTTTGCGCGCGGCTATCGTCAATCTGCAACATGCAGGCGATAACCGCCGCCTGGTCGGCGCCTCCACCATTACCCAGCAGGTGGCGAAGAATTTTTTCCTTTCTGGCGAAGTTTCCTACCAGCGTAAAATCAAGGAGGCTATTCTGGCCTTCCGCATCGAGCGCACATTTTCCAAAGAGCGGCTGCTGGAATTATATCTGAACGAAATCTACCTTGGCAGTTCCGCCTATGGCGTTGCGGCGGCGGCGCTGAATTATTTCGACAAGCCGCTGGCCGATCTCACACTGGAAGAAGCCGCCTATCTCGCGGCGTTGCCGAAAGCGCCCAATAATTATCATCCTGTGCGCTATCATGACAAAGCCGTGGCGCGCCGCAACTATGTGCTTAGCCGGATGCTGGAAGATGGCTATATCACGGCAGAAGAAGCGTGGAACGCAACACAGAGGCCGCTAAAAACAGCGCCGCCACGCGACCAGGAGTTTGTTCGCGCTGATCATTTTGCCGAAGAAGTGCGCCGTGAACTGATCAATCGCTTTGGCGAGGATGCGCTGTATGACGGCGGCCTGTCGGTGCGCACATCGCTTGACCCGCGCTTGCAGCAAATTGCCTATAAGGCGCTGCGCGATGGGCTAATCGCCTATGATCGCCGTCATGGCTGGCATGGCCCCATCACCCGTATTGACGCGGGCGATGGATGGCAAAAAAATCTGTCCACTGTGCCACTGCCCGCAGGATTGGCGCCGTGGCGGCTGGCCGTGGTGCTAAAAACACAGAATGACCGTGCCGGAATTGGTTTTGCCGATGGCGCGCGGGGGATCATCCCATTTGCACATATACGCTGGGCCCGCAAACGTCTGGACAATGCAACGCTGGGCCCGCCACTTGCCCGTGTCGAAGATGTGCTGCATGCGGGCGATGTGGTTGCAGTGGCGCAAACGGATGAAAAGCCCTCCAAAAAAGCAGCCGCCAATTGGAGCCTGCAACAAATTCCAGAAGTGGGGGGCGCGCTGGTGGCGATGGATCCGCATACGGGCCGGGTGCTGGCGATGCAGGGCGGATTTGCCTATGGGGACAGTGAATTTAACCGCGCCACACAGGCGCAACGCCAGCCGGGTTCTGCGTTCAAACCTTTCGTATATGCCGCTGCACTGGAATCAGGCTTTACCCCATCCAGTCTGGTGCTGGACGCGCCAATGGTCATCGATCAGGGGCCGGGACAGGCCAAATGGAGACCAACCAATTATTCCGGCGAATATTATGGCCCGTCGACTTTGCGCCTGGGGCTGGAGAAATCGCGCAATCTGATGACGGTGCGTCTGGCGCAACATATCGGCATCGACCGGGTGAATGAATATGCCGCACGCTTCGGCATTCACCAGGCCGCGCCAAACCTGTTGTCTACGGCATTGGGGGCGAGTGAAACCACTTTGCTAAAACTCACCTCGGCCTATGCGATGTTCGTCAATGGCGGACGGCAGGTGACGCCAGCATTAATCGACCGCGTGCAGGACCGCCGGGGCAAAACCCTGTACCGCAACGACCCCCGTGAATGTGCGGAATGTCGCGCCCCCTGGCGGCAGGGCTTGCCCGAACCCGCGCTGCCAGACCTGCGTGAACAGCGCATTGACCCGGCAACGGCCTATCAGATTGTGTCCATGCTCGAAGGCGTGGTGCAGCGCGGCACCGGAACCAGCGTCTCTGCCGTGGGCAAACCCCTGGCGGGCAAGACCGGCACCACCAACGAAAGCCGCGACACCTGGTTCATGGGGTTTTCACCGGACCTTGTAGCGGGTGTGTTTATTGGTTTTGATACGCCACGCACCATGGGCAAAAAAGAAACCGGCGCGTCTGTTTCCGCGCCAGTATTCCGGGATTTTATGGCTGCGGCGTTAAAAGATTCGCCCGCAACCCCGTTTCGTATTCCGCCCGGCATCCGGCTGATGCGGGTCAATGCGGAAACCGGACTGCCCGCAAATCCGGGTGACCGCAAGGTAATTCTGGAAGCCTTTCGCCCCGGCACGGAACCCAAAGACCGCGCGCAGCCTGTACTGGGAACCGATGGCCCCGGCGGTGTAGATGCCGGGCCAGAAAAAACCGGCGCCGAGCCTGTTGCCGGGGGCACCGGGGGCCTGTATTAATCCGTTTCATTCCAATTCAGGAGTTTTTCCATGCGGGCTGAAGTTCAGGCCTTGGCGCAAGACATCAGGCAGTCGTTCGAACTGCTGAGGAGGCATCTTTGACTGGGATCGCGCACAACGCAGACTGGAAGAGCTGAACGCCCTCGTCGAAGACCCCAAGCTGTGGGATAACCCGCAACGCGCGCAGGATATGATGCGCGAACGCACCCGGCTTGATGCGTCCATCACGGCAATACGCCGCATGCAGACTGATTTTGACGACACGCTTGGCCTGATTGAACTGGGCGAAGCGGAAAATGACGCCGCCATCATCGCCGAAGCAGAAACCGCATTACGCAGTCTGCGCGATGAAGCGGCGGCGCGGGAAATTGAAACCCTGCTGTCCGGCGAAGCCGATGGCAATAGCGGGTATGTCGAAATTCATGCAGGCGCCGGCGGCACCGAAAGCCAGGACTGGGCAAACATGCTGCTGCGCATGTATATGCGCTGGGCGGAAAAGCACGGCCACAAAACCGAAATTGTCGAGCTGAGCGATGGCGAGGAAGCGGGCATCAAATCCGCCACCCTGCATGTCAAGGGCGAGAGCGCCTATGGCTGGCTGAAAACCGAAGCCGGTGTGCATCGCCTGGTGCGCATTTCACCCTTTGATTCAAACGCACGGCGCCACACCAGTTTTGCCAGTGTCTGGGTGTATCCCGAAGTGGATGATCGTATCGTGATTGAGATTGACGAAAAGGATGTCCGCACCGACACCTACCGGGCGAGCGGCGCGGGTGGACAGCATGTCAATAAAACCGATAGCGCGGTGCGCCTGACCCACGCGCCGACGGGCATTGTCGTGCAATGCCAGAACGAACGCTCGCAGCACAAAAACCGCGCCAATGCGTGGAAAATGTTGCGCGCCCGGCTGTATGAACATGAATTGCGCAAACGCGAAGAGGCCGCCCAGGCCATCGCCAGCGCCAAAACAGATATTGGCTGGGGGCATCAGATACGCTCTTACGTGTTGCAGCCCTATCAGATGGTGAAAGACCTGCGCACCGGCGTTGAAAGCCCGACGCCGCAGACGGTGCTGGATGGCGATCTGGACGCCTTCATGTCGGCCGCTCTCGCCGCCCGCGTCGAAGGCGCAAGCGGCGAGGTCCAGGATCTGGATTAATTTGCGTTATTGCGCGCGTTATTGCGCGCGTTATTGCGGATGACAGCCGGACGCAATGCGGTTGCGGTCCGCCGTCACCATCATCTCGATCAGGCCGTCCAGCTTTACTTCCGGCGTCCAGCCAAGGTTGGCGCGGGATTTTTCCGGCAGGCCGACCAATAGCTCGACTTCCGCCGGACGGAAAAATTTCGGGCTGACATGGATAACGGTTTTGCCGCTTTTGCGGTCGATCCCCAACTCACCCGGACCTTGGCCTTCCCAGCGCAAGTCAAAGCCAAGCAGCGCCGCCGCCCGTTCACAGAAATAGCGCACCGTATAGGTTTCGCCCGTGGCGATGACATAATCATCCGCCTCATCCTGTTGCAGCATCGCCCACATGGCCTTTACGTAATCACCGGCAAAACCCCAGTCACGTTTCGCATCCAGATTGCCAAGCTCCAGCACGTCCTGCTGTCCCGCAGCGATCCGCGCCAGCGCGAGCGTGATTTTCCGTGTCACAAACTCCTGGCCGCGCAACGGTGATTCATGATTGAACAGAATACCGGAACTGGCGTGCAGACCATGCGCTTCACGGTAATTCTGGGTCATGTAGTGGGCAAACACCTTTGCCACCCCATAGGGGCTGCGCGGATAAAATGGCGTGGTTTCCTTTTGCGGAATTTCCTGCACCTTGCCGAACATTTCCGATGTCGAAGCCTGATAAAAACGCGATTGCGGCACATAGTCGCGCATCGCTTCCAGAATATGCAGGCAGCCCATGCCATCAATCTGCGAGGTCGTTACCGGCAGCTCAAACGACACGCCGACAAAGCTCTGGGCTGCAAGATTATATATCTCGTCCGGGCGGGTGGTTTTAATGGCGCGGGTGACATTGCCGATTTCCTGCAGATCAAAATCGATCAGTTCAATTTTGTCATGCACCTTCAATTCGCGAAGGCGCCACAGATTATCGACGGAAACCCGGCGGCAGCCGCCATAGACTTTATAGCCTTTATCCAGTAACAGACGCGCCAGATAGGCCCCATCCTGCCCGGTCACCCCGGTCACAAGCGCAGATTTCTTCATAATTTAAGCAATTCCCCATCATTTTGCCGCCGGAGCAGCAACGGTGCTCCGCAATATATTCCATAAACGCTTCGATAGCACCGGCCAGTCATGTTGCGCAAGCCATGCCATTTGACGCCCGGTGAGGGCCAGTGTGCGATTTTGGTCCTCCAGAAGCGCCGAAATCCCCGCAGCCAGCTCTCCTGGCGTAATTCCGGGCAATTGGTGTGCGACGCCCGCCACATCCCGAAAAATTGGCAGGGGCGTACAGGCCACCGGGCGCCCGCTGGCCAGGCCAAAACGTACCGCCGCGCTGGAGGATTCGCTGCTTTTTTGATAGGGAAAGACGATCAGATCGGCTTTCTGCAACCGTTCAAGCACAACCTCATCGTCCAGATAATCCGTTACCAGAGTAATGTCCTGGCCGAACGGGCTGGCGGCGATGGCTGCACGGCATAACTCCTGTTCCATGTGGGACAACACCCCTGGATAGGCCGCGTTCAGCATCAGCAGACGCAACCCGGGCCGGGTTTCACGCAGCAGGCCAAACGCCTCTATCAGTTGCAAATATCCCTTGTCCGGCAGCATATAGCCAAAACAGGCGATCAGTTTTCCGTCTTCCGCGCTGACTGGCGCCGCCTGCGGCACGCCATTGGGCAAACTGACGCCATGTGGAAACAGTATGACGTTCTCAATCAGATCAAGCTGTTTTAAGTAGTTAAGATCATCAATCCCATGCACGTAAAGCCGGGTGGCCTGCACCAGGGCGCCTGCAATCGCGCGCAGCGAAAATGTACGCTCCGGGCGCACAATATCGGCTGTCGCATGGAAGAAAATATGAACAGCCACCCCATCCGCACACAGCCGCGTGATCAACCGGGCAAAACTGGGCAAATCGAAAAACCCGAAATTGAACTGAATCACCACAGCGCCAACACCTGCCGAACGAATCTTCAGATAAAGCTGCTCCAGCGTGTCTTCATCGCCCTTGCGCCAGCAGCGCACGACAAAACTTTCATCCACTTCGATCCTGTCATCCCCGTAATTCGCAATAACGGTGATCTGGCCAGCCGGAATGGCGGCGCTGAGCGCGCGCGAATAAGCCGCGATGCCACAGCGGATATTCCACGTCGTCACAAAAGCAACATGCGGCAGAGCGCGCGGGGCCGGGCCTTCATCAAGCGCGGCGATGGCTTGCAGGTTTCGTTCCGCAACATGCCGCCACCGGGAATTAGCCAGCAACGCTTCCTTGCCAATACATGCGCGGCGTTGAAGCGCATCGCGCGGCGTCTCAAACACCTCCCGTAACTTTCGCGCCAGATCATGCAGATCAGGTTCCGCCCAAACGGAATTGAACTGTTCAAAATGGGTTTGCGCATACGCAAACTGATAGTCCACCAGCCACGAATTATCCGGTGTGCAGAAATCCATCTGGCCGCCGTAAGCTGTCGTAATCACCGGCTTTTCGAACAGCATCGCCTCGGCAACCGGCAATCCGAAACCTTCGCCGCGGCTGGGCGCGGCCAGCGCATCGCAGCGCCGGTAAAGATCGGCTACATCCACTTCGTCCATTTCTTCGTTGCGTAAAATGACGGGTGCTGCATCCGGAAAACGTTCATGAAATTCAGCAAGCTGGCGTTCGATCTGATTGTGAATATTGGGAAAAGTTTTAACCGTCAGCGACACTTTGTCCCTGCTTGTGAACGCCATGCCAAAGGCTTCCAGCAGCACGTCTACACCTTTGCGCGGGAAACATGACGATACATGCAAAAAGCGGAACCCGTCCGAATCCTGTCTCTCTTGCGGCCCCCGCGAGGCAACATGCAACAGATGATCCACGCCGTCTCCGCTAACCGTTAGCGGCGCGCGCACACCATTGTCCAGCAGCACCTTGCGCACATAATTTGAAACCACGGTGATGTGTGTCAACGAGCGGTTAAAGGCGTCAACATAGGTGGTGGGAAATCCGCTTTCTTCCCAGGCGTAATTACATAATCCGTTAGTTGGCGAATGCATTTTGGATGCGCGTGGGGGATAGAGATTAGCCAATGTCACACCGGGTGCGCCGCCCTCCTCCTGGCCGCGCAGCCACATTTCATGGCACTCCTGATCGGATGCAAGAAAGCCTGCATCAGGCGTATAATCACCCGGCCCTTCAGCGGCATGCAACGCGACATCAACCCCCTTGCGATGCAATGCCCGCGCAAATTCACGATTAACCAGCGCCAGACTATAGCTGCTGTCAAACGGGCCTTCGACGCGAATTTCAGGCGGCGTCAGACGCTTTGCAGGAGGCGCGGCCTGTATTGCAACACCAATGCTTTCAAGAAATGCCGCAAATGCCGTGCGCACAGCTTCGCGTTCAAAGCGTTGCAGATTTCGCCGCTGGGCAAGCAAAATACGGCGGCGCAGCCCCGGCTCTTCCGACAGGACCTTGATCAGGGCTGCGGTTTTTGCATGATTTTTTTCGCCTAGCAGCAGCCCGCCCTCGCCAATTGTGCTGGCGATGTTGCTGCTGTTATAGGCGATCACGGGTACGTCATGCGCCATTGCTTCGATCAGCGGCATGCCAAAGCCTTCATGCTCGCTCATAGACACAAAGACATCCGCCCCCTGATAAATCGCAGCCAGGCTTTCATCCGTGACTTTACCGGTAATTTTTACACTATCTCCGAGGTTCAGCTCATCGCGCAACTGTTCCAGATGCGAAAGATAGGCATTGGATGTTACACCCCCTACAAGCAGCAATCGCGAAGGAATGTTCAGCCTGCGACGCAACAGGGAGAAGATGGAAATCAGATCATGCTGACATTTATTCTCAACAATGCGTCCGACATAAACAACATTAAACGCACCCTCCATCCGGGTTTTTAACTGCCTGTCCGGCGCAATCGCACGCAGACGGTCAAGATCAACCAGCATGGGAATCGTTACGGCATTTTTATAACCCGCCTGCAAAAGCGCGTTTGTGTTCAACTCTGAATCACCGATGGCGCCGGTGAAACGATCCCGCCATTGAACAAGCTGTGCACGGCCCAGATCACACAGGTCACGCATGGGGCTTTGCGCGGGAAAGAATTCAGCCGGCGTAATATTGTGGTAAACCATCACCAGACGGCTTTTCAGGGATTTTATCCAGTCACCATGGTTATGGCCATTTGTGTGGTGAACCAGCAGAATCTGACCGGGTGAATCCCGGTATTTTCGTACAGGCTTGATCTCATTCTTTAATTCGGTAGCAATCTGTATACAGAATATGTCTGAATCAAAGCCAATCTCACGCAGTAACTGGCGGGTGAACAGCATCCCGTTTGTAACCCCGTCACCATAAGCGGATCCTGTATGAAACTGATGAATGGCAGCAGGTTTCAGAGCCACCGGAATCAGGCCTTGCGCGCCCAGATGGCGTAATCACGCGCGCCATAAAAAAGCTGATTAAGACGCGAAGCCAGCGCATCAGAGCCTGGAAAATGCGCCTGATCATCATCTGGATGCAGATAAATTATTTCGGCGTCAACAAAGCCCCTTTGCTCAACCATGAATTTGCTGATCCCCGGACGCAGGGGCGCGCGATGCGTAGGATCGCTCCAGAATGTACTGGCCCCGACCATCAGATTTTCCGGGTTAGGCGTTTCGAGCAGCAAAAATCCCCCCGGCGCCAGAACACGTTTGGCTTCGTCGATTACACTGATGAGATCGCTGAATTGAAGATGCTCGATAACATGAAAAGCAGAAATCCCTGACAGGCTGGCGTCCTCCAGACTGCGCAAATGCGCCAGCGCTTCCGTCTCGCGCACATCCAGGTTTGCCTTGCGCGCACCGGAAACAAATACCCTGTTCAGATCGATGCCGTACGCGGGAACGCCGCGCTCGCCCAGCAGTTCAATCCATTCACCGCGGCCACAGCCAATATCCAGCACCGGAAGTTTTGTTGATACGCCAGCTACACGATCAAGGTAAATACGCTGGCGATTTTTTAGATCCTCGCGGCTGCCCCGGAACGACGCTTCAAACGCAGCGTAAAAGGAATCGAGAGCATCCGGGCGTGCTACTGTGTGCACTGTTTTCACGGCGACTTCCTGCCGCATATCGGCCAGGCGTTGTTCGGTCAGGCCGATATGCTTGCGCAGTTCCTGCGTTTGCTTGCGCAGATCCTGTAATTGAGAATGACAATGCGCGATCTCCGCGCGCATCCGCTGCTCAACATAACCTGTCTCTTTGGTGACAATAGAAACAATCCCGCGTGTTTCATGCACAAGCAGAAGACTTTTCAGCCAGCTCATCCCATAACCAAGAACCGGCAAGATCCTCAGTCCGCGCAGAAGCCGACGCCGCCATACATTCATCATCACCAGTGCTGGCCCAAGGACGGGGATAGCGCTCAGCCGTTGTTTCAGCACCAGCATCATAACATCCTTTTCCACCGGCAGAATTGCCCCGCTTAAGTCTAGCGGCGGTGGCGGCAATACGATCAAACCCTCCGGCTGACGCATTTCAGCTTTGATTCGGGCTTCGAGAGATGGCTGATTGACGCCACGACTGTTGGCTGTGATCATTCCAGCGATCCGTCATTCATATATACGCCTGGTTCAAGCCGGCATATTCCCGCAAATTGCGCGCCAATATACCCCGCCACCTCAAAAGCCATCAGATTATCGCACCAATGGTAGCAGTGGGTCAGATGATTGTCATTATCATGCAGCGCCGCCGTCAGCGTGTACTGTCCGGGGGCCAGATTAACCGCCATGCGGATGGATATGGTGCGCCGCTCGCCAGCGGTGAATGACAAGGGACACTTCAGGTGAAACGTATTGGTGCCAAAGACATCCTGGCCCAGCCGGTCGCGAATCATAATGCCCAAAGTAACCGACGGCACAGTCTCTGCGGCCACCAGATCAAACACAAAATCTGCAACCTCTCCCGAGGACACGATGGCGCCACCAGAGATCAAGCCGGCAACTCTGGTTCCCTGAATTTTGACCGCCCCGGTTCCATAACTGTTGTTCTGCGCTTCATCGCTCAGGGGCGTTGATAAGGGCGCCGGTCGCGGCAAGGACATTTCCTGCGTCTCCATATCTGCTATCAACCGGTTGTAATAGTTGACCGCCTGGTCTGGCGTGCCCGAAAAAACCGCCGCGCCTTCCTCCAGCACAATTGCCCGGTCACAAAGCACCTTGACCGCATTCATATCATGCGAAACGAATAATATCGCGCCCCCGGAATCACGAAAATCCTTGATACGCCGCATGCATTTTTGCTGAAAATGCGCATCGCCAACTGCCAGCGCCTCGTCAACAACAAGGCAGGCAGGCTCGGCATGGATGGCGATGGAAAAGGCCAGCCGCATAATCATACCCGAAGAATAAGTGCGTACCGGATCGTGAATCGCCGCGCCCAATTCGCTAAAATCAATGATTGCCTGGCGCTTTTGCGCCACCTCAGGCGGCGTCATCCCCAACAGGGCCGCATTAAAGGCGATATTATCCAACCCCGTCAGTTCTGGATTGAAACCGGTTCCCAATTCCAGCAGCCCGGTTACCCTGCCGGAAAGCATGACGCTGCCCTGATCTGGCAGAATAACCCCCATAACCAGTTTTAGCAGTGTTGACTTTCCGGCGCCATTCCGGCCGATCACCCCCAGAACCTGACCGGCCTCAAGTGTAAAATGAATATCCTGGAGCGCAATTTTAACTTCATGCAGTTTGCGGCGCAGCACCAGTTCCCGCAACCGGTCACTTTGCCGGCGGTAGATTCGGTAATGCTTGCTGATATGCTCAACGGCAATCATGGCTGCCCTGCACTAACCCGTGTTTATATGGCATCGCGGATATGATGCTCACTATAAGACAGCAGCCGGATCATAAGGCCCGCCGCCAACGCGCTGCCTGCGAACAGGATCAGCATCCGGCCGGCATCAGGAACAGCGCCATTCAAAAAAATCTCGTGATATTCACGCACAAACCACCATGCCGGATTATAAACCTGTATCGCCTGAATGATGTGCGGGACGGAATCGATTGTGTAAACGATTGGAACCAGCCAGAACCACAACATCATCACGACCCCAACAATTTCCTTTATGTCCCGCAGGAACACCATCAGAATGGCCCCGATCAAACCAAATGAGAAGGCCATAAGCTGCTGGCAGACAATCAGCAAGGGAAGCGCCAGTAACCCCGCCGACAATGGCACCTGCAGCACAAGCGCAATGAGTGTAAACAGGCCAAGGGTGCAGGCTAGGGTTATCCCCTCCACAATCGCAATATGAAGGCCGACCATGGTCAGATTGAGCGAGACTTTACTGAGTATGGACCGCTTGTCAAAAAACACCGTGGTCATACGTGAGATGGTATTGGCAAAGGCTGTCCAGGGAAGAATGCCTGACACAAGATAAATGCCATAGCCATACGCGCCCCCCTGGGAACCAGGCAGTCTGGGGCCAATCAGTTCGCCAAAAATGACGATAAAAATCAGAATTTGAACCAAAGGCGTGAGCAGTAGCCAAGCTCTGCCAAGGGCAACGCCAGAATAACGGTCTGTAAAATCCTGCCTAACAAAATGCCAAAGCAAAGCAAAATTCATGCGAGAAAGTTCACCCCGTTAATGATTCACCGGAAAACTGGAATATGTGCAGCACCAAGCATGCCTGTCGTCATTCTCAGCCCCTGGTTGATGGAGCTAGTAAGGGGTTTCGCCATCCCTGTACACCATCAACTGCAACAACTGGAATATTGTCTCTGGTGATAAAATGGGCGGGCCGTTCAATTTCAAGACGCCAGCCAGCATTCAGCATGGTTTCAAACAGACGGCCTTCAATCTGGCGTGAATGGGTTCCAATAACCGTATAGGCCACTTTTTTGGACAAATCTCCAATGCAGGCCTCCATCAAATCCGCCTCGCCGCCCTGAATATCTATGTGCAGAAGGTCCACCCTATCCACCGAATTGACGACCTCCTTTAAGGAGATCATTGGCAGTTCTTCATATTGCCCCAATAGTTTCACGGCGTTACGCTGCAAATCCGACGCGCCAAAAACCGGGGCAAGGCCCCAATCCGTTCCCGCTGCATCCTGCAGGGGAAACAGCGCCACGCCCCCGGTGGCGGCAGCGATCCCATGACGCAGAATCACTTCCTCATCCCGAAACCCGTTTGCTGCGCAGGCTTCTCTTGCAAACTGAATATGCCCTTTGTCGCCTTCGATCCCGATCAGGCGTGGCTTTAGACCACGATTTCGCGCTGCAACGCCGGTGTTATTAAGCCAGCATCCCCATCCGCATCCCAACTCCACAACCGTAAAAGAATTTTGGGCAAGATCAACCGCCCGCAGCGCGCCAGCCCATTCCGCAATGTCCGCATGCCAATTCGCAGGTATTGGCACTGCTTCCACATTTCCCCGCATCGGTTCGAGAATATGGGGGATAAATTTTGGGTCGATTTTCACACCAAGATAGTTCGTCAAATATTGTGGTGAAGGTTTCATATCCCGGGCGGCATGACTGTGCATTACAGCGATCGCATCGAATGTAGCGTAATAGTGGTAAAACGGGCTGCCAGGCTGCGCCGCCTCCACCGGACCGGTATTGGTTGAGGCGCTATTTCTGGCATTCTGGCGTAAACTGGCATTTTCGTGCAGCAGAGCATTTCGTTCTGAATACATCTTCTGAATAGCAGGGACGCTCAGGGCAAGTCGCCGCAAGACAGCTTTTCCAATATTCAACGAATATTCCTCCGGGAAAATTTCAGCGCAATTACCTGATGCCCAATCAGCACCGGGCCAACCCTGCCGTTTATCCATTATTGCGGCCTGTATCGCCAGTTTTTTCAACGTTTGACTTGGTTGTCTGATAGCGATAGACAAGCCGCCAAGCCTATTGGCACCAAGAATATCGGTACTTAAAATATTGGCACGGAACCTTTACCTTGACTGCTCTAGCCTGGCCGGTAATCCGGCGTTGAATACAGGGATTCAACGGGTCGTTCGCCGTGTTTTGGAAAATTTGACAGATCTGGCGTCCGAAGATCAGTTCACGATGCTGCCGGTGTTCATTGGGGATTCCCGGTTTGAAATATTACCGGTAGCGGCGCTCTATCCCAAACCGGTTTCCAGTGACGCCAGTGACGAAGCGCCGGTGAAGCGCTCCTTGCAGGTTTCATTTGTGGCGTATTTGTGGGGTGTCTATATCGCGGGCAGAGAGCTCATTTCCGCGCTTGGCGGCCACAACCCTGCGCTCAGGCGATTCCTGTTCGCCCCACGCAGTCAAATGGGGCTGGGCTATATTGTAGAAAGCCTGCTGTTCAAACCGCAGCGCTGGATACGGCGCTTATTGCATCCGGCTCCTCCGCCGGCGCTATTTAACATGGTGCATACCGGCGATGTTTTGCTGTTGCTGGATGCCTCCTGGCACTCAAATATATGGCCCAGCGTCGACCTTTTCAAAAAGCGTGGTGGAAGGGTTATTGCGGTCATTTATGATCTGATACCGATTACCCATCCGCAATTCTGCGATGAATATCTGGTGACCGTATTCAAAAAATGGTTTTTTGACTCACTTCCCTTTGTGGATGGGTATATCAGCATATCGAGAACGGTGCAGCGTGACCTTCAGGCTTATGCAACACGGGAAATCGGTGAGAAAGCCAGAGAAAAGTCCTTTGATTCCTTCTATCTTGGCGCAGACTTCCTGGCGCAGGATCCGGAATGCCCACAAACCAATGAGAGGCAAATCCGCCACGAGATTGCCGACGCCTTTGCCCGCCGTCCCGCCTATCTCATCGTGTCTACCATCGAGCCAAGAAAAAATCATGCCTACCTCCTCGATGCCTTCGATCTGCTGTGGGCCCGGGGCTGCGATGTCAGCCTGATCATTGTCGGCCGTATCGGCTGGAAAGTAAAAGAGCTGACCGAGCGTATCATGGCGCATGGTCAATTTGGCAAACGTCTGTTTCTTATGGCCGATCTGAGTGATGAGGAACTTGTTTATTGTTACCGTCACGCGAAAATGCTGCTTTTCCCTTCCATCATAGAGGGATTTGGGCTTCCCATCGTGGAAAGCCTGAGCCATCATCTGCCTGTGTTGGCCAGTGATACGCCGGTGCACAGAGAAGTTGGCGGAAACAGTATCGGATATTTCGATCTGTCCAGGCCCGGCGATCTTGCCAACAGGGTCCAAAGCATAGAGGCGGCAGGCATTCCGGAAACATTACAGGTTCCCGCCGGGTATAAATGGACGAATTGGCGCGAGAGCACACAAGAATTACTCACGAAAGTCATGGAAATGGCCGGCGCAAGCGGCCCGGCGCAACAGGATCTGGATCCACCCGGTCACGGGTAATATATTGCGCTGTAAGAACATTGCGGAATAAACGCTTCCAGTTGCCTTTGTCTGTATCGTCAAAACCCTTGCATTTCTATCGCCAAAGCCTATAAGCGGCGGGCGCCTTAAATCCCGGTGCATTGCAGATATCGTCTCAGATTGATATTTTGTTAATCTTTATTTGCGCCACTCATTCTGTTCCGCCCGCGGGGGCGAATCAGCTAAAGGATTGAAAGAATCGCCATGAAAGGCAAAGAACAGTCGGAACTCGCGCAGGTTCTTGGCAAGTCCCGTTCGGCATTTATCGGCGCAGGGGTTTTCAGCTTTTTTATCAATGTGCTGATGCTGGTGTCGCCACTTTACATGCTGCAAATCTATGACCGGGTGCTGGCCAGCCGGAACGAGACCACTTTGTGGGTGCTGACCTTTGTGGCGGTATTCCTGATTGTCGTCTACGCCGCACTTGAAACCATGCGATCCCGGGTGCTGGTGCGCATCAGCGGACAGATGGACAGCCTGTTGAACGCGCGGGTTTTTACCGCTCTGTTCAAATCAGCCGTTCGTGGTCCGGGCGGTGGGTCAGGCCAGGCCATCCGGGATCTGGATTCGGTGCGCGACTTTTTGACCGGTCAGGGGCTGTTTGCATTTTTTGACGCCCCCTGGATGCCGCTATATCTGGGCGCGATCTTCCTGATTGATCCGCTATTGGGCTGGGTGGCCACGGGGGGGGGCGTGACGCTGTTTTCACTTGCTGTGCTGACCGAAATCGCCACGCGCGACACATTAAGTGAAGCGAGCACCGCAAACATGCGCGCCGGGCACTTTGTTGAGGTCAGCCTGCGTAACGTCGAAGCCATTGAGGCGATGGGCATGGTTCCCGCCATGTTGCGCCGCTGGCAGGGCCGGCGCGCCAAAATGCTGCAATTGCAGTCATTGGCGAGTGACCGGGCGGGCGTCATCACCGCATTGTCCAAATTCACCCGTGTCGTTCTGCAGATCGCCATTCTGGGCTTTGGCGCCTATCTGGTGATTCATGATCACATCACCGCTGGCCTGATGATTGCCGCGTCGATCATGATGGGGCGCGCGCTGGCCCCCGTGGAAATCGCGGTCGGTAGCTGGAAGCATTTTCTGACGGCCCGCAGCGCCTATGACCGCCTGAACGCCCTGCTGAAGGCGGTGCCCGCCCAACGCGACTTTATGCATCTGCCGCCGCCGCGTGGCGTCCTGCAGGTGGAACAGGCCATTGTGGTACCGCCCGGCGCCACCACCCCCGCACTGAAGGGCGTGGGCTTCAACGTGGCTGCGGGCGATATTGTCGGCATTATCGGCCCCAGCGCGGCAGGCAAATCCACCCTGGCGCGCCTGCTGGTTGGGGTGTGGCCACCTTATTCTGGCAAAGTGCGCATCGATGGTGCCGACATCAATACGTGGGACCGCGAACGCCTTGGCCCCTATATTGGCTACCTTCCGCAGGATGTTGAATTGTTCGAAGGCACCATTGCCGAAAACATTGCCCGCTTTGGTGAGGTGAATGCAGACCAGGTAATTTTGGCTGCACAGCGCGCCGGGGTGCATGAATTGATTCTGAAGCTGCCCGCCGGGTACGACACGCATATTGGCCCCGGCGGGCAAACCCTTTCCGGCGGCCAGCGGCAACGGGTGGGGCTTGCGCGCGCACTGCATGGCGATCCGGCGATTATCGTGCTGGATGAACCCAATTCCAATCTGGACAATGACGGCGAAGCAGCCCTGGCGCGGACCGTTGCCGATCTGAAGGCGCGCAAACGCACAACACTGGTGATCACGCATCGCCCCAGTCTGCTTGCGTCCGTAGACTATATTATGGTGATGCGCGAAGGCTTGATCGAAAAGTTCGGTCCCAGAGACGAAATTTTGGGTCAATATCTGCGCCCCGCTGCTGTGCCCAGTGCGCCTGCTGAACCGGAACCCAACAGAGGCGGTGTAGCGGTGGTAAATCCGGCATGAATTTACAGAATATTGCGGTCCGCCTGGGGCTTCACCAGGAAGGACAGGATGAGTTTGGTTTGAAATCCGTATTCGATAACGCCGTTCAGCGTGTGCAGGAGATGTTTGCGCGTTCGGATCAGGAAGGCGTTGATACGGGCGGACTGACAGACACACGTCGGCCGCTGGTGGTTGGCGGCATCATTATCGTCGTGACATTTTTCGGGTTCGGCCTATGGGCCGCGATAGCGCCCATCGACAGCGCCGCAATAGCCCCCGGCTTTCTGACGGTGCAGTCAAGCCGACGCACAATCCAGCATCTTGAAGGCGGCATCGTACAGGAAATATTCGCCAGGGACGGCATGACAGTAAAAGCCGGTGATGTCTTGATCCGCCTGGACGAAACCCGCGCCAGGGCGCAGACAGATATCCTGCTTGCCGATCTGCATTCACAGCTTGCCACCGAAGCGCGCCTGCTGGCGGAACGCGATGGTCTTCCGGCCCCGATTTTTCCCGAGGAATTACTGAAAAACCAGTCCAATGCAACGATTTCTGCAATTCTTGCCGGCCAGAAAAATGTGTTCGACACGCGCATGAATGCGCTATCCGGGCAAAAATCCATTTTGCAGCAGCGCGTCGGACAATTTGAAGAGCAGATATCGGGTTTACGCGCCCTTGTGACGGCGAAGGGCACTCAGGCGCGCCTGATCAAGGAAGAATTGAAGGATTTATCCGGCCTGCTGGAACGCGGTTACGTCACCAAGACCCGCGTCCTTGCGCTGGAGCGCGAGGAGGCAAGGCTTGAAGGCGAACGCGCCGAACATATCGCCGCGATCGCCCGTTCCGAACAGGGCATTGGCGAATCCAGGCTACAGATGTTTCAGCTTGAAAAATCCAGGCAGGAGGAAATCGCGCGTGAATTGCGCGACGTGCAGGCCAAAATAACCGAACTGCGCGAACGCATGGTCGCCGCCAGTGACATGCTGCGCCGCATTGATATTGTAGCGCCCGTGTCCGGTACAGTTATGGATCTGGCCGTACACACTGCAGGCGGCGTTATTGGTCCGGGTGTGCCATTAATGGATATTGTGCCATTGAATGACGTATTGGTGGTCGAAGTGCACATTAATCCAATCGACATCGACACCGTCCGCCCTGGCAGCGAAGTCGCCCTGCGTATCAGCACAGTTGATTCCCGCAAAACGCCTGTGATCAATGGGGTTCTGGAGACCATTTCAGCTGACCGCACCGTAGAGCAACGCACGGGTATGGCGTATTACAAAGGGCGCGTCATCATACCTACAGAACAGCGCGAACGGCTTGGCGCATTGACCCTGCGCAGCGGCATGCAGGTGGAAGCGCTGATCAATCGGGGTGAGCAAACAGCACTGCAATATGCGCTGAAACCATTGACCGAAGCCTTCGCCAAATCCTTCCGCGAACATTAGGGCCGATAGAAGCCATGCCGGTAATTTTCCGCTATTCCGCTTTGGCCGCGCTTGCCTTGCTGACTTTTATTCCGCATGCACACGCGGCGCAATCGCTTGAAGAGGCGCTGGCGTCCGCCTATCGCAGCAACCCGCAATTGCAGGCCGAACGCGCCCGTCAGCGCGCCACAGATGAAGGTGTCGCCCGCGCCCTTGGCGGCTTTCGCCCGACAATTGTCGTCACTGGCGAGGCGGGCCGCGCGGTGGACGAATTTCGCACACGCAATTCTTTCTCCGGCGCCACAAATGTCACAGACGTCAATCGCGGCCCCCGCACCTATCAGGCGCAGATGCGCCAGCCGCTCTATGACGGTGGCCAGGCCTTGTCAGACTACCGCCGCTCCGAGGCGATTGTCGAGCAGGGCCGCGCCCGCCTGATCTCGGCGGAACAGACCGTCATGCAGGAAGCCGCGCGCGCCTATGTCGATGTCGCGCGCGATTACCGGGTCGTCGAGCTTACACGCGACAATGTCGAATATTTAACCGAGGTAAAAAAGGCCATCGCCGCCCGCTTCGCGGTCAAGGATGTCACCAATACCGATGTGGCGCAGGCCGAGGCGCGGCTGGCCCGTGGTCTTGCCGATAGCCAGGCCGCACAAGGCGCGCTGGCCCGGTCGCGTTCCGCCTATGCAAGGGTGATTGGCGAAGAAACCGTTGGTGAGCTTGAAATGCCACCTCCCCCCACAAAGCTGCCCGAAACACTGGAGACAGCCCTGGGTGATGTAGAAAATAATCCCGATCTGCGTTCCGCCCGCTTTGTGGAAGTTGCCGCGCGCGCCCAGATCGGCGTGGTGCGCAGCGGACTATTGCCGGACTTGTCCCTGCGCGGGGCCGTACGCCGCCAGGATGAGGCCGACCAGAAACATTTCGAGCGCGATACAGCCGAAGTGCTGCTGCAATTATCGGTACCTATATATGAGGGCGGCATATCAGCGGCGCAAACCCGCGAAGCCAAGCATATTGCCAGCCAGCGGCAGCTGGAACTGGAGCAGGCCACCCGCGCCGCGACCGATGCCGTGCGCGCCGCCTGGGAAGCACTGATCAGTTCGCGCGCGCGCATTACCTCGATCCGGGAAAACGTTACGGCTGCCGAGCTTGCGCTTGTCAGTGTGACAGAAGAAGCCAAGGTAGGTGCGCGCACCGTGCTGGACCGGCTGAATGCGCAGCAGGAACTGCTCGACGCCAGTGTCGCATTGCTGCGCGCACAGCGCGATGAATTCATCGCCAGTAATGATCTGCTGGCCGCCACCGGCAAGATGACCGCCCTGAACCTGGCCCTGCCCGTGGAACATTATGATCCTGTGGCGAATTACGCGGATACCCGTGGCCGCTTCTTCGGCACCAGTATTTCGCCCATCGAAAATCCGCCCGCGCCGGTTAAATAGCGTTCCTTCCACCCCGGCCAGGCATGTTATACTGCCCCCATGTCATCCATCACCCATGAACCGATGAGCGGCGCGGAAATGGCGGCTTTTGTGCCGCACCGTCCCGCGCGCCCGGATAAATCCGAAGGCGGCGTCCGGTTCAAGCTGGTGTCTGATTTTCAGCCGGCGGGCGATCAGCCGCAGGCGATTGCGGCGCTGGTGGCGGGTGTGAACGAAGGCGAGCATGATCAGGTGCTGCTGGGCGTCACCGGATCGGGCAAGACCTTTACTGTGGCCAAGGTGATCGAGGCGGTGCAGCGCCCTGCCCTGATCCTCGCCCCCAACAAGACGCTGGCGGCGCAGCTTTACGGCGAATTCAAAAGCTTCTTTCCCGACAATGCGGTGGAATATTTCGTATCCTATTATGATTATTACCAGCCCGAAGCCTATGTGCCGCGCACCGACACCTATATCGAGAAAGAATCCTCCGTCAACGAACAGATTGACCGCATGCGCCATTCGGCCACCCGCGCGCTGCTGGAACGTGACGATGTGATCATTGTCGCCAGCGTGTCGTGCATTTACGGTATCGGCTCGGTCGAAACTTATGCGGGCATGACGGTTTCGGTGAAAGTGGGCGACCGCATTGAGCGCAATCACTTGCTGCGCGATCTGGTGGCGCTGCAATACCGCCGCAATGACGCGGCGTTCCAGCGCGGAACCTTCCGGGTGCGCGGCGATGTGGTGGAACTGCATCCCGTGCATCTGGAAGATCGCGCCTGGCGCATTTCATTTTTTGGCGATGAGATCGAAGCGATCACCGAATTTGATCCGCTGACCGGCGCCAAAACCGGCGAACTGGACCGTTTCAAGGCCTATCCCAACAGCCATTATGTGACGCCGCGCCCCGCACTCAGCCAGGCGCTGGAACGCATCAGGGACGAATTGCAGCACACGCTGGCGCGCTTCAACGCGGAAGGAAAATTGCTGGAGGCGCAGCGCATCGAACAGCGCACCAATTTCGATCTGGAAATGATCGCCGCCACCGGTTCCTGCGCCGGGATCGAAAATTATTCACGCTTTCTGACCGGGCGCAATCCCGGCGAGCCGCCGCCGACCCTGTTCGAATATCTGCCGGAAAATGCGCTGCTGTTCACCGATGAAAGCCATGTCAGTGTGCCGCAACTGGGCGGCATGTACCGGGGCGACTATAAGCGCAAGGCGACGCTGGCCGAATATGGCTTCCGCCTGCCGTCCTGTGTCGATAACCGGCCGCTGAAATTCGAGGAATGGGACGCCATGCGTCCGCAGACCGTCTATGTGTCGGCGACGCCGGGGCCGCGCGAGCTGGAGCGCACCCACGGCGTGTTTGTCGAACAGGTCATCCGACCCACCGGCCTGATCGACCCGATCTGCGAAATCCGCCCGGTCAAAACCCAGGTCGATGATCTGGTCGCCGAATGCAAGCTGGCCGCCGCAAAGGCGCAGCGGGTGCTGGTCACCACGCTGACCAAGCGCATGTCCGAAGACCTGACCGAATATATGCACGAACAGGGCATCCGCGTGCGCTATATGCATTCCGACATCGAAACGCTGGAGCGCATCGAGATTATCCGCGATCTGCGCCTGGGCGCATTTGATGTGCTGATCGGCATCAATCTGCTGCGCGAGGGGCTGGACATTCCCGAATGCGCGCTGGTGGCGATACTGGACGCGGACAAGGAAGGCTTTTTGCGATCCGAAACCTCGCTGGTGCAGACCATTGGCCGCGCGGCGCGCAATGTGGATGGCCGGGTTCTTCTGTATGCGGATAAAATCACCGGCAGCCTGGAACGCGCTCTGGCGGAAACCGGACGCCGCCGCCGCAAGCAGCAGGCCTATAACGCCGAACACGGCATCACGCCCGAAAGCATCCGCAAAAATATCGGCGATATTCTGGCCAGCGTGTATGAGAGAGATCATTTCAATATTGCGACCGGCGCCGACGATGTAGCGCACCTGATCGGCGGCAATCTGAAGACGCATCTGGCGGAACTGGAAAAACAGATGCGCGCCGCAGCAGGCGATCTGGAATTCGAAGAAGCCGCCCGCCTGCGCGACGAAATTCACCGCCTGCAAGCGGTTGAGTTGGCGGTCGCCGACGACCCGCTGGCGCGGCAGTCCGCCATAGACGGCGCGGTCGCAGGCGGCGCACACCCCAAGTCCAAAGCGCGCTCGACCGGTGGTAAGCCAGGAACGCGCAAGACGAAATACAAGCGTAAATAAGGGGCGGGCCAACCACAAACGTCATTGCGAGGAGCGAAGCGACGCGGCAATCCAGAGTCATAAACACGGGCCTTGCCGTGTGGCTCTGGATCGCCACGCTTCGCTCGCGATGACGCAGAAAGGCTGAATTAATCCGCCCCGCTCAATCCATCTTGAAACGCCGCCGTAGAGCGAGCAGGAACAGCGCCAGCAAACCAATTGTCGCCAGCGATTGCACTGATGCAAGTATGGGGATGAACAGTGGATTGCATTTTACCAACTCTGGGGCAGTACCCACTGGTGACATGGACCACACGTAAAATGGGCGGAACATTTGCTCGAAGGTAAAGCCTACGAGATGCACCGAGTCAGGTATATCGGTCGCAAGCGCAACTATGCCGAATACAAGAAAAGATATATTTGCAAGAGCCAGCAACCACAGTAACGGCAAATCCACAGATCGTCCGTAATCGGATAAATTTTTATACAGAGTCGCGGCAAAGCGTTCGATGCGCGGCACATCGCTTCGATTACGACGGCATTCCATTTCGAGGGCGAAAAACATCGCTTCCTCATTGCGCGCCCGCAGAGTTTCCATGCCAAGTTTCAGGGTTCGGTAGGAACGTTCCAGGGCTTCGGTAGCTTCGTCATTTTTTTTCTTGGTATCGAATTTGTCTTCCTTGGTTTTCTTGAATTCCGTTTTGTGAAACGACATGCCTTGGTGAAATGTACAGCCGTGAAATTCTATTAAGTCTTCAAATACTGAATTATTAAATGACTTGCTTGTCTCAAATGACGCCCCGTCATCGAATGTGCGATTAACAAATTTGGTATTACCTATAAACTTAGAGCTGCTGAAGATTATGTTTCGGAAAATTGAATCATGCCTTTCAGAAATGATCTCGTGTCCCGCTTCATTATGGGAAAAGTCTGTGATATACGCAAACACAGAATGACTGAAGTCAGCGGAAGCTCCAAATGTCGCGCCCGAAAAAAGAGATCCTTTAAAAAAATGAGTGCGTTTAAAGTTAGCCTGAATTCCAAAATCGGAAGAGTCAAACAGAGCCAAACCGTTAAATTTTGTATCTGAAAAATTAATGGAATTTCCAAATTTGGCGCTTGAAAAAAGATATCATCTTCGAATACAGTGTCACCAAAATTAGCTTGTTCCTCAAAGATCGCACGCATAAAGTTGCTGGAATCCATAAATTTTGCTTTATAAAAGTTGGCCTGTCTCCCAAACTCCACTTTTGTAAAGTTAATAGATTTCTCAAATACTGCACTGGAGAAGTTTGAATCATTACCCAATTTTGCGTGACTAAAGTCAGCATTATCCCCAAATATCACCTTGCTGAAGTCAGCGCGATCTTCAAACTTCGCACCCGGGAAATTTGCATTCCGCTTAAAATGAGCCTCACTAAATCTGGCCCCTTCCTCAAATCTTGCCCCAGAGAAGTTTGCTTCCCCCTCAAATGTCGCAGCGCTGAAATTTGTATAACGCCCCAATTTTTTACTGCTGAAATTAATGGTGCCCGCAAAGGTGGCACCCTCGCAATTAAGATAGCATGAGGTGGTAGTCTCTGAAAAATCAAACGGCAGTGGAAATTCGACGCCTCGTAAATCTGCTGGAAAGTTATCGCGCGATTCGCTTATCCGCTTGTTCACTTCGGCTACAAACGCTTTGCGTTGCACACCTTCAGCTTCCCACCCATGCTGGTGTGACAGTTTTCCAGTATTTTTGGGACCATTCTGAATACCGGGCTCCCCCAATGGCAAATGAAACATGCACCAGTCCAACCCATCAAACTTGAACGAGGCAGGCGCATCGCGAAACTGGCATACAAATCCGTGCACTTCTTTGCAGGCGCATGCCGGGGGCGAAACAGGTTTGGACAGGTCGGTCATGAGTGTAGCATAAGCCGATTCTGGGTTCGCCTGCTAGGCTGTGTGCAGCGTCCGCTCCACCACCCGAAAGCCGGGAACGCGGAAGATGAAATATAAGCGGAAATGGGGGGGCACCGCACCTGGCCAAGGATGGATAATATCCGGATATGATCTATATACTGGCCTTTGGCGGTCTGGCGTTACTCTTGGCAAGCGGCGATCTTATGGTGCGCGGCGCTATAAGCCTAGCGGCGAATCTGGGAATTTCACCGCTGCTGATGGGCCTGATCATTGTTGGCTTCGGCACCTCCGCGCCGGAGCTGATGATTGGCGCTGAGGCCGCGCTGACCGGCTCCCCCGGTCTGGCGCTGGGCAATGTAGTAGGCAGCAATATCGCCAATGTGCTGCTGGTGCTGGGCGCACCCGCGCTGATCGCCCCCGTCGCCTGCGACCGGCAGGGCGTGATGCGGCATATACTGGTGATGCTGGGCGTCAGCCTGATTTTCGCAGGCCTGGCCTTTGGCGGCGTCTTCGGCCTTCAGCAGGGCCTATTGCTGCTGGCGCTGCTCGCCGGTTTTATCTGGTACTCCATTCGCGATCACCGGCTTGAAATACCCCCGGTGCTGGACATGCTGAAAACCGACGTAGCCCTTGGCGGCATCGGCGGCAGAACGCGCTCCAACCTGTTTTCGGCCGCCATGGTGCTGGGCGGACTGGCCGGGTTAATCCTGGGGGCAAGACTGCTGATCGACGGCGCGGTCGCCATCGCCCGTCTTCTGGATGTGGGCGAGGACGTAATCGGACTTTCAATGGTCGCCATCGGAACCTCGCTGCCGGAGCTTGCCACCACCCTGGCTGCCGCCTACCGCCGTCATGCGGACGTGGCGCTGGGCAATGTGGTTGGCAGCAATATCTTCAATCTGCTGGCGGTGATGGGCGTCACCGCCACAATCGCCCCGGCGCCAGTGCCGCAGCGCTTTCTTGTGCTGGATTTGCCGGTCATGTTGGCGGCGGCAATGATCCTGCTGGCCTTCGCCATTACCCGGCGACCCATCGACCGGGGCGCCGGATCAGCATTCCTGCTTGGGTATGCCATCTACATGATCTTGCTGTATCATTCCGGCAATGTTTGACGGCGCGCATCCCAGATCCAGGGCGCGCTCCACCACCACCTGAACGCCAGGGGCGCGTGACCGCCATGAACCATGAACTGATTTTTTCGGCCGCCCTGCCTCGCCCTGACATTCATCCTCGGCCCGGCCGGCCTGCTCGCCTTCATGGGCGCGCGGTATTTCTGGACGAGACAGGGCCAGGATGCATGAGGTGGGATACGCGCTTTATAACGATTTACTTCGCCCGGATCAGTCTGTCATAGTCGGCCATCAGGGTTTCAGTGATCTTGCCCGGTGTGAATTTGTGCGGGCCGATTTCCGATACCGGCGTTACTTCCGCCGCCGTTCCGGTGATGAAGCATTGTTCGAAGCTGCTCATTTCCTCGGGCTGGATGGCGCGTTCGATAATGTCGATCTGGCGTGTTTTAGCCAGGCCGATCACGCTTTGGCGGGTGATGCCGTCCAGGAAACAGTCAGGCTTCGGCGTGTGCAGCTTGCCGTCCTTGACGAAGAAAATATTGGCGCCTGTCGCTTCGGCCACCAGGCCGCGATAATCATACATCAGCGCGTCGGCATAGCCTTTGGATTCCGCCTCGTGCTTGGACAGTGTGCAGATCATATACAGGCCCGCCGCCTTGGCGAAACAGGGAATGGTTTCGGGCGAGGGCCGCCGCCAGCGCGAAATATCCATGCGAATGCCGCGCGCGCGTTCGGCGGGATCGAAATAGGACGGCCATTCCCACACGGCGATGGCGACATTGATGCGGCCCGCCTGCGCGGAAACACCCATCATTTCGCTGCCGCGCCAGGCAATCGGGCGCACATAGGCGTCGGTAAAACCCTGCGCCTTGACGGTTTCGATACAGGCGGCATTGATCTGATCCTGTGTATAGGGAATTTTGAAATCAAGATATTCGGCCGACTTGAACAGGCGCTCGGTATGTTCCTTCAATCTGAAGATCGTGCCGCTATAGACCCGCTCACCTTCGAACACGCTGTCGGCATAATGCAGTGCGTGGGTCAGCACATGGATTTTGGCGTCGCGCCAGGGCACGAGTTTGCCGTTGAACCAGATCACACCGTCGCGATCATCAAAGGGAGCAGTAGACATCGTCATATTTCCGCAAATTAGAGGATTGGTGTAAGTTACAGTTCAGACTAACCTTGGCTGAAGCAGCTATTACCCAATACAGGGTCAAAACAAGTGATTTTCAGACATCACGAACGATTATGTCGTATAATTGTGCCTAGTTGTAACAAACTTCACGAAATACGTCAATATGGCTGACATAAATATTTTAGCGCCAGATAAAGGGCCGGGAAATGCCAGCGAATCGGCAAAAATCGGCGAGGCCATCGAACTGCTGTTTTTTGCCTATCGCGACTTTACCAGCGATCCCGATGTCATTCTGTCGCGTTCCGATTATGGCCGGGCCCATCACCGGATATTGCATTTTGTGGGCGCCTATCCCGGCATTAATGTTGCGCAGTTGCTGAGCATTTTACGCATCACCAAACAGAGCCTGGGGCGGGTGCTGAAACAGTTGCTCAAACAGGGCTTCGTCGAGCAGCGCCCCGGCAGGCATGACCGGCGGCAGCGCCTGCTGTTCCTCACGGACAAAGGCAAGGCGTTCGAGGCGCGCCTCTCGACGCCGCAACAGGAACGGGTGCGGCGCGCCTTTGCGGCTGCCGGACCGGATGCGGTTGCGGGTTATCTAAAAGTACTGGAACATCTGATCAATGAATCAGAACGTAAGATTATTCTTGATGCGATCAAGCGTGGCTAAGTGCGCATGACGGATGCAGCTTTAGAATCGGAAACGGGCGCACCCCATATTCTGGTGGTGGATGACGACACCCGCCTGCGTAAACTTTTGCAAAAGTTCTTGATGGAGCATGGCTATCGGGTCACCCTCGCCGCTAGTGCGGTCGAGGCGCGCGCGCGCATGGATGGGCTGGCGTTTGACCTGACCGTGCTTGATGTCATGATGCCGGGGGAAAGCGGACTGGACCTGACGCAATTTTTGCGGGGACGCACCGAAATGCCGGTGCTGCTGCTGTCTGCGCGATCAGAAACCACTGCGCGCATTGCCGGACTGGAGGCAGGCGCCGACGATTATCTGGGCAAGCCGTTCGAACCGAAAGAGCTGCTGCTGCGTATCCAGGCGTTATTGCGCCGCACGGCGGCAGCGGCGGAACCGCCACTGCGCACAATCCGGCTGGGTGACTGGGAAGCCGATCTGGAACGCGGCGATCTGCGCAATGGGGATATGCTGATCCGCCTTGCGCCAGGCGAGCTCAGCCTCTTGCGCCTGCTTGCCGCCAATCCTGGCGTGCCGGTCAGCCGCACCGAACTTGCCGGGCAAACCGGCGCAGCGCAGGAACGCACGGTGGATGTGCAAATCACACGGTTGCGGCGAAAATTTGAACCGGATCCGCGCACGCCCCGTCATCTGCAAACCGTGCGCGGGCAAGGATATGTGCTTTGGCTGGATTAACCGAAGGCTGGCCCCTAAAAAACCTGCTGCCCAAGGGGCTGTTTGGCCGGTCCCTGCTGATCGTGGTGGCGCCTGTGGTTTTGTTGCAGGCCATTGTTACCTATATTTTCTTTGAACGGCATTGGGACACGGTAACGCGCCGCCTGTCACGCGCTGTTGCGGGCGAGGTGGCGATGCTGACCGAGAGTTACAGCAAGCCGCTTGATACCGTTACCATGCAGGCTGTGAATGCACAGGCGGCGCGCACCTTCCAGTTGGAGGTGGCGTTTCTGCCAGACGAAAAACTGCCCGCGCAAACCTCCGATGGACAGTTTTTTTCCCCATTGGTGACGCTCAGTGACGAACTTTCAAAGCAGATCGCACAAAAATTCTGGATTGATTCCCATCGCTATGGCGACTATCTGGATCTGCGGGTGCAACTGAATCAGGGTGTGTTGCGCATTCTGACGCCGCGCAATCGCGTCACTTCGCAAACCGCACATATTTTTATCCTGTGGATGTTTGGCACATCGCTGGTGTTGCTGACGGTTGCGGTTATCTTTCTGCGCAATCAGGTCCGCCCGATAGCCTTGCTGGCAGCGGCGGCGGAAGAATTTGGCAAGGGACGCGAAGTGCCCGATTTCAAGGCGGCCGGCGCCATAGAAGTCCGGCAGGCGGCCGCCGCGTTTATGGAAATGCGTGATCGCATTGGCCGCCAGATCGCCCAGCGCACTTTTATGCTGGCGGGTGTCAGCCATGATCTGCGCACACCCTTAACGCGGATGAACCTGCAGCTCGCCATGCTGCCTGAAAGCGACGAGATCGAGGCATTGCGCGCAGACATCCGCGAAATGCAATATATGCTGGATGAATATCTGGCCTTCGCAGGCGGTCAGGCGGGCGAAGCCGAAAGCCAGACGGATATTGATCAGCTCATTGAAGAAATCACAGCCGAATATGCAAGGCGCGGCGCATTGTTGCGTGTACAGTCAGAGCCAAACCTGAACTTGCCGCTGCGGCGCGGTAATTTCAAACGCTGTATCGTCAACCTGGTTGAGAATGCGCACTCCCATGGCAAACAGATCGAAATTCACGCCGTCAGGACCGGTGACCACATCGAAATCGCCATTGAGGATGACGGTCCCGGCCTGCCCCCGGAAAAATACGAAGACGCCTTTCTGCCGTTTCAGCGTTTTGACGACAGCCGCAATCCGGATCGCGCCGGGGTGGGGCTTGGGCTTGCCATTGCCCGCGACATCGCCCGCAGCCATGGCGGCGACATAAGCCTGGGGCGCAGCATGCTTGGTGGTTTGCGCGCCACTATCCGCGTCCCCGTATGAAATGCTATGTTTGCCGCCGACTCAATCAATGTGATTTACAGTGAACGATAGCATCGAAAAAGCCATGCTTCCGGATTCTGCCGAAGGTCAATCCGCGATGGCGCTGATGCGCCGGCTGATCACGGATCATATGCGGCCGCATCTATGGCGCATCCTTGCCGCAATCCTCTTGATGGCGGTCACGGCGGCGGCAACGGCCATGACCGCGCAGTTGCTGGACCCGGCGATTAAATATCTGTTCATTGATAAAGACCCGGACATGCTGATGCTGATACCGCTGATGGTATTCGCAGTAATGGCCCTTAAAGCAGGTGCAAGTTATGGCGAAAATATCCTGATGAACTATGTCGGACAGCGTATCATATCCGACATTCAGATTGGCATGTTCGAACATCTGATGAGGGCCGATACTGGATGGTTACGGCAATATCATAGCGGCAAGATTATCGCGCATTTTCTCAATGACGCCGTGTTGATGCGCGAGGCGGTGAGCCGTTCGATCACCGGCCTGGGCAAGGATTTTCTGACGCTCATCATGCTGCTGGGCGTAATGCTGTATCAGGATCCGGTGATGACAGGCATCGCTGTCTTCATTCTGCCAGTTGTTGTTGTCTTTGTGCGGCAATTGTCGCGGCTTATGCGCAAATCCGTCAATCGGGGCATGGCGGAAACCGGCAATCTCTCTACACTGCTTTCCGAAACACTGGCTGGCAGCCGTGTGGTAAAGGCCTATGGCCAGGAAAATCACGAAATCAGACGCGCCACCCAGTCTATTAACCTGCGCATGGAATTTATCATGCGCGGGGTGCGCGCGCGTTCCGCCGCCGCCCCCATTACCGAGGCGCTGACCGGCCTTGCGATTGCCGCCGCCATTTATTACGCCGGCGTCCGCGCACTTTCCGGCAATATGGAAATCAACCATTTTGCCGCTTTTCTGGGGGCCATGATGCTGGCCTATCAGCCGCTAAAAAGTCTGGCGACCCTCAGCACAGCCCTGCAGGAAGGGCTTGCCGCCGCCGCGCGCACCTTTTCGGTGATGGATGTAAAGCCCACAATCAGGGATGCGCCGGATGCAACGGCATTAACGGTACCGCAAGGCCGTATCCGGTTTGAGAATGTGCATTTCTCGTATGGCGAAAATGACGAGGCCCTGCGTGATATAAACCTGGAAATAGCCCCCGGAAAGACAGTGGCGCTGGTTGGTCCCAGCGGCGCGGGCAAAAGCACTATGCTCAATCTGATCCCGCGTTTTTATGATGTCACATCGGGCCGGCTAACCATTGATGGCGCAGATGTGCGTGACGTGACGATGGCGTCACTGCGCAGGGCCGTGGCTTTAGTGACACAGGAACCGTTTTTGTTTGATGATACCGTGCGGGCCAATATCGCTTATGGGCGGCCTGATGCCGATAGCCGGGATATCGAGGCGGCGGCCCGCGCCGCAGACGCGCATGATTTTATCATGGCGTTACCGCAGGGCTATCTGACAATCGTCGGCGAGGCGGGCATGCGCCTGTCGGGTGGTCAGCGTCAGCGGCTTGCCATTGCGCGCGCCATGCTGAAAAACGCCCCCATATTGCTGCTGGATGAGGCGACATCATCGCTGGACACCGATTCCGAACGCCAGGTACAGGGTGCGCTGGCCAGGCTGATGCAGGGCCGCACCTCGCTGGTGATTGCGCACCGGCTATCAACCATTATGGATGCGGACTGCATTCATGTGATTGTCGATGGGCGTATTGTTGAATCAGGCACACACCACCGGCTGATTGCCCAGAATGGTGTTTATACCGGTCTTTGCCGCAGTCAGTTCAACGACACCGGGATGGTCGAACAGCAATCTCCCGGCCAGGCCAAAGCAGCATTTACGGCCACATGAAGCTGTCCGCCCAATTGTTTCATAACACTTTTTTCCGAATCATCGTATGCTGGTCTGCTGCCATGCTTATTCGACTGGTTTGGGTGACTGGCAGATGGCGGACCGTGGGGGCGGAAACTCCGGCGGCATACTGGGACAAGAATCAACCTTTCATTCTTGCCTTCTGGCATGGACGGCTGATGATGATGCCCTATTGCTGGCGCCGGGAAAAAGGGATGAGCATGCTGATTTCCCAGCATCGTGACGGCGAACTGATTGCGCGCACCATAAGCCATTTTGGGTTGGGTTCCGTTCGGGGATCAAGCGCCAAACCTGGCAAACAGGATAAAGGCGGCGGTGGCGCCCTGCGCGCTATGGTCAAACAATTGTCACGCAATGAATATGTTGGCATTACGCCAGACGGGCCGCGCGGGCCCCGCCAGCGTGTGGGCGATGGCGTCCTTTCAGTAGCGCGGCTTTCCGGTGCGCCGGTTATACCGGTCAGCTTTGGCGCAACACGCCGCATTCATGCCAGAAGCTGGGACCGGTTTTTAATCGCCCTGCCATTTTCACGCGGCGTATTCGTGTGGGGCAAGCCGCATTATGTGCCGCGTGATGCGGATGCAGACACGCTGGAAAAGGCGCGCCTGTTGCTGGAGGAGGATCTCAATCGCATCACGGCCGAGGCCGATGCGCGATGCGGCCATTCATACCCAGAACATGAGGCAGGATGATTTTTCTGTACCGATGGCTGACATTCCTGTGCGGACCGCTGGTCAATTTGCTGTTATGGCGGCGCAACCTTGCAGGCAAGGAAGACCCGGAACGCATTCCTGAACGAAGGGGGCTATCCCAGGCCAAACGCCCGGCAGGAAGACTGGTCTGGGTTCACGCGGCGAGCGTAGGTGAAAGCTTTTCCGCACTTCCCTTGATACAACAACTGCTTATACGCAACCCTGACCTTAATGTGCTGATCACCACCGGAACTATATCTTCGGCCCGTATACTGGCAAAGCAATTACCCGAAAATGTCATCCATCAATATGTTCCGATGGATCTGGTTCCCTGGGTGCGGCGTTTTCTGGATCATTGGCGGCCCGATATGGCTGTCTGGATTGAATCGGAACTATGGCCGAATTTAATGCTGGAAACCACCGCGCGTGGCATTCCCATGGCGCTGGTAAATGGACGCATGTCCACACGCTCCTATCAGCGATGGCAGTTGGGGCGGCGCAGCATCGAACAGTTGCTGAACTGTTTTCGTGTCATTCTGGCGCATGACGAACGGAGTGCGAATTTTTTTCGCGATTTGGGCGCGCCCCATACCAATTGTGTCGGCGACCTGAAACAGGCCGCCGATCCCTTATCCGCAGACGAAGCCGAACTGGCCCGGCTTCAGACCGCCATCGGCAATCGGCCGGTCTGGCTGGCCGCCAGCACCCATCCCGGCGAAGAAGACGCCGTTAAAAAAACACATAAAAAATTGCGCAAGCAGTTTCCCGGACTGCTGAGCATCATCGCGCCACGCCATGCGAACCGCGGTGATCAGATCGCCAAACAGTTTACACGCGACGGTTTGAATGTTGTGCGCCGCTCAACCGGTGAAACGCCAACCCGCGATGCGGACATCTATCTTGCCGACACGATGGGAGAGATGGGGCTGATTTACCGCCTGACGACAATTGTATTTGTTGGCGGAAGCCTGGTTACCCATGGCGGGCAAAATCCGCTGGAACCTGCGCGACTTGGCTGCGCTATTCTTCACGGCCCCAATATTGACAATTTTACTTCCATTTATGCAGACCTTGACGCCACTGGCGCGTCACGCCAGATCAGCGATGTTACACTACTTGCAGATAGCGTCGCGCTGCTGTTACGTGACAAACAGACCGCCGCATCGCGTGGACGCGCGGCAAAAGCGCTGGCGCTAAAGGGGCGCGATAAAGTGCTGGAACATATCATCGCCGCTATTGAACCGTTGCTGCCGGAACCAAAATAATGCGTACGCCAGAATTCTGGTATCCCGTACACGACCGGTCCTCTGGCCCCCTGCCCTGGCTGCTGGCGCCATTCGCCATGTGTTATATGTTCGCAGGCTGGTTACGCCAGAGATTTTCACAGCCCTATCGCGCCCCGATCCCGGTAATATGTGTTGGCAATCTGACCGTCGGCGGAACGGGGAAAACGCCTGTAGCGCTGGCGCTTGCGGTACGGCTTCTTGGTAAAGGCATCCAGGTTCACTTTGTCACGCGCGGACATGGCGGCAACATTGCAGGGCCGGTGCGCGTTGACCCGGAACATCATAACGCCGCCAACATGGGCGATGAGGCGCTGTTGCTGGCGCGCGCCGCCCCATGCTGGGTTTCCCGCAATCGCAAAGCCGGCGCCATCGCCGCTGTTGCCGCCGGGGCAAAACTGCTGATCCTGGATGACGGACATCAGAACCCGCATCTGGTGAAGGATTTATCCTTATTGCTGATTGATGCAGAACGCGGTTTCGGGAATGGCCGGGTGATCCCATGCGGGCCATTGCGCGAACCTGTTGCGCGCGGACTTGCCCGCGCCAATGCGGTGTTGATAATGGGGAATGGCGGAAATTTTCCAGACTTTGGAAAAACACAATTGCGCGCGCACCGGCAATTGAGCAACCCGGATTCACTGCGCAATCAGCGCCTGTTCGCCTTCTGCGGTATTGGCGCACCGCAGCAGTTTTTCGACATGCTGCGTCAGGCCGGGGCCGGTCTGGCGGGTGTACAGGCATTCCCGGATCATCATCCGTTCACAGACGATGAGATTGATCAGATCATTTCCAGCGCAGAAAAAACCGGGTCCACCCCCGTTACCACAGAAAAAGACTGGGTGCGTCTACCCCCCCCAATGCGCCGGAAAATACTGGCGGTTGGCATGGAAATACGATTTTCCGATGAACCGGCATTGGCGCGCCTGCTTGAGACTGTGATACACAGGCCCACATGAAGGCTCCCACCCCATACCGCCGCCTGCGCCGCGCAGCCGAGGCCGGATTGATGCGCGCCCTGCTGTCGGGTTTGCGGCTTTTATCCGTGGATCGCGCATCGGCTATCGGCGGGGCCATTGGGCGCGCCATCGGGCCATATCTTGGCGTCACGCGCCGCGCAGAACAGAATTTGCGCGCCTGTTTCAGCCAGATGGATACAGCGCAGATCACGGCCATCATCCGCGAGATGTGGGACAATCTTGGCCGCACTGCGTTTGAATATGCGCATCTCGACAGGTTTCGATTTTATGAAAAAGACAGCCGCGTCGAAGTGCGGGGCATGGAATATATCGCGCAGGCAATTGACGCCGGCAAAGGCGCAATTTTTGTCAGCGGGCATTTTGCCAATTGGGAACTGTTGTCTGCGGGCCTGGTGCAGCGCGGACTGCCCGTCATGACCGTATACCGCGCGGCAAGCAATCCGTTGGCGGATAAAATTATCACAGAACTGCGCCGCGCAATGGGCACCCCGCGCCAGGCACCCAAAGGCCCCGCCGGGGCGCGCATGCTAATATCCTGGATGAGCGGGCGAAAATATATCGCCATGCTTTCCGACCAGAAAATGAACGATGGCGTCGAGGCGGATTTCTTTGGCCGCCCCGCCATGTGCCCGCCCGCCGCCGCACAGCTTGCCCGGCGGTTTGGCTGTCCAATTGTGTTCGCCAGCATCCGCCGCACCCGGGGCGCGCATTTTATCATAGAGGTGCAGGAACCGTTTTACGCTCCCCAAAGCAAAGACCGCGCAGGCGATATATTGGCAGGCGTAAATGAAATCAATCGCCGTCTGGAGGCGTTTATCCGGGCGTATCCCGCCCAATGGCTGTGGCTGCATCGCCGCTGGCCGGAGCGCGATTAAGCGCCGCCTCCCGTTCGGTTGACGCCACGGCGCTGCAATAGGCTTCCTGGCGCACCGGGTTCCAGTAGCGCAGCTCTTCCAGTGGAATGGGTTTTCCCGTCACCGCGCAGATCACGAAACTGCCTGGCGTCAGAATTTGGAAATCCGACAGATCATAGCGCAGCCGGGCGGGACCATCCGGTTTTCCTGAAAAACTTTTGTCATCCATGCGCGCTGTTTACACCTGATGCTGTCATTAAAACAACCGGCCTTGCGTATCTCCTGCGGGTTTTTGCACCGCTTTGCCAGACGCAGGCTTTTCACCGGTGATTGTAGCACCGCGCCGCCCATCCTGAAACTCGATTTCCACCGCCATGCCGGGCACCGTTCCCGATGCACGGTGCAGCGGTTTGCCCGCGCTATCGCGCACCAGCGCAAAACCCCGCGCCAGCACCCCCTGATGCGACAGCGCACGCAGCAATTGGCCCAACCCATCCAGCGTGACGCTGTGATCGCGCAACAAGCGGCGCTCGCCCTCCTGCAACCGGCGCATCGCCTCGCTCAGGCTGCGCTGCCCGCGCTGAATGTGATCGCGCACCAGCCCCGCACGCAAGCGCGCCGCAAGCCGCGCCAGCCTTGTTTCACCCGCGCGCACATTGGCCAGCAGCGCACGCGGCAAGCGTTCCGCCACCGCATCAAAACGCTGGCGCGGCAGCCCCAGAATTTCGCTCAGTCGCGGCAGGCCGCGCGCCGCACTGATCAGGCGGGCGCGCCGCTCTTCCAATAGCCGCCCCTGCGCCCCCACAAGGCGGCGTTCCAGATCCAGCACCTGGGCGCGCAATTCACTGCGCACCGGCACCGCCATTTCGGCGGCCGCCGTTGGCGTTGGCGCGCGCAGATCAGATGCAAAATCGATCAAAGTCGTATCGGTTTCATGGCCCACCGCACTGATCAGCGGGATGTCACTGGCCGCCGCCGCGCGCACCACACTTTCTTCGTTGAAGGCCCACAAATCCTCGATGCTGCCGCCGCCGCGCGCCACGATCAGCACATCGGGGCGCGGCACGGGGCCACCGGGCGCGATCTTGTTAAATCCCTTGATCGCCGCCACGATCTGCCCCGCCGCCTGTTCGCCCTGCACCAGCACCGGCCACAGCAGCACATGGCGCGGAAACCGGTCCGCCAGCCGGTGCAGAATATCGCGGATCACCGCACCGGTCGGCGACGTCACAATGCCGATCACGTCCGGCAGATAGGGTATGAGCTGTTTACGCGCCGGATCAAATAGCCCCTCGGCGGCAAGTTTCCTGCGCCGCTCCTCCAGTTGCGCCAGCAGCGCGCCAATGCCCGCAGGCGCCATGGTTTCGACAACCAGCTGATATTTGGAACGCGCCGGATAGGTGGTAAGCTTGCCGGTGCACACCACCTCCATGCCATCTTCCGGCTTGAAGCGCAGCGTACCCGCAATCCCCTTCCACATCACCGCGTCAATCACCGCCCGGTCGTCTTTCAGGTTCAAATAACAATGCCCACTGGCGGCGCGCATAAACCCCGAAATCTCCCCCCGCACCCGCACCAGCCCAAACTCACCCTCAACCAGGCGTTTTAACGCCGTCGAAAGTTCGCTGACGCTGAGTTCGGGCAGGTTGGAGGGGGTATCGGAAAGACTCACGTTATGTCCTTGGGCTTTTTGCTTTGCGATCTACATGATACAAGTCCCGGATGATTTTGGGAAATAAAGCATGAATATCCTACTGATCGGTTCCGGGGGACGCGAGCATGCGCTGGCGTGGGCGTTGCGCAAGTCGCCATTGCTTGGAAAGCTGTATTGCGCGCCGGGGAATGGGGGGATTGCGGGGCTGGCGGAGTGTGTGGCGCTGGATGCGCTGGATTTTGATGCCGTCACCGAATTTGTGCGGGCGCGCGACATTGGCTTTGTGATTGTCGGGCCGGAGGTTCCGCTGGTGGCGGGGCTGGTGGATCATCTCACCCTGAACGGCATTAAGGCGTTTGGGCCGACGGCGGCGGCGGCAAGGCTGGAGGGATCGAAAGGGTTCACCAAGGATCTGTGCGCGGCGAATAACATCCCGACGGCGGCCTATCAGCGGTTCAGCGACGCCGCCGCCGCCAAGGCTTATATCCGCAAACAGGGCGCGCCGATTGTGATCAAGGCCGACGGCCTGGCGGCGGGCAAGGGTGTGATCCTGGCGGAGACCCTGGCCGAGGCCGAGGCCGCTGTTGATGACATACTGGGCGGCGCGTTTGGAAGTGCGGGCGCGCAACTGGTGGTGGAGGAATTTCTGTATGGCGAGGAAGCCAGTTTTTTTGTGCTGGCCGATGGCAAAACCGCCCTGCCGCTGGCCACCGCGCAGGATCATAAACGGGTGGGCGATGGCGACACGGGGCCGAACACCGGCGGCATGGGGGCCTATTCGCCCGCACCCGTGATGACGGACGAAATCTGCGTCCAAACCATGCAGCGCATCATTGAACCCACCATTGCCGCCATGGCGGCGGCGGGTGCGCCGTTCAAAGGGGTGCTGTTTGCAGGGCTGATGATTACGGACAAGGGGCCGTATCTGATCGAATATAATACCCGCTTTGGCGACCCGGAATGCCAGGTGCTGATGATGCGGCTGGAAAGCGACCTGCTGCCAGCACTTCTGGCTTCGGCGGAGGGTAATCTGGCCGGCGCCAATTTACGCTGGTCGCAACAGGCGGCGGTAACGGTGGTGATGGCAGCCTGCGGCTATCCCGGCGACTATAAAAAGGGCGAGCCAATCGGGGAGCTTGAAGCGGCGGGACGAACGCCGGGCGTACAGATATTTCACGCCGGAACCACGGCCCAGAACGAAAAAGTGCTGAGCAATGGCGGGCGGGTGCTCAATGTCACCGCCACCGGCGACACCATCACCCAGGCCGTCAGCCGTGCCTACAGCGCCGTAGATAAAATTACATGGCCGGGCGGCTTCTGCCGCCGCGATATTGCGTGGCGGGCACTGGAAAGAGAACGCAAAGGCAGCTAATATGCTTTAACATAAGAATAACACACGCAGCCGGGGACAGGAATCATGGAAGAGCCTAACAGACAGGAACAATTTTCCGGCACCAAAGAGGTTGATCCCAAACACCGCCTCGATGAAAAGGCGCTGTTTGACTATATGCAAAAGCATGTGGAAGGTTTCCAGGGGCCGTTGCAGGTCGAGGAGTTCAAGGGCGGCCAGTCCAACCCGACCTATAAGCTGATCACGCCGCGCGCATCCTATGTGCTGCGCCGCAAGCCACCCGGAATTTTGCTGAAATCCGCCCATGCGGTGGATCGCGAATATAGAGTGATTTCGGCGCTGAACAAAACCAGCATTCCCGTGCCGCGCACCTTCTGCATGTGCGAGGATGAAAGCGTTCTGGGCACCATGTTCTATATCATGGAATGCGTCGAAGGCCGCGTATTCTGGGAGCCGCTGGTGCCCGGCGTCAGCAAGGAGGACCGGGCCAGGATTTTCGACAGCCAGGTCAGCTTCATGGCCAATCTGCACATGGTTGACTATAACGCCATCGGACTCGGCGATTTTGGCAGCCCCGGCAATTATTTCGCGCGCCAGATTTCACGCTGGACGAAACAATATCAGGCGTCGGTCACCGAAGACATTCCGGAGATGAACCGGCTGATCGACTGGTTGCCAAACAATATTCCGCCCGATGATTCGGTCAGTCTGGTGCATGGCGATTTCCGGCTCGACAATGCGATTGTACACCCCACCGAGCCGCGCATCATCGCCGCGCTGGACTGGGAACTGTCCACCATCGGCCATCCACTCGGCGATTTCACCTACCATCTGATGCAATGGCGCAGCCCGGATTCCGATCTGGGCACCACGCCGGAAGCCGAACTGCGCGCCATGGGCATCCCAACGGAAAAAGAATATGCCGCGCGCTATTGCGAACTGACCGGGCGCAAAAACATCGAAAATCTCGATTTCTACTTCGCCTATAATTTCTTCCGGCTGGCGGGAATTCTGCAAGGCATTCTGGGCCGGGTGCGCGACGGCACAGCAGCCAGCGAACATGCCGCCGAACGCGCCAGCCGGGTGCGCCCGCTATCGGAAGCCGCATGGAAATATGCGCAGGTAGCGGGGGCGGTGGGATAGACTTGCTAATCGCCGGTTAGCGTTTGCGCCTGTCCATATCCGCCGCGCGCGATTCCATCCGGTCCGCCTGCTCAAGCAGATCGGATGCTTCGGCCTGTTTGAAGGCTGCGTCATCGAGCATGTCTGAAGAAATCAGATCGCAGTCACGCGCGGCCTGTTTGTCTTCCAGCCGCTTACAGTCGGCGATAATGCGCTGCCCCTCGGATATCTGTATTTTTGCCTGACGCAGCAGCATCTGTCCCTTGTTGCGCAGGCGTATGCCCTCGCAGGTATAGAAATCGATTTCCGGCATCTTCGCCTTGTTGCAAATTCTCTCCGGCGCCCCGGCGCGGGCATCCGTGCCGAAGCCCGGTGCCAGCGCAATTGCGAGCAGCAAAATTGCACTAAAGTATCGCAAGGACATTCTCCGGTGGGCGGCCAATCGCGGCCTTGCCATTGGCGATGACAATAGGCCGTTCGATCAGAATGGGTGAATGGATCATCGCGCCGATCAGTTGGCCATGGGTCATTCTTTCGCGGTCCAGTTCCTGCTCTTTGTAAAGTGATTCATCCTTGCGCATCAGATCGCGGGGTTTCATGCCCAACATCTGCAAAATGGCTTCAAGCTCTTTAACGGTTGGCGGGTTTTGCAAATATTCAATCACCTGCGGCTTGACGCCACGCTGTTGCAACAGCGCCAGAGTCTGCCGGGATTTCGTGCAACGCGGGTTATGGTAGATTTTTACGGTCATTCCTGTTCTCTATCCTAAACATCCATCCCAACGGCATCGCGCACATTGGCAAAGCCGTCTTTTTCCAACAATCCCCCCAATTCAATCGCTATCCTAGCCGCCAAATCCGGCCCCGCAAAGGTCATTGCCGTATAGAGCTGCACCAGCGAGGCGCCCGCGCGTATTTTGGCATAGGCATCCGCGCCACTGGCAACCCCACCTACACCAATCAGCGGAAGTTTTCCATCCGACAGGCGCCAGGCGTCGCGCAACATCCGTGTTGAGGGTGCAAACAGCGGACGCCCGGAAAGCCCGCCCTGCTCCATCCGGTGTGGACTGCGCAAATTTTCGCGTCCGCCAATGGTGGTGTTGGAAACAACCAGCCCGTCAATGCCCGCATCCAGCGCCACCGCGACCACATCGCGCAATGCCTGTTCATCCAGGTCCGGCGCAATCTTCAGCAGCAGTGGCGCATTTATCTGCTTGCGCGCGCGCGCCGCCAGCAATTTCGCCAGCAGGCTTTGCAGCAGTTCGCGATCCTGCAATCCGCGCAGACCCGGCGTGTTGGGCGACGACACATTAATCGTGAAATAATCCGCCAGTCCGGCCAGCGCCTCAAAACAAATCAGATAATCAGCAATGCGGTTCGCGCTGTCCTTGTTGGCGCCGATATTCGCGCCAACAATACCAGGGCGTGCGCGCCGCGCCGCAAGCCGCGCCCTGTATACATCCAGCCCCTGATTATTGAAACCCAGCCGGTTGATTACAGCCTGATCTTCGGCCAGGCGGAATATGCGCGGGCGCGGATTTCCCGCCTGCGGCAGCGGCGTCACGGTGCCGGTTTCGGCAAAACCGAAGCCCAGACGCAACATCGCATCGGGCACTTCGGCATTTTTGTCGAACCCCGCCGCAATCCCGACCGGATTAGAAAAATTTAATCCGAATACGGAGGTTTGCAGAACCAGCGATGCGGGCACAGGGATGCGTGGCGCAAGCCCCAGTTTAAGCACACGGATCGTCAAACCATGTGCGGTTTCCGGGTCCAGCATGCGCAGTAACGAACCGGCGAGAGCGTAAAGACCTGTCATTCAGATTCCCGTTTCCGCAGCAAATTTGTGCACACCGTCATCCCCCAGCGGCAATTCGTACACCCCCGCAATCATGTCCAGCGGTAGTACTGCATAAAGATGCGGAAATAAATACCCGCCGCGTGATGGCTCCCACTGTAGCGCTGTACCCAGCGGTTCCGGATCGATGGCCAGCAATATCAGGTTCGTTTCGCCGGAAAAATGCCGTGACGCCGTTTCACGCACCTGCTTTGCGGTTGAAAAATGAATGAACCCATCCGCGATATCCACGGGCGCACCAGTCAGTTTTCCCCCGGCGCGCGCCACCTGCCATTCCGTCTGGCGTAAAATTTTATAGATCAAATCCGGCATGTTTGGCTTCCCATTACCCCTGCAATAAGTTATAATTCCTATTTCATGATAGATGTCATAGATTGCCATGTTAAGCCATAAACAAATCTGGGAAGGAATTGACGCCCTGGCGGCGGCCCACGGATTTTCCCCGTCAGGGCTGGCCAGGCGCGCCGGTCTGGACCCCACCATTTTCAACCGTTCAAAACGATCGCAGGATGGCAAGCAGCGCTGGCCCAGCACGGAAAGCCTGTCGCGTGTGCTGGCGGTTACCGGCGCATCGATTGCTGATTTTGCTTTGCTGATTTCACCGGTGACGGATATTGCCGCACGCAATTCCCGCCCTATTCCGGTTATCGGCTTTGCCCAGGCGGGGACGCAGGGTTTTTTCGATGATGGCGGATTTCCTGTGGGGGGCGGCTGGGACACCGTCAATTTTCCCGGCCTTGGTGATGAAAACGCCTATGCGCTGGAAATCAGCGGCGACAGCATGCTGCCGGTCTATCGCGATGGCGACATTGTTGTCGTCTCACCGCATGCAGATGTACGGCGCGGTGACCGGGTGATTGCCAAAACCCTGAATGGCGAGGTCATGGCGAAACAATTGCTGCGCAAGACCGCCAGCCGCGTGGAACTGGCGTCATTCAACCCGGAATTTCCGCTGCGCACCTTTTCGCCGGGCGATCTTGGCTGGATTGCCCGCATTATTTGGGCATCGCAATAGGCGTTAATTGCAGCCCTCTTTTCCGCCTATGCACCCGCAGTTTGGAAAAACATCCGTGCCCAGATGCATAAGATGCGCTTCTACCGCCGCCCGCATTAAATCCTGGCTGGTCCAGCCCAGTTTTGCGGCGGCAACCTGCACCCGGTGATAGAGCGATGGATCAAGCCGTAAGGTAAGCGCCTTCATGCCTCCCGCTTTGCTCTCCTCGGCTATACGCTCGGGCCGCTTGGGTTTGGAAATCCCCGGCGGTATATCGCAATTTTGCGGCCTGGATAGAAATTCAGATGCCGGCGTGACCGGCCTTTCCACATCAAGCGTATCCAGGCTGATATGTGAGGTAGGCAACGCCTCGCCCTTGCGGGCGATAAGCCCGCTATGCAGTGCAGTATATTTTTCCGTGCTCATGCCGAATTATCCTGTGCAGGCGTACTCTTGCTGGCCAGCGTCCATTTTTTTGGGCTGCAACCTGCTTCATAACGCAATCAATCTCAACTCCGATACGCAGTGGCGCCATTCGACGCCTGCATCCCATTGCGCTTACGCGCGACGGCCAAAGCCGATCATGCGATTGAGGAACGGGGTGCTCATACCGCGCTTGTTTGACGCCATTTCCTTCAAAATCTGTTCTGGATCAGGCAATTCTCCGGAAGTATCATCAGAAGCATCGTCCGGGTTCAGGATCTCCTCCAGGGATGCGGGATAATCCAGCTCGCCGCGCAAACGCTGCACTGCCTCCAGCAACGCCTGTTGCGGGTTTTCCAGCAGGGGCGGTGGCACACTATCACTGTCGAAAGCCGCATCGGCTTTGATATTGTGGGTTTCCGCTGTCTGTGTTTCCGGCGCAAGGGCTTCGGGTTGTCCGATCGTGTCCTGCAACAGCTGTGCAACGGCATCAGCAGATGCTTCTATTGCAGGGATAACAACAGGCGATTTTTCTCCGATTGCCGCTGCAAGAGAAACCTGGCTGGCGCTCTGCTGTAGTGCAGGCTGCGGCGCCGTTTCGGGCAATACATTCTTCGGGGCTTCAAAATCAAAGCCAACCGGATCGATAAAATCCACCGGTCCGCCATCCAGCCTTGCCAAACGGCCAGACAGATAGCTCCATAACTCACTGACTTCCTTTGCCGAAGCGCCTTTCGCACTATGTTCCATCACCGTGCGGCCATCTGTCATGCTGGCGGCAAAATCCACACGATGATTAAGCATCACGGGCGCAACGGTGCCGTGCTGCGACAGTGCAACCGCGGCCTCTGAGGTAATCCTGGCGCGCGCGGTGGCCGCGTTAATCACAAACACCATGGCCTTGTTATGCGCAGCCGCAATTTCGACTGTGGCGCCAACGGCGCGCAGATCGTGCGGGCTTGGCCGGGTTGGCATCACCACCAGATCAGCAAAGCTGACCACATGCGCAATGGCCCTGGTCACCGCTGGCGGCGTGTCGATAAACACTATTTTGAAACCCTGCGCGTGCAGGGCGTCCAGATCCGCCTGCAGGCTGTCAAATCGCGCGCCCACAAAGGCAGGCGTTTCCGCCGCACGTGCATTCCACCATTTGGCCAGACTGCCCTGGGGATCGGTATCGATCAGCGCAACGGGGCCTTGACCGGATAATTCAGCCTGCACAGCAAGATGTCCGGCCAGCGTGGTTTTGCCTGAACCGCCTTTTTGCGATGCGAGAACGATAATACGCATGATCTCTCCTTTCGGTAGCCCCGCTGCCCTGCCTTTTCTTGCTTGAAAGGAATGGGGCCGGTAGCTTTGCGTCCCGTCATTCCTGACGGATTGCCGTTTCGAGAAGCGCGTCACCCAGGCGATTATCCGCCAGGGTTCTTGCTCCCGTCCTATGTAATTCAACGCCAAGGTTCGGCTGAGTGTGTATCTTACAGGCCAGCGAACTTGGCAATCCCTACGCTGACCATCTAATCACACAGGGCTTAATTTCCAGTAAAATTAGGCTGTCCTGGTCAATGCTCACACAGTTTTTTTGTTAGGTTGTGTTGACATTTAGGATTCACAAATCGGCTGAATTGTGATTCAAGCTGCTTGCTGAGAGGAGGTCAGCAGGCATGGCGCGACACGAACTGCGCGACGATCAATGGCGGAAAATAAAACAT
>Ga0268299_1001242_pt1 | contig 49365 bp, 64 predicted proteins | sample NOBtaG_FD_193484 | JGI IMG/M metagenome (GOLD analysis project Ga0268299, IMG submission 193484) | Activated sludge microbial communities from bioreactor in Nijmegen, Gelderland, Netherland - NOB reactor | ecosystem: Engineered > Bioreactor > Aerobic > Activated sludge | place: Netherlands... | reverse complement strand
CCTCCGAAGGTGGCCACGGCCCCTTCGGAGGCGCGTCACCTAGGTAGACAATCCTCCTCACTTTCAGTATCGTATCCCCACGCCCCCGTAGCTCAGTTGGATAGAGCAGCGGTTTCCTAATCCTCTCCGATGCCTTCACGCAAACCCTTGTCAGCGCAGCGCACTACCGCTCCAGCAGCAGCGTTTCGCTATTTTACGGGTTCAGTTTAGCTCAGTTCAATTGAGGGGAATTAGGACCAATTTTGCTCTCACGAGAACACGCCGGGAACACGTAGGGTTAATATTTAGATGCGTCGGATTCTCGTGAAGCAAACTGACCAGTCGTAGGATAGGCTCGGCTTGCTCTTCCTTGTCGTCGTTGCTCTTTCGCCTGTCTGGTAGGCTCGTGTGACCAGTGAATGGTCACTCACCGCCCCCTCTCTCTTCGAGTTTCAACGGCACGGGATGTCCCCATCCTTCTAATCTGAGCAGCTATTTCTGCCTTGTCATCCAGCTTACAGATTCCATTAACCTGACAGGCCTATGCTGCCCTCATGCGGCAAGTCGACTTCTACTTCCACAACAGTTGCCTGTCACGGCAATCGATACGGTTACTCGCGAAGGACGTTGAGGCAGTGCATCCAAGCTGGACCGTGACAGTTCATCCGCTCACAGACCAAGATATTGAAAGACTAGGCTTTTCAGTTTTGCCAGTTGTGCTCATCAATGGCCAGACCGTGGCGACAGGTATGCCGAGCAAAGAATGGTTGCTCCGAAAGGTAACCGAGTCGAACCAGCGAGACCAGTGAAGGGTCAACCATGATCGATGCACCTCTTCATGTGACGCAGGCTACGGTACAGGACAGAACAACCGAACACGCTGAGCGCGCCCAATGCAATGCTGAACGCTCGCGCTACCTGACCGCACAGACGGTCTTGAGAGAGATTACCGAGACATTGGGAACTACGTTCGTGCCCGACTTGTTTGCCGGGCTGGAGAGAAAGCCAGCCTGTCTCGAGGCGACTTGGGAACTCTTCAGGGACGAGGTCGGTCTTGAAGCCCTTGACGCTCAAACCAGGCAAATCGTGGCGTTGGCCATCACCACGAACGAGAGTGGCACGTACCAGGTTGCCGCATTCCCGCATGCCTTCCGGCTGAGTCCTGTGGGCCCAAGACGATGCGAGATCATTGAATCGATCATTCGAATGACTCACGCTTTCGAGTGCTATCTGTCCGACGTTGCGCCTGTTCACGCCCCGTCAATATCAACATCCGGAATGACTGTTATGCCCACTCTTCATACGCCGAGACGACCGACATGAGTCATGTGTTTGAGTGATAGCTAGTGGGGCACTGATGAGAGAAACTTCGTCCCTAACGAATACTTGGTGGCTGCGCCTCACCTCTCCACAGTGGCGCTGGGTCTTGCTTCTCACCGGGGGCGCCGTACTGATTCTCGCCGCCTGGCTTGGGTTCAGAAAGATCCCGACCACCTCCTTCGATCTGACACGCCACAGCGTTCCACTGGATCAGCTCGTTGACGGAGGACCAGGGAAGGACGGGATACCGGCCATCCTAAGGCCACACTTCGTCTCGGCTCAAGAGGCAACGTTTCTCCGTGATGAGAATCGAGTGCTGGGACTTCAAGCCGGCACAGAAGCCAAGGCCTACCCGATCAAGATTCTCAATTGGCATGAAATCGTCAACGACACGATCGACGGGAAGGCCGTCGTCGTCACCTATTGCCCACTCTGCGGCACCGGCATGGCCTTCGAGGCTGAGGCACAGGGGCGGCAACATACCTTCGGTGTCTCCGGCCTGCTCTACCAGAGCGATCTGCTCATGTACGACCATCAGACGGAGAGCCTCTGGTCACAAGTCGGCATGCACGCGGTTGCAGGCCCGCTGACTGGAAAGAAGCTCTCGCCGATTGTCCTGGAACATACGACGTGGAGGGAATGGCGCACCACCCATCCTTCGACAGTCGTCCTCTCGACCCGAACCGGCTCAGTCCGAGACTATGATCGCGATCCCTACACAGGATATGGCGAAAGCTCCGAGCTGTTTTTCGACACGACCCATGTCGATTCGCGCTACCACCCGAAGGAATGGGTGGTCGGTATCAACATCCAGGGCGTCACCAAAGCCTATCCCTTTACGGAACTGAAAAAAGTGTCGTCACCCGTAGCCGACCAGGTGAACGGGAGGCGGATAACCGTGCGCTTCAACGCACAGTCCCGCAGTGCTTCGGTGATTGACGAACAGGGGAAGCCGATCCCCACCGTGACGGCCTTTTGGTTTGCTTGGTACGCGTTTCACCCGGACACACAGGTGTTTACTCCTCCTTGAGGAGTGAAGCTCTGCCGAAACGACATCCAAGGCAGACACCAGGCATCACCCCGTTGAGAAATCAGACGATCAGCCGTATGTCCTTTGTCATTTCGAACGGAGTGAGAAATTTGGAAACGGGAGTGCAGTACTGATTTTTCCGTTGGTCGAAATGACACAGAACGAGAGCCATTGTGTCCACTGCAGAATCCGCGATTATTGAGCAACTCGAACAAACCTGGCCTCTTCAGGCCGTAACCGATAGGAGTTCGATATGATGAACCTTCATGTTGCCGCATCAACGCTCGCGGGGCTGTCTCTCATCAGTGTCGGATGCGCGACCAGTTCGGACGTATCAAGCACCGACCAACTCGTGATTCAGCGTGGAGAGACAAACATCACCTACGGCATACACGAAGTAGCCAACTTGCATAACAAACTGGGGGCGCTGCTGTTCTTGATGGGAGATCTCACGCGAGCCTCCGAGGAGCTTCGAACGGCGATTCGACTCGATCCGGAAAGCCCTACCCCACATAATAATTTGGGGATGGTCCTGCATGCCCAAGGGAATTACGTTGGTGCTATTGGGGAGTTCTCCACTGCCGTCCGGTTGAGCCCGAACAATGCCGTAACCAAGAGCAATCTCGGCTTCGCCTTGTTCGAACACGGGGAATTGGAGTCTGCCATCGTGCAATGGCAGACCGCAGTGAGCCAGGATGCTTCCATTGCCAGTGCCTGGGCTGGCCTGGGGCTAGGATGCTTCTCCTCTGGCTCCGTCGACAAGGGGCTCCAAAACTACCGCCAGGCGATTCGCTTGGATTCTAGCTATGGGGATGTGAATTATCTTCGGCTCATTCGCCGTTGGAACGGAGGGCTACTGAGGGGTGCTGTTGCCATTATGCATCTCCTAGAGACGCGACAGACGATCTCTGCGGAAACGGCGGTATCTGAATGACACGAGCCTGGGGAATCCCTATCCTGATCATCGGCACGCAGTTGCTAATATAGCGAATGACGGCTGGAGCGAACAGCCTGCGATTTTTCAGGGACGCATCTTCCGGTCCACACATGGCAAAGAAGTCGATACAGCGCTCCTTGAGCGCGGAACCGGTCGATCTGATCCTCAACGGCCTGATCGGGTACGGATTCCGTTCCGCCACCAAGAGTCCGGTCGCTGAATTGATTCAGTGGGCGAATGGCACAGAAGCGCCGATTCTGGCACTCGATGTTCCGTCGGGATTGGGCTCCACAACCGGTCACAGGCCCGGAGACTCCATCCAGCCTCGTTGGACCATGACGCTGGCTCTCCCCAAGCCCGGGCTGCTGCCTGAATACACCGGACAGCTTTTCCTGGCCGACATCGGCATTCCCCTGCAGACCTATCGCCATCTGGGCTTGTCCTATGTCAATCCGCTCGCAAAGGGTTTCTGGGTTCCGCTGATCTGCCGGTAGTGACACGCCCTCGCCGGACGCGGTTCAATCCTGGCTACACCTGTTCTGTAAGACACGTCACAGACCTCGGCATGAATGCGCTGTAACATGCCATCCTCCAATGAGGGGTCAAAAGGAGGTGAGAGTAGTCATGCGAAGAAAGGCAGCGTTGAATGACGCGAGCCACCATGTGGCTGTACGAGGAGCTTCGAAATGCTGAGAAATGAGCGGCCACAAATCGGCACCTTTTTATCACTATCGACACTCGTGATCGTAGTACTCTGGATCGAGAGCAGTGGAGCCGTAGCTCAATCCTCCTTCGAAGCGCGCGATGTGATGACCAAAGGCACGGTCTAACTCGGGGGGGGCGCTGGGCTACGCGCAGGGCACGACGGTGGTTGGGAACGGCCCTTCCGCGAACCGGAGCGGTGTCTTTGTGATGCCGCGTCTCGGGATGGTCCTGACTGATCCCCTGGGAAGCAGCTGGTGGCAGGGCAATGTCGAATTCGTCGTTCAACCCGTCTTCGCCCGCTTTACCCAGCCGTTTGCGGCGGAAATGGCAGGAGGGTCGCTCCTTCTGAAATATAATTTTCTCTCGTTCGGGCGATGGGTGCCGTTTTGGGATGTCGGTGTGGGCATGATTTGGACCAATCTGGCGCCGCGGATTCCGGAACAGAGCACGCAGTTTGAATTTGTCTTAGAGACCGGCCCGGGGGTGCATTATTTTGTGACGGACCGGATCACCTGGACCATGGGCGTGCGATTGCATCATATCTCCAATTCGAATCTCGGCGACCGAAATACCGGGATCAATGGGGTACTGCCCTATATTGGGCTTTCCTTCTTCACACCTGGATTCTTTTGAGGATACGGGAGACTGCATGGCGGCTACACGGACCGGTTGGCTGAAATTGGGAGCACTTCTCGTCGTCCTTGGCGGCGCCTACACGATGGCATCCTGGCTTGACCTCGGAGAACTGCTGAAGCCTGAAGGAATAACCGATCAACTCCGCGCAGCCGGTCCTTTCGGGCCGTTCGTGTTCATGCTGTTAATGGCCACGGCGGTGGTAATCAGTCCAATTCCCAGTTTACCTCTGGATCTCGCCGCAGGAGCAACCTACGGGGTAACCCTGGGAACGATGTATGCGGTCATTGGAGCGGAGATTGGGGCCATTCTTAGTTTTCTCATCGGTCGGTTTCTGGGACGAGAGGCATTGACCAGACTCCTTCGAATCGACATCATGTTTTGCGAACGTTGCTCGGACCGCCACCTGGCCCTGGTTGTTTTTCTATCCCGATTACTTCCGATATTTTCGTTCGACCTTGTCAGTTATGGCGCAGGACTGACGAACATGTCCCTGCGAGCGTTCGCGGTGGCGACGTTGTTGGGAATGATTGGTCCAACGTTTCTGCTGACCTATGCGGGTGAGCAAGTGGTCTCGGGAGAATGGGTGCTGATCGCCTTCGGCCTCGCCATGGTCGCCCTGTTGCTGTTCATCCCGAAATTAATGGTCCGATATCGGACCGCGCGCTGGGTAGAATTCATACGAGGCGGAACTCCGGTCGCCGCCCCGGAGAGCGCTGTCGAGACGACTCCGCCAGGCCCCTGCTCCTCGTGCGGGGGACCATTGAGCTGAAGCTTTCGCGCCTCGCGGCTCCTGCTTCAAGCGACAGACCGACTGTGCTCGCCTCAGTCGCCATCGCCGGCACCTCTTACCGCTGTCGGCCTTCCCTAACCGCTTACTACCATTGATTCGTCTCAGACATGAGACCATACCCTTGGTGAAATCTCTTGGTGGTTGTGAGGCAGCTTACAGCCGGCAGACGGAGAAGTCAGATATAAAGGCACGTAATAAGGAATGTCCTGGCCATTTCACACAAAGGGGGAGGGGTTATGACCAAAGAGAAAAACAACACCAAGAGAGGAAACTCATCCGAGACAGACCATGAGATCGCCCAAGAAGACGTCCGCACTCTCGCCTACCAGCTCTTTTGTGAACAGGGATGTGAGCACGGACACGATGTGGAGCATTGGTTGGAAGCCGAACGACGGGTTCTCTCACAGCATCAGGGAAATTGAGGAGAAATCTCGCAGATCGTCGCCCACTGAACAATATTCGCACTACTCTCCGCTGGCTCATGGATGGGTGTGCAAATAGGTTGCGGCTGGTCCGAAACTGTAATCCACCTCACAGTTCTTTTCTTGAATCTCTCCTAGGCTGTCGACAGCCACGATAAGAAGCCGATGGATTCCCTATCGTGGATACGACTCCGTTGGCTGAGGACACCTCCCCATCTATGCGCACTCATTTCCGATTGCCTCTCATGATCCTGCTGATAGGAGTGCTGTTCACCTCAATCCTCTTGGTCAGCCCTCATCTCATCGTGCACGAGTTCGATCACGGGAACCATCACTCGAACAGCCATTCGAGTCCACTCTGTGCTTGGTTCTGTGCAGCCGGTCAGGTCATGGGTACCTCCCTTTTCTTTACTGATGCTCAGCTTGCAGGCACAGAGGATCTGAACTTTTTCTTCCTTCCAGCCTTTAGGCGGAATGTCCTGCCGTCTCACCCGTTCACCCGAGGGCCGCCCTCCGAGGCCTGATCGGTTTCAGCCACATCTGTTTATTAGCCTGATTGCGACCTCGCATGGATTGGTATTCGTGCCCCCGGCACATCCACCCAGAGAGGATCGTCAGCGGGCGCTCTCGCCATTCTGTCGGTGCGTCTTCGTTTTGGCGGAAGACGTGAACCGATCATCGAAGGAGCTTGTACCATGCGATTTACTCGTCAGGTGTCATTTTTCTTCTTTCTGGCCCTCACCCCCCTGTTTCTGCGATCGGAGGCACCCGCCTCCTGTGGCGCCGTCAGCTGCTTCGTGGTGATCGGAGCACAGCAACAGATCCCGCAACAAGGCCTGCTGACGGTGAGTGGGATCTACAACTATACTCCGATGCGGCTGCTGAGCGGCGCCACGGGGATTATTCCGGCAGCGGATCAGGCTCAGCAACGGTTGATTTTAGATCACCACCAAGAAGTTCGAACCATCACACAGAGCTATACGCTCGACTTGAACTATGGCGTCACGGACCGGCTTGCCCTTCAATTGACCGTGCCCTATCTCAAGCGTAAGCATCTGCACATCGATGGGCTCGGCGACTCGGCGACCGAGGCCGGCGAGCCGGTCAACTTTTCGGATAATGGCTTCGGCGACGTCAGGATTACGGCCAAGTACAACGTGTTGCCGGCGCTTCGCCACACTGTGGTCATGGGGTTTGGCCTTGAATTACCGACCGGAGATACCCAGGCACGGGATAGCTCAGGACAGATCTTGGAATCCCCGGGGCAACTGGGGCGTGGCCAGGTTGGTCTCATCGCCTCGATTTACCAAACCTATGAGCTGATTCCCCACCGGTTGAGCCAGTTTGCCTTCGCCAGCTATCGCCATACCTTCCGCAATCGAGATGGGTATCAATTCGGAGACGAATACCAGTTCAACGCGGGAGTGAATCTGGTCACGACCCCCTGGCTTGTGTTGATCAATCAATTCAACTTTCGTTATCTCACGCAGGACAACGTCACGGCCAATCTAGAACAATCGGCCGCGCCGTTCTCAGGAGAAGAACCGACGGTGATCGATCCTCGTATCCTCGATCGCCGAGTGCCGAATACCGGATCGACCTACTTTGCCTATACGCCAGGATTTCAACTCGATATCGGGCAACTCTTCACGTCTCGATATACGGAAGGGACGTCGCTGTATGTTATGGCCCAAATCCCCGTGGCGCGGGATGCCAACAACAACCTTGCGCAGGGAACCAGTTTTGTCTTTGGTATCACCCGTTCGCTTCAACTGGTGAAACCTCGATCCTAATCGTGGGCGACGGGCCTACGTCCTTGCAGGTAATGGGAACACCGTCCGCTCCCATCACCTGCAAGAAGCCGGCTGACTGAAGGGCAGAAGACAAGAGTCAGGAAGCGAGGTGGGAAAGAGCCTCTGGTTTCAGAAGGGTAATCGTTCGTCCATCCATGTGGATGAGCCCTTGATCCCGAAACTGTCCCATAATGGTGCTCACGGTTTCGCGGCTGCACCCGATCAGGTTCGCCATTTCTTGATGGGTCAACTTGGCTTTCAGACGAATCCCCTGCTTGTCCGCCACGCCATCAGTCTTCCCGACCTCACCAAGGAGGTGCGCTAAGCGGGCTGGCACATCGCGAAAGACGAGATCTTCGACTCGACTCTGGATTTTCCTCAGCCGCAGGCCGATGAGCTTGGTCAGCTTCACCGTGACGTTCGGATGCATCGCCAAGTACTGATCGAAGTCTTTGCGCGGGATCACGCAGATAAGCGTGTCATCGAGCGTCTCGGCGGATGTCGCGCGAGGGGCATTTTCCAAGACCTCCAGCTCACCGAACACTTCGCCTGGCTCGAGAATATCAAAGGTGACCTCTTTCCCGCTGGAGGCGGTATTGGCAATTTTAACGCGCCCTTTTTTCAGCAGGTAGACGTTGCTGCTGGGATCACCGGGAAGATAGAGAGGCTGTCGCTTCTTGACTTCCTCCATATGGGTAATCTTCTCCATCTCCTGCATTTCAGACGGAGAGATGCCATCGAACAAGCGAATGTGCTTCAGGTACCACAGCTTATTTGTGGAGGAAGAAGGCTGTTCCATGGAACTACTCCCGGTTCAGGGTGTCAGTCTAATGACTTCTTCCCAATGAGGCAATACGTCGTTTCCGATGCCAAATTCCTTCAGTCGCGTTGCCTTTTTGAGACGAGACGGTAAGCCAACCTACACATGGATGGAATAATGACGGAATCGCGCATGTTATGGGCCTTTCTCCTGGCTGTCCTCTATCTACACACTGTGAACTGGCTCACAGAATCTCATCGCCACGTGAGGTATCGTGGAAGCATGTTGAGAGGAGATGCCTCCAGAAAACCTGAGATGAAGCAACACCTCTATCTGGTTCCACGCAGCCACACGAAGGGAGTTCAGTCCATGGAAACGCAGTGCGCAGACGGACATCAGGATGACACGACCCATCCGATCCCTCCTTTGCATCAGAGCCCATTGGCCGTTCCCTCCACTAAAAAGAATCCTTCGGGCAAGATCATCATCGCGCTCGTGATCGGGCTGGCCATCGGGGCCTTCTTCTATTTTGATCTTGGCCGGTTCTTGTCCTTGGACGCTCTGAAAGACAATCGAGACCATCTGCTGGCATTTACAGAGGACAATTATGTCGCTGCGGTCGGCATCTTCATCCTTGCCTATGCGATCGTCACCGGCTTGTCCTTGCCGGGTGCGGTCATTCTCACGTTGGCTGGAGGGTTCGCCTTCGGGGCCGTTTGGGGAACGTTGTTCGTGAATCTCGGTGCGACGACCGGCGCGACGCTCGCGTTTCTGACCGCACGATATCTGTTACGGGATACTGTGGAACGGAAATTTGGAGCATCGTTGAGGCCCGTCCAGGAAGGCTTCGCCAAGAATGCGTTCAGCTACCTACTGACGCTGCGACTGATTCCGCTGTTTCCATTCTTCGTCGTCAATCTTGTCTCAGGGTTGACCCGCGTGAGCGCTGGGACGTACATCGGCGCCACGGCGCTAGGTATCATCCCTGGTTCGTTCGTCTACGCCTATGCGGGACGCCAACTGGGGACCATTAATTCACTCAAGGAAATCGCATCCCCCAACGTCATCGGCGCCTTTGTGCTATTGGGGCTCCTCGCTCTGGTGCCGATCGTCTATAAACGATTTGCGGCCAACAAACCAGCGGCAGAAAATACATAGGTCATCGATCAACCCATAACTCATAACAAATGGTGCGACGCTATGATGAAGCCTCTCCCAGGAATTGTTGCCATGAGTGAGCACGAGCAATCGTTGGTGCTTCCGAGCGATGAGTACAATCGGCAACTCGTCGCCAATGTCCATCCTCCCGATTGGGTCAACCCCGAGCCGACCGGTCGCTACAACATCGTGGTCATCGGCGCTGGCACGGCGGGACTCATCACGGCGGTTGTTGCCGCAAGTCTCGGAGCCAAAGTCTCGCTGATCGAAAAACATCTGATGGGTGGGGACTGCCTCAATGTCGGTTGCGTACCGTCCAAAGGCATGATCCGAGCGGCCAGGGCCTGGGCCGATTTACGGCGTGCCAAAGAGTTTGGCCTCGATATTCCTGCCGGCGTGACGTACGACTTCGGAGCCGTGATGGCGCGCATGAGAAAATTGCGCGCGCGGATCAGTCACAACGATTCAGCTCATCGATATGCCAAACTGGGCGTGGACATCTACATTGGTAGCGGGCGATTTCTTGGGCCCGATACCATCCAAGTGGAAGGACCGGCAGGCAATCGGGTCTTGACCTTTGTGAAGGCCGCCGTCTGCACCGGCGCACGAGCCGCAGTACCGGCAACTCCCGGGTTAATCGAAGTAGGGTACCTGACGAACGAAACCGTCTTTTCCCTGACGAAGCTGCCACAGCGCATCGCGGTGATCGGGGCCGGTCCCATCGGATGCGAGCTGGCCCAGTCGTTTGCCCGCTTCGGAAGCCAGGTCTACTTGGTCGAAGCGGCACATGGCATCATTCCGAACGAGGATCGCGATGCGGCGGACATTGTCGAGCAACAGATGGTTCGGGATGGCGTGAAGCTGCTGTGCTGCGGCAAACAGTTGCAAGTCGGGAAGACCGAAAACGGCAAGCGACTGACCGTCGGATCGCATGGCCAGCAGTATGATGTGACCGTCGACGAAATCCTGGTCGGAGTCGGACGAGCACCGAACGTGGAGGGGATCGGGTTGGAGGCAGCGGGAGTGGATTATGACAAGAACGGGATCAAGGTGAATGACCGGTTGGAGACGACGAATCCGAAGATCTTTGCAGCAGGCGACATTTGTTCACGCTACAAATTTACCCATGCCGCTGATGCCATGGCGCAAATCGTCATCCAAAATGCGCTGTTTCCGCATCCCTTCGGCCTTGGCTCTGCCAGCGTGGAATCGCTGATCATGCCCTGGTGCACCTTCACCGAGCCGGAGATTGCCCATGTCGGCATGTACGAGAAGGACGCACGAGAGAAAGGCATCGAGGTTGAAACGTACACCTATAAGCTCGATGAGGTTGATCGAGCGATCTTAGACGGGGAAGGCGAAGGATTTGCGAGGGTTCACATCAAAAAAGGCACGGATAAGATCCTGGGCGCGACGATCGTGGCCAGCCATGCAGGTGACATGATCAGCGAATTTTCCGTCGCCATGAAGGCGGGAGCCGGAGCTAAGACGATCGCGGCGACCATCCATCCCTACCCCACACAGGCTGAGGTCAATAAAGGTGCTTCCGGGTTCTCCGTGGGTAGGCGGAGGGGCTACTATGGTCGGCCAAGGAGGGACTGACCATGCAAGACACCGCACTCTATCAGTACCTGCTCGGCCTGCAGTCGCCATGGACCGTGAGCCGTGTGAATCTGGATCTGAACGAGCAGCGCGTGGATGTGTGGGCGGAGCATTCGGAGGAGGCAAAGTGGCTGTGCCCGCACTGCACAGAAACGCTCCCACTCTACGACCACGCCGAGGAACGGACCTGGCGGCATTTGGATAGCTGCCAGTTTCAGACCTACCTCCATGCGAGCATCCCTCGTGTCACCTGCGGCAAGCATGGCGTGGTCCAGGTCCTGGTGCCATGGGCCGCACCGCGGTCGCGATTCACGCGGCTGTTCGAGCGTCTGGCGATCGATGTGTTGCGCCAATGCGACGTGAGCGGGGCCACGCGAATCTTACGGATTAGCTGGGACGAAGCCTGGGGGGTCATGCAGCGGGCGGTTACACGGGGGCGAGCCCGGAAGCAGGCGCGAACGGTGCGGCGGATCGGTGTCGATGAAAAGGCGGCGGCCAAGGGGCACAAATACCTGACCCTGGTCTGTGACTTGGATGAGGGCACAGTGGAGCACATCGCGGAAGACCGCACCCAGGAGAGCCTCGACGGGTACTATGCTGGGCTGACACAAGCGCAACGCGACGGCATCGAAGCGGTGGCGATGGACATGTGGGAGCCGTACATTCAGGCGACGCGGGCGCAGGTCCCCGATGCGGAGGACAAGATCGTCTTCGACCGCTTCCACGTCATGGGCCACATCAACACGGCAGTGGACACGGTGCGCAAGCAGGAGCACCGTGCGTTGCTGGCGTCGGGCGATGCGACGCTCAAAGGCAGTAAGTACTTGTGGCTCTACAGCCGGGAGAACGTGCCGGAGCGACGGCGGGAGGAATTCGCCGCACTGAAACGCCAGGAGCTCAAGGTGGGCCGAGCGTGGGCGATCAAAGAGGCCTTGCGGTGTCTCTGGGGCTACATCTATCCGGCGTCAGGCTGGAAGTTCTGGAAGCGGTGGTACTTCTGGGCAACACACAGCCGACTGGAACCGATGCGCAAAGCAGCCGAAACGATCCGCCGGCATATCAAGAACATCCTGACCTATTACCACCATCCGGTCACCAATGCGATGAGCGAGGGGCTCAACAGCCAGATCCAGAAGATCAAGCACATGGCCCACGGCTTCCGCAATATCGAGCATTTCAAGACGGCGATCTATTTCCACTGCGGAGGGCTCGACTTGTACCCATGCTAAACCCGGAAGCGCCTCAATAAAAAAGTCGTCAATCTCTGGCGAAAAGCGCATTTCACGCAAAGGACCAAGAATCTGTTGATCAAATTGTTTACCTGGATGAGGCGATAGAGACGCGCGTCATAAACCAGTCGGTTTCATGACGTTGCTTTGAAAGGACGAGGTATATGGCATCACATCTTTTTTCCGTGATCGTTGCTCTCGCGTCGTTTGGCCTAGGAGGAATGATCCTTGGTGATCCGAACCAGCTCCAGGCTGCTTCTCCCACCAGTGTCGAAGTCGGTCCCTTCTCAACAGCGGATCCAAAAGGTCCGTGGCCAGACGGCTGGAAGCCACTCACGTTTCCTAAAATTGCCCAACACACGACGTACAGTCTGGTACGAGACGGTGATCGCATCGCCGTCAAGGCCGCCAGTCAGGCCTCCTCATCTGGGTACACGAAAGAACTTCTGATCGATCCCAAGGAGTATCCGATCATCCAATGGCAGTGGAAAGTGTCGAATATTTTGAAAGCCGGCAATGTGGCCAAGAAAGAGGGCGATGACTATCCGGCCCGTATCTATGTCACCTTTCAATACGACAGTGCGAAAGTGAGTCTCTTCGGCAAGGCGAAGTACGAGGCCGCCAAGCTGATCTATGGGCAGTACCCGCCGCTCGGCGCCCTCAATTATATTTGGGAGAGCCGGGCGGCTGTAGGAACGGCGGTACCCAATCCTTTCACCGAACAAGTGCACATGATTGTGGTGGAAAGCGGGCCGACCAAGCTCAACACCTGGATGACTGAAGAGCGCAATGTCTATGAAGACTACAAGCGCGCGTTCGGAGAGGAGCCCCCGATGATTTCCGGGATCGCCATTATGACGGATACCGACAACACCGGCGAATCGGCGGAAGCCTACTACGGGGATATTGTCTTCAGGAAGAAACCGGAGTGATTGGAAGCAAAGCCGGTATGCGCGACTCACCCATCAGTGAATCGGCATATCCGGTCTTGGATCTGACACAAACCCACCACGATTGGGCATCGTAACGGCTGGAAGCGTCCGGGCGTCCATCACCGCATCCTTCGGAATGATGCCGTTTTGATGCAGCAGCCACGCGACGAGGGCATACACTTCGTCCGGCGTGAGTGACTGCGGCGCAGTGAACGGCATGGCACGGAAGATGTAGTCATACAACGTGGTGGCATATGGCCAATAGCTGCCGATAGTCTTGATCGGTTGCGCTGTGGTCAGCGAACCTTGGCCTCCGACCAGCCGATCTTTCGGCCCTTCGATTCCCGTTGGTCCATGGCAGGCTGCACATTTGTTCGCATAGATGATCGCCCCTTGTTGGACGGTGCCTCGACCGGGCGGCAAACCTATGCCGGTCGGATTCACATCGATATCCCATGCCTTGATGGCTGCCTCGCCGGCCGGCAGTCCCAATCCATAGCGGGATTCCTCCGCCACGGAGATACTGGGAAAAACCAGGAGCAGGCCCAGCACCAGAATAATCGACGTTGCGCGACTAGACCGACACATTGGTCACATTCCCTTGTCGATCGATCTTCCAGCTGTGAATCGCGTTGTAATGGTAGAACGAGTTGGTTCCTCTGCTTGCCACGAGCGCCGTTCGGGTCGGCTGGACGTAGCCCGTCTCATCGGTGCAGCGACTTTGGATGATCGTCTCGTCTCCGTTCCAATGCCATCCGAACCGAAATCGCGTGTGGCACCGTGGAAGCACCGGTGCTTGTAGCTGCGTAGGATGCCAGGTCCGCCCTCCGTCCGCGCTCACATCCACCGCTCTTACGGACCCTAGACCGCTCCAGGCCAGCCCTCGAATCTCGACGAAACCCGGCTCGATCCTCTGGCCACCCGACGGGCTTGTGATGACTGATTTGGCTTCCATCACGAACGTAAACTGTCTGGACTTGCCGTCCGGCATGAGGTCGGTATAGCGACTGGTTTCCTCTCGTGTCATGAAGGGCGCCGTGCCGAGTTTGAGCCGCCTAATCCATTTGATGCAGGTGTTGCCTTCCCAGCCGGGAATGACGAGACGAAGGGGGTAGCCCTGCTCCGGCCTGAGCGCCTCACCATTTTGCGCATAACAGAGCAGCGCGTCTTTCAACACCTCTGTCAACGGCAGGCTGCGTGTCATCGCGGCGGCATCGCTGCCTTCGGCCAGGACCCAAGATGCATCCGGTTTGACACCTGACTCTGCCAACACCGTCGCGAGCGGCACGCCGGTCCATTCGCTCGTGCTCATCAATCCGTGCGTGTCTTGCACCGTCTTGCCGGACGGTCCTTTCCACTCGTGTCCCGAGTTCCCCGAGCATTCGATGAACAGCGTGCGCGTGACGGAGGGAAAGCGTACGAGATCATTCAACGCAAACGTGAGCGGCCGGTCGACCAGTCCATGAATCATGAGTCGGTGGCGGTCGGGATTGATAGACGGCACCCCGTTATGATGGCGCTCGAAATGCAGTGCGGACGGAGTGATGATGCCGTGCAGGGATTGGTGGGGCGTCAGTGAATGGGTGGCCGTCGTGAGGCGCTGGACCGTCTCTCCCTCTGCGCGCAACCCATAAGGACTAGGCCCGCGGCCCGGCACATGGGTAGGAGCGGGACTCGCTCCCTCCTCAGCCGGAAGCAATGCGGGGGTGATCAAACCGGCGGCAGTGACTCCCACGAGAGATACGACCTCGGTCAGCCATGTTCGCCGATCAACCCGAGCTTCCTGCTCTGTACCCTCTTCTGAGGAGGTACACATCTCTCCGTCGAACGGATTCATGTTCTTTCCGCCTCACGTTCATTCGCCGCGCCGAGTAGTATGACTGTCTCCGCTCTGCCGACACAAGAGATCCTCTGTCGCACCACTTACTGTGCATTCGTTGCCGCAACCGGTGCAAGGTGGTTGGACGTCTGTTTCTCTCGTACCACATATTGCACTAAGGCGTCGGCGGAGAGAAGCCCAGGACCGTGCAACACGAAATACAGGAACAAGACCCCCACATAGAACGCTTCTTGGAGCGCCGCTTCAGATACTTGTCCATACGAGATCGAGGCGACAATGTTGAGTCCGAACAGCGAGAGGGCCGCCCACCGACCGGCCAGACCGATCGCCAGTAGGACCGAGCCGCCCAATTCGACGGCGGTCGTCACGTAGGCGGCCATCTCCGGCGGCAGCCATGGCACGTCGTAGACCATGGTAAAGAGCATCACCGTCGACATCCAACTGGAGAGCTTCACCATCCCGCCTGTCCAGAAGATTTGCGCGAGGTACAGACGGACCGACAAGTCAAAGAGGGGTAACAAGGCCTCCAAGCCCCAGACGACTCGACCGTACGAGGCCACTACATGATCGAGCACCACTCTCCACCATTCCTTCTTGTGAATCATGTGTGCACCTCGATTGAAAATACCGAGCCTGTGGCGGCATTGGACAGCCCGATCAAAAATTGCGCAAGGTCGATTTCTGGTCTGAACTCTTTGGCCAGATACTCGACTTCTGCCACGGTTTTTTGATCGCGCACCGCCTGAAGCAGCCACCACTGTTTGGACGAGAGGCTCCTGACATGAATCTTTCCACCGGCTCTCGTCACAAGGAGACCACCCTCCTCAGGAGCCAGGCATACGTCGTCGATCTCCTTTCCACCAACTTCTGGTTGGAGCGCGTGCCAGACTCGATGGACCGGAAGAGCGCATCGCAGCAGCCGCACGGCCGGATTCAGACGGAACGTCACAGAGGAGGGATCGACCGTGGCAAGGGTCTTCACCCACTCTTGAGAAGGAAGCGGGCTGTCGGCAGCTTGATGCAGTTCGTGGCAGACCCATTCTAATTGCGCCAGTTCGATAAGCAGACGAGGGCTTTCAAGTTGCCGGAGGAAGAGCGGGAAATGCTGCCCATACGCAAACAGATCGCCCCTCGTCGAGGGATACCGCTTCAGATACCCGCGTGCGAACACGCCGAAATAGTGACCGCCGATCAAGCGATGGAGCACCGGGTAGGTGATCGTCAATGCCTGTATATAGTTGTGTCGAATCAATCGGCGATAGAGGGCCAGGCTTCGCCACGATGGTCCACCCTGCAGCGAGGTGACGGACGGCAGGCCTTTTCCTTCAACAATCGCAGAGGCGAACGCGCGTTGTAGCTCATGCAGGCGTGGCATAACAGGCTCCGAGCATGGCATTGGCCTGTGAGGCTTGCTCCAGCAACACGGCCAGCGGCGGCAGATTCGTATCCCATTCAATCAACGTTGGTCGTGGACCGAAGTGGTGAAGGACCCACTCGTACAGACTCCAGACCTCCGGATACACAGCCTGGCCATGTGTATCGACCAGCCATCTTCCGACACGATCAAAACCCGCCAAATGGATCTCTTGCACGGCACCGGGCGGAATTGCAGCCATAAACTTTACTGGGTCCAGGTGGAAATTCACGGCATTGACATAGAGATTGTTGAGATCTAACAGTATCCCGCACCCGGTTCGCCTCACGACTTCAGTCATGAACTCACCCTCCGGAATTGTCGAATCCCGCCAGGTCAGGTACCGAGTGACATTTTCGATGAGGATAGACCTCTGCAACTCTGTTTGAACTTCGTCGATCCTGGCGCAGACATGGTTCAAGCTTTCTTCTGTATACGGGAGCGGCAATAAATCGTTGAAGAAGCGACCATCGACGGAACTCCACGACAGATGCTCCGATACGAACGTCGGCTGAAATCGATCGAGCAGTGCCTTCAGTTTACGAAGATGGGTCGAGTCGATCGGGTCCGTGGCACCCAACGAGAGTCCGACTCCGTGAAAGCTGAGTGGGTACTGGGATCTGACGCGCTCAAGGATGCGAAGCGGTGCGCCGCCCTCGCCGAAGTAGTTCTCCGGATGGACCTCCATCCATTCGACGGGAGGTGGCTCCTCCATGATCTCTCGATAATGTTGTGACCGCAGTCCGATCCCGGCCTGAGCCGGGATCGGACTGGCAACCAGTTGTGACATCGATGACCGTCCTACATCTTCCTCATTTCTTCTTTCATCTTGGCCATGTCTTCTTTCGTGATGGCGAGCACGGTGCCCTTCGCGACCTTGGCGCACAAGCCTTTCGGCAGGAACACATACGAATCAGCCTCGTTGTCGGATTTCGCCATGCCTGCACAGGCATGGAGGCTGGTTCTCACGGCACAATCGTTCATGCCGGCCTTGGCGATCCCGCCGCACGCTTCCCAGCCAGACGGAAGTTGTGGGACCTTGGGCTCGGCGTTTGCTGCCTGAGTGCCGGCGATGCTCAATGCAACCAACAATGCAGAATGGATCACGGCGGTTTTCTTCGTCTTCGCGTTCATGTAATTCTCCTGTTAAGAGTTGTTGAAACGGCGCTCTTGTTGACCTCGTGAACTAGCTTTTGTCCACCGTCTGTCACCACCTACTCAACGAGTCCCCTCCTTTCTGCAATGCGAGAACGTCATATTCCCGACCGAGTGTGGCTTCAGAACACAGTGACACGCTCACATCCTACGGATCGAGCTAACATCCCGCTGTGAGGCGGCTTACAAATCCTGAAAAAATCGATGAATACGGTCCAGACTCGGACCTTGCGATGATCCCACGCGGAAACGGCTCTCGTCGTGACACCGAACCGGTTCCATGCATCATTGTCTCTTTCGATTCGGATTGTTCGGTCCGCCTGAATCCATTCAACATTTTGTGCCTCTGACTGTTTGAAACAGGAGTATGCTCGCCTGATGAACTGGATTTGGGCGAGAGGAGGCTAGGTCGATGGAAGCTGTAGATCTCATTCGGATTGGGTCGTACGTGTCTGTTCTCGGCGTGATGGCGACGTGGGAACTGTTGGCGCCACGGCGGAAGCTGACAGCCTCGAAGCTTTGTCGTTGGGGCGGCAATCTGACGATCGTAGTCTTGAACACAGTCATCGCCCGACTGCTGTTCATGGGCGGCGTCGTGGCAACGGCGGCGATGGCGCAGGACCATAGCTGGGGACTCCTGAACTGGGTCGAAGGGCCGGCCTGGCTCGAACTCACCCTGGCGATTGTCGCGCTTGATTTCATCATCTATTGGCAACATCAAGTCTTTCATTACGTGCCGATCTTGTGGCGCTTCCACATGATGCATCACTCCGACCTGGATCTGGATGTGTCCAGCGGCGTGCGTTTTCACCCAGTGGAAATCGTCATCTCAACGGGAGTGAAGGCCCTGTCGGTCCTCGTGCTCGGAGTAGCTCCGCTTGCGGTCGTGATCTTCGAGGTCGTCCTCAACAGCACGGCCCTGTTCAACCACAGCAATGTTCGGATGCCTCTAGCCCTCGATCGGGTGCTCCGGTGGTTCATCGTCACACCGGACATGCATCGGATTCACCATTCGACGGATGTGCGAGAAACCAACAGCAACTACGGATTCAACGTGCCCTGGTGGGATCGCCTGTTCGGCACCTATTGCCCTCAACCGGCCCTGGGCCAGACCGGCATGAAGATCGGCTTGGAACATCTCGGTCCGCCGGTCTGCCTGAACCTCTTCATGATGCTCCGCTTCCCATTCGTGACGCAGTTGGGACGGTATGCAAGCCGAGCACAATCGTGAATACTGTTCGAACCGACATCACAGTTTGAGGAACACTTGCAGTAAGTTATCCAGCTTGAAGTGAGTCCTTCTTTCCCGCAGTTGATTACTGAGCCGGTCATGAACAAATGCGCAATGCAACTCTCAAAAAGGCTCTATTTATGGGCCTTTCGAGAAATAAAACACGCACTATTTGCCGTTCTGCTCAGTAGTTGCGTCCCGCCATCACGCCACCATCCACGTCCCAAATCGCGCCGGTCACCCAGGCTGCATCGTCGCTCAATAGGAATGTGATGGTCCGAGCGACGTCCTCAGCCGTGCCGATTCGGCCGATCGGGTGAAAACCGTTGAAGGAGGCTAACGTCTTGTCAAGTTGACTGGGTTCGATGAAGGCCTGGTAAATCGGAGTCTTCACCACAGCCGGAGAGACTGCGTTGACGCGGATATTGTGGCCGGCCAACTCCATCGCCATGTGTTGGGTGAGCGCATGCAGTCCTGCTTTCGCCATGGAATAGGCAGAGGACGGCGTCGCCTTAATCGCTTGTCGCGCCCACATGGATCCGATATGCACGATCGAACCACCGCCGTTGGCGGCCATGTTCTTGGCGACGGCCTGCGAAATGAAGAAGAGGGCTCGATTGAGATTCAGATAGGTGTCGTAGTTCTCGGGGGTGTGATCAAAAAACGGGGTGGGCTTGAAGTATCCCGCCGCATTCACCAAGTATTTGATATGGCGACTGTGGTGCTCGGCAAACGCAAGAATACTCTGGACATCATTCGGCGCGTACAAGTCGGCGGCAAATGCTTCGACGGCTCCAAGCGTTGACAGCTCGCGCAGTGCCGTCTCCAGTTTGTCTTGAGACCTGCCGACGATCGTGACCGGGATGTGACGTTCCAACAAGCGCTTTGCGGTGGCAAGACCGATTCCGTTGGATCCTCCCACGATGAGGGCGACGGGGTGATTCGACTGTTTCATTGATGACCTCCCATGAACAGGGCCTCAGTCAAGAGGCGACTCGATACCTTGATGAATGATGAACGATGGACCGCTACACCGCGTTGAGTACCGGGTCCTTATGCCTCTGCGCCTGTCCGTCATGGCAGGCACCGCGATGGGCGTCGAGGAAATGTTCGAGAATGCTAGCGAGATAGACCGGCGTCTCGTCCATCGGGAAGTGGCCGCTATCCGTGATGAAGGTGAGCTCTGCATTCGGGAACCAGGCCCCCAACGTTTTTCTCAGATGCTCCTCCTGAAAACCGGGAAGATCCTGACGCCCACCGATCACCAGCACCGGTGTGCCGACCTTGGCTCCGCGGACCTCCTCAGAAAAGTCGGTTTCCAACCACATCCGGTAATAGCCCTGAACGGCTTCCTTCGTAGAGGTCTGGAGATGCCTGGTCGCTCGCGAGCGCGCCCAAACAGGGGAAAGTCGTTGCCCTGTCAGCATCAAGAGACCCTGTTCCGACAGTTCACGCTGGTGAATCAAGTCCCAGAGAAATTTCTTGGTTCCCTCGTCGGCAGGGTACCCATCCGCTGACACCGGCGTGATTCCAACAGCGCTCTTGATGCGCTTCCTACCCGAGAGCCAGTCATCGAGGATCATGCGTTGCATCACCATTCCGGACATCGAGTGACCGATGAGGTGAAAATCTGTCCAGCCAAGGCTATCGGCCAGATGAAACGCGTCCGCCGCCACCTCGTCTACCGTGTAGGCGCCGGTGAGATGTCGAGACGTTCCATGGCCTCGCAGATCCGCGAATACATAGGTATAGCGATCTGAGTTGAGATAAGGAATCAGAGGATCGTAACTTTCCGCATCACCCATCCAGTGATGCAACAACAGCACGTTCTCGCTGCCTTGCCCATGAGTCGTATGGCCTAAGATGGCCCTCGAAGAATGTGTCATGATCGCGACGCTCCTTTCTTAAAATGGCGTCAAGCAACAACCTCGTGCTGCGCCCGTTTGGATGACAGATAGATCCACACATCACGGATATCGAAGATCAAGGAGATCCCGATGGTGAGGGACAGCACGAGAAGATAGCCGGCAAACGGCCCCTCGGTCTGTTGAAGTTGAATGATGAGATACCCCAGCAAGGGAATCCAAAATACGTGTCCCAAGCCGAGGATCCGTTCGAAACCGAATACCGCATACAGCCCCATCATCAACATGGCCGACAGCATAAAAGTGACCAAGATGAGTTTGGCCAGCGGTTCGCTCCAGAATGCCAGGCTGGCCATATTGATCACCATCAAGGCAAAGACCCAGCCCGCAACCCAGGCCGGCTGGTCCAACAATTCACTGAAAAACCTCAGGGGATTTCGCAGTTGATCCTGTCGTGATGGTAACGTGTTCATGTTCGATCCTCCTTTGTGATACCGACCCATGGCCATCGTGAGCGCTTACGAAAGCCGACATTGAGACTGATCGGGTGGGCTCGCACCCGCATCGCCCGGGACCGTAGCTAATAGTTGGTAGTGCCCCAGCCCCAGCTCCTTGCCATAGGCCCTTCCAACCAGCACATCCTGAACATGCTGGTGATCCGATGCACGGAAGTAGGAGCGGCCCTGCTTCAAACCATCGAAGGCATGTCCTTCGAGCACCTTGATCACGGCCCCTGTTTCAGTCGTGCCGGCCCGTTGCATCGCCTCCAAGATTTGCGTCATGGCCGCATAGCCGTGGTAGCAGCGGGAGGTCGGCGTGTGGTTGTACTTGTCGATCACCGCTTGAATGAACCGATGAGAACTTTCACTCGGAATTTTCGGATCCCAGATCAAACCCCAGATGCCGGCATGGTCGGCATAGCCAAGCGGGCGCCCAATCTGTTCGCCGCTGATCATCCCACCGACACCGATCTGTTCTTTGGCCAGCTCAAGTTTGCTGTAGGCCTTCAGGGCATGTACGAGATCCCAGCCATAGAGATTCAGAATCACGGCACTGGGTTTCGCCGTCTTGGCCTGGGCCATCGCGCTTGTGAAGTCAGTGGTCCCGAAGGGCGTACTGAGCGAGCCGAGCACGTCACCACCCTCGGCCAAGAGCGCATCGGTCATGGCCTGTTCCGCCGCTCGACCATCCATCGTTTCGGCAGTGACCATGAACCAACGATTCCCATAAGCCTTCACGAGATGGGGTGTGACAGCTTTGGATAACATCCGAGCGTTTGGCATGAACATGAAGGTGTGCGAGTTGCATCCGACTCCCGTCAACTCCGGGACATGCGACCCGGTCACCATGAAGAGTCTGTGTTCCGCTTTCGCGAGATCGGCGACTGCAAGGGCGACCTCTCCATTCAAGGTCCCCATCAAGCAGTCCACACGGTCTTCTTTGATAAGTTTGGAGGCAGCCTTGAGCCCTGTCCGGACATTCGAGGCATCATCGGCCTCCACAAGTCTCACCGGTCGTCCCAACACTCCGCCGCTCTTGTTGAAGCGCTCCACCGCCACCGTTGCGCCATGTACGTCGTGAATGGAGGACGTGCTGTACGGACCAGAGAGCGGATCGATGATCCCGACCTTGATCGGTTCTGAGGCATGGGCGATTGCTCCTGACCTTGAGGACTGGAGTAAGTCGGTCAAGCCTCCGAACGCGAATGCGCCACCCGCGACAGTCGTGAGCTTCAAAAACCTTCGACGTGAAATACTCTGCATGGGTTCTGTCTCCTCTACATTGGCAGCGACGGAATCCCGATCGCATCCACCGCTCTTCTACGCTCGAACTGAGCCGAGCTGCGCTTCCAATTCGGCGATGCGGGATTTCAACGGCGCAATCGCCTCCTCCACCTCGTCGAGGGAATAGCGCGGGGTGATGTACTTCGGGCAGTTCCAGTCGTAGGACACTACTTCAATGGTGACGACTCGCTCGACCTTGTTTCGGATGTCCCCCTGCGTGAGCCGCTCGGCGAGAGCCATATTCTCCCGGACATCTTCTACCCGCGCATGACCGAGAATCTTCAACCGTGCCCGGTTTTTATAGTCCATGAGAAACAGCGCCACCCGGTCGTTCACGTGGAAATTCCCCGTGCTCAGCAGTTGCCGGTTTCCCCGGTAATCGGCGAACGCGAGCGTGGCGGGATCGAGAACTTTCAGAAAGCCTTTCGGCCCACCCCGGTGCTGGACATAGGGCCAACCGGTTTCGCCGACTGAGGCCAGATAGAAACTGTCACGATCCGCGATAAAGCGAGCCTCCGCTTCGCCGAGCGGGTCGCGGTCAGGAGCATCGGTGATCGCCAAGGCATGCCCATAGTACCGTTGCTGCGCCGAGCGGACCGACTCGGTCATCGTCATCTGCAGATATTTCATCGCCATCGTCTTGCCCTCCGTCGGGGGAGGGAAGGCGGCCTGAGACCGTCTCCCCACCACCCCTGCTGGTCGATCAAAACACCACCACGCTCCATCCGTCTGCCAGGTAGCGCCTGAGGCTCAAGAGGCCCGCAGTTCCCGGCAAGGCGTTGTCGTTCACGCTCGCCACTCCACACGACTTCACGCTGTCCGTCGCCCCAAACACCTCGGCACAGGCGCACGACGCGCCCTGCACCATGTCGCGTACGGATTGATAGAGCGCATGGGCCGGGTGCGTCAGCTTGGTCAGCTCCGCCGGCCATCTGGTGCCTGGCCCATTGAACACCACGACGACGTCGTCGCCTTTCTGCTTGGATTCAGCGGCTAGGGCGAGCGCATTGAACACGCGTCCCAGCGCTTCTTCGGCGCCGCTCTTGGGATCGGACAATATGACGATTGCTGTTTTCATTGCTTCCTCCGTTCTCAACATCTCAGCGAACAAAATGTTGTCTCTTAACACTCCCTGAACGTCTCGCTTCTACCCGCAGGCGCAGGACGAGGCAGCGCACCCGCTGGTGAGTGAGACCTCCGGAAAGTCAATGACGGTCCCGGCGATGTGGTTGATGTAATTGCTGAAAATATTCAGCGCGACATGCGCCACGGTCTCGACGATGTCTCCGTCGGTCAGCCCGGCCTGGCGCGCCTGATCGAGTCCTGCCGCCCCAAGTTCCCCGCGTTGCACCACAATACTCTGTGCCAGTTTCAAGATGGCGTCAGTGCGAGGATCCACTGCCGCAGCCGTCCTGGCATCGGCGAGGTCCTGCTGCGTCAAGCCCAGCTTACCGCCGATGAACGAATGGGCGCTGAGGCAATAGGCGCAGCGATTGGTCTCGGCGACGGTGAGCGCAATCTGTTCGCGGAGCTTCGGAGAAAAGCTTCCGTCCCCAAGGGCGGCGCTGAAGTTGAGATAGCCCTGGAGCGCAGCCGGAGCGTTGCCCAAGACGCGAATCAGATTCGGGACCACGCCTAACTTCTTTTGGACTCCCTCGAAGAGCGTCTTGGCTGGGCCGGTGGCTGTCTGCGGATCGAGTTGTGCGATGCGAGTCATGATACCTCCTTAAACGGTGTGGGTTGCCCGCGCTTCAAGTACGCGATTGATCATCCTATTCAGCAGTAACTGTGCCTTGGTGCATGAATCTCTAAACCATTGATAGTACGATCGTTTGTTAATTCATTTACAAAAAAGATCGATACGAGTATTCGTAATCTACGATTGTTCGTTGTATTTCATATCGAAATCTCGTAGTTTGAGTCCTATGAATCCCAAACAGCTTCCCCAGGTGATGGTGACCACCGCGCGTCACCGCGGGCTGTGTGATGTCCTGCGATCTATTACCGACGGCATCGCCCAATGTCCGAATACCGTTCTGACACGCATCTGGTTGGTCGAACCGGATGCGATCTGCGACCTGTGCCGAAGCCGAAAGGATCTTCCTACGGGTGAACGATCACTGCACCTCGTCGCTAGTGCCGGCATTCCCGGTGACCCGCAAGCCGACTACAGCCGCCTCGACGGCGATTTTCACCGGTTTCCACTAGGCGAACGCAAAATCGGGCGCGTGGCTGCGACGGGGGAGCCGCTCTGGCTGGCCGGACTGCAAGGCAGCGAAGAGTGGATGGCGCGCCCGGCTTGGTTTACACGCGAGGGAGTGAGGACCTTCGCCGCGCAGCCCTTGACCTACCGGGGCGAGATTCTCGGAGTCCTGGGGCTCTTCGACCGGGGCTTGCTCAACGAGGAAGCCTTCGAATGGTTGCGGATCTTCGCAGATTACGCGGCGGTGAGCATTGCGAACGCCAAAGCGTATGAAGAAATCGATCTCCTTCGTGCCCGCTTGGAAGAAGAGAACCTCTATCTGCGCGAGGAAGTCACAGCAGCCCTGGGGATGGGAGAGTTCGTCGGCGAGAGTCAGGCGCTGCAGCATGTTCTGCGCCAAGTGGAGTTGGTCGCTCCGACTGATGCGGCAGTCTTGATTACCGGCGAGAGCGGAACCGGCAAGGAACTGGTCGCGCGCGCGATTCATGACCGGAGCCCGCGCAAAGACCGAGCCTTGATCAAAGTGAACTGTAGTGCCGTCCCGGATACGTTGTTCGAGAGCGAATTTTTTGGTCACGTGAAAGGCGCCTTTACCGGAGCGCTGGCCGATCGCCCGGGCCGTTTCGAAATGGCCGATCATGGCACCCTCTTTCTCGACGAGATCGGTGAAGTGCCGCTCCCGATGCAAGCCAAATTACTGCGTGTGCTCCAGGAAGGAGAGTTCGAACGCGTCGGGGAAACCAAGACACGCAAGGTGAACGTGCGGATCGTCGCCGCGACGAACCGGGACCTGAAGCGGGAAGCCGAGGCGGGCCGCTTCCGTGAGGATCTGTTCTATCGCCTCAGCGTGTTCCCGATCCACATTCCTCCGCTGCGTGAGCGGCGTGAAGACATTCCGAAGCTGGCCGCCCATTTCATCGCTCAGAGCGCTACGCGAATGAACCGCCGGGCCCCGCGCCTGACTCAAGTGGCCTTGAGCCAACTGGCAGCCCATCACTGGCCGGGAAATGTGCGCGAGCTCCAAAACGTCGTTGAGCGCGCCGTCATTCTCTCCCAAGGCCGGACCCTGGATATTCATCTCCAATCCGCTCCCTCCCCTGCCTCCATGACGCCCTCACCATCGGCTCTCACAGCATCGCGGGTGGCGACTCGACAAGATTGGAGACGGCAGGAGCAGGAGAACATCGCGCAGGCCTTACGGCTCACCAAGGGGAAGATATTCGGCGCAAATGGTGCCGCCGTCTTGTTGGGCATGAAGCCGACGACGCTGGCATCACGCATCAAAGTGCTGGGGATCAAACGGCGCTAGCCGAATTCTCCCGTAAGCCGCTTCTGCACCCCCTGGACGCAATCTGACTCTCAACACCTTTAGAGCGCATAGCGAGCTTCGACCTGGGTTCTAGTGACGGTGTTCAGTGCCTCCCTCGGATCGAAAGTTCGGAAACTTCGACTTGGCATAGGTCGAATGACAGGCGACGCAGGTATCCAGCAGGCGGGAGAACTGAAACGATACAGCCTCGGCATCCTTGGTCTTGGCCGCCTGTGCGAGCTTTTCGGCCCCGAGGTGAAACGCTTCGTCTAAGGCCTTGAATTGATCCGGGAGCTTATCGAGGTCGTGCCGCTGAGTCGTCGTGAGTTTTTTCAAGCACGTATCTGTTCCGCATGGCCATGGCGGAGTCCGCGATGCCGTCCCAATTTGCGATCGGTAGCGCCCCCGCAATGCGCTGTGTGCCAAGGAGACGCTCCCTCATCTCTGCCTGGAAGAGTTGCTGAAGATCGGGGGACCTGTTGAGGCTGAGGATCGGTGCAGACAGCCCGGCAGAGAGAACCTTCGGCGGCACAAGAGTCACCATGGCGACGCCCAGAGTGAGAGCGGCTGCTACTAATTACATGTCTTATTCTCCCTTGGGTGAGCTGAAATGGGAGCTGAAAAGGGGAGTCGTTTTTTATGTATGCTGTTCGCTCGCAATGCCCAATGACAACTTGTCGTGCTCTTCACGTTGTTCTTTTTGTCGCCGCACAGCCTGCGGAGCGGGTGGCACCGGAAAGGCGCGCCGCAAGCATTTCGAGGAAAGCCGCCCACCGTTTCCGAAACTTCTTATCCCCAGGCCGCAAGCCTGTCGCTAGCTGAACGATCTGCGGGAGCGCACTCGTCATCGTGACTACCGAGAGTAGCGCGATAAAGAGCATCTCCAAGTCGAACTCTGAACTAATGCGCCCATTCACCTGAAAGCTCTTCAGAAGCTCAATCTGACGCCGGTAGTATTCCCGCCGAAACTCTGCATGGGCCGGCTCCTTGTCTCTGGCTTCGAGCGCCTCACGGAGAATCATCCGCATAAAATTCGGGTCAGCGGCCGTCTGCTGGGTCCACCATCTGAGAATCTCGGGAAGAGTTTCCGGAAGCTTGTCCAAGAGTCCGGCTCGTTGCGAGAAACGCCGTTTGAGCGCTTCACGGAACAGCGTCTCCCTATCTTTGAACCATCTGTACACGAGCGCCTTGTTATAACCGGCCCGTTTGGCTACATGCTCCATGCGCACACCAGCGAAGCCACGCTCGATGAACTCTTCGATAGCCGCTTCGACAATAGCGTCCCGTGTAGCGGTGGATCGATCCTTGGCGGCCACAGCTTAACAAAGCACTGCGTGAAGCCGGGGAAGAGCCGACGGTGTGCCGGAATCAATAGGTCGTCCTTGCGCAACGCCGGCCATGCGCTCGACAACTCCAGCAAAATTGCGCTGTACGCCTGCGGCCATAAGTGGCAGGACTACTGCAGCAGTCGCTGGACGACGTGGGACTACCTGCCACCACACCTCGACCCGGCAACCGGTAGCGTTGGGTGCAACCCGCCACCCACCACGCATTTTCGAGAACGGAAAGGGGAAGCCATGGGCGTCGGTCAGGAAGGTTACGCTGAACGACCTACCCTCGTCCCACTGGTCGCACTCTTCCGACCACACTTGGCCCTTAATGTTCTCGCACGTGCGCACGCAGCCAACGCCGGATGTCTCACCCACAGTGAGCGCGGAAGACCTAAGCGCCGGCATATAGCGCTGAATGGCCCCCAAGTCGGCGAGCACACGCCAAAAAGCATCAGCGGCCACAGGCGTGTTCACAGCGATGCAGACCTGGTACTCGTCCGGCGCGCCGCTCGGGGCTTGGAATGCGGTTCGAATTGAGCGCTGCTGAAACCAAGCAAGAACCGAGACGACGGCGTTGGTGGCTAAGACCAAGCCCCACCCCAGCGGCGTGAAGTCGTGTCGCCAGACGAGAAGGGTGGCCGTCGTGGAAACGACCCACGCAACATCAGCGCCTGTGATGGCGAGCACGGCGAGAGGAGTCGGACGTACCGCAACGATGCTGAGGGTCAGGCCGAAAAGCAGGAGCCCAACTCCAACAAGCTCGTAGATCCAAGTCGCTTGCGGCCCAAGCCACGCGGCTACCATAGGCGATGCCAGGATTAGCATCAAGCCATTTGCACCCGAGAAGGCGGCATTTAGCAGGAGTGGTGAGCGAAGGGTTTGAACCTGTATGGCCGGTCCTCCAGTTGGCGATGAAACGGTACTCATCACGGTTCTCCTTTCCTTAATTCAGCCGACAGATTTCTGCGGCAAACGCGTTTGCCGCCAGGTCTCATAAAGTAACGGTACCGTTACTTTATGTCAAGTGGGGGCTGACTATCCCAAGCGAGCATGACACCGACTCGGCTTCAGTGCCTCACAACGACAGTTGGTTCCGTGATTCTCTTGGGCGAAGGGCGAGGCCACGGGATGGAAACGGCCAAGGATGGATCGCTCATACGCCGGGCCGCTAACGGGATCAATTCTTGATCTTGCACTCAGAGGGTGTCAGCGCTTGGCAGTGAAGTGTAAAGTCAAAAACTGGACTTCCTGCCAAAGGGAGTAACGGCATATTCCACGCGCAGCTTCGCCGAGTCGCTTCCGGTCCGGCGCAGAAATCTTCGAGAGTATAATTCCGCGCTTTTTTCTCGACTGGGCCCTATTTCCCTGACGGACTACGATTCAATCCCCTGATCATCGGGTCACCCTCCACACGCCGTCCCCACCATGGGTCAGGGTGATGAGAGGGGCTATGCACACTGTTGGATGAGTGATCGCGAACATCGCTGAATGACTGAGGGGTGTTCCCAGAGCGCGCTGGCTCGTGAGACCTATTACGATCGGTTTCAGTTGTCGCCCTGCTCTCCTTGGTTTCTCTTGAGCCTCTCACACGTTCGTCCATGCCGAAGCGGTCATCACGACCGAGCCGGTGGTCGGCCACGGTCTGAATCACGGAGTTCTGATCGAGCAATAACGTGCTGCCTCTCTCACGATCCATCCAGCTCGCTCCGAACCCAGGCCACGTATTGGCCGAGACTGAAGCAGGGACCGTGAACCACACAACCGACAACAGACACGCATAGATGATTCGCATCACACACCTCCTCTGAGACCTGCCTGCTCATGTGATAGATCGCTTAGCCTCCCGTGGCGCCCTTCGCCTTCCACGCTTGCGGTGCAAACTGCGGATCAAGCGGCGTGTGCGCGATGTGGTTCGTGTAATTGCTCAAGGTCTTGAGCGCCACGATCGTCAACACATCCAACAGGTGTTGCTCAGCGTAACCTGCCGCAGTAAATTGGTTGAGATCCTCCTCCGGCACCCACCCCCGATGGTGCAAGACAGACACCACCAGCAGGCGCAGCGCATTGAGCTTCGCATCTGAAATGTCGCGCTGATTCCGAAGTTCTACGAGAATTTGCTCCGGCATATGGATCATTTGCGCCACCGTGGAATGGGCTCCCATGCAGTAGGTACAGCTGTTGGCGGCACTGACCGTCAGCGTCACGACTTGCTGCTCAACTGGAGTGAGCGCGCTGTGCTCCAACGCTTTATTGATCCCCGCATAGGCCTGCACCGCCGCTGGCGACCCGGCCAGCACACCATACAAATTCGGCACAAATCCGTATTTCTTTGCGGTGGCTTCGAGCGTCGCCCGCGATGCCTCCGGAGCCGTGTCCTTCGTATGAATCTGAAACTTCATGATAACCCTCCTTTGTGGTATGAGCCGGCCTTATGCCGTCATGTTCTTCAGCCCATCGTTCGTGACCAGTGTTCCGCTGACGTTTCACTACCGGACCGAACTTCCGCTACTGATGACCCGCGTGGCATATTGTTCACTGCTTCTCTGTTGTGCGCGTGTATCAGGATCGATGGGCCCACCCGATTCTCGCTTCCTTTCTAGGCGGACACCATCCGATGATCAAAATGGTATTGTGTTCGGCACTCTCCACAACATACTGTCCAGAGGCATCCATCGGGGTAGTAATCGCATTGGAGCATCGGTATCAGGTCAGATTTGCCGCACGTGGGGCAGGACAGTTGACGGAGTTGGATGCGAAGAGTCGTGATCGATTCATCGTGGCGCGTCATGAGACAGCTCCTTCCTCGATCATCCCTCAATCCTCGATGAGAGGGAGGCATGATCATATCGATTCCCCCTCCCGCTCTATGCTGCCGCCAACCCAATGGCTCGAGCGCTGAAGCCCGAAACCGCCTGGGATGCCTCAACTGATCGCTTCCGGTTTTCGAGAATCATCGCGTCGACGATATTGCCGCAGAGCAAACACCGGTACCCGTCGATGCACACATCGCTGCTCAGCCCCTGAAGATCGCTAATCCGTTCACTGACCATCAAGCCATCGCATCGCTGGCAAGTCATGACGCACCTCCTTGTGATCTAGCTCTATCCTTGCATCATGGCCGCGATCCTACCCGCTCGCGTGCGTTCCATCTGTAAGGCAGCTCACGGGTCACGAAAGAATAGGTCATCGTGAATGTTTGTAAGCCAGATCACAGACGGCTTGTAGAAGAATGCGCTAGCGTACCGATTCGTCCGGTTCTCGAACGAGGCGGAAACAGATTTATTATTTACCCATTGTCTTCTGAAAGGAGTAGGTCATGACCAAAGTCGCGATCGTTGTGTTGGCTGATACCGAGACCCATGAAGGGCTCGGGCGTGTCGTGAACGCGCTGGAAGCCGTGAAGGAGTTCCAGGACGGCCATGACGACGTGCAACTGATTTTTGACGGCGCCGGAGCAAAATGGATCCCCGAACTGGAGAAGGGCGATCATAAGCTACATGGTCTTTATGCAGCCGTGAAAGATCGCATCGGCGGAGTCTGTGAATTCTGTGCCGGTGCGTTCGAAGTCAAGGATGCGGTCGTTGCTTGCGGAGTCAAGCTGGCGGGGGAATTCGAAGGACATCCAAGCTTCAAGAAGCTGGTGGCACAGGGCTATCAGGTCATTACGTTCTAGAACTCTGTGATGAGGGGCATGCTCCATTAGCAATAGCGCCAGACATCTGCCGGTCTCACGTTCGAACATGGCCCCACGGTCGTGAGTGGGTGAAAAAGGAGGCTGCTTATGTTTCTCACGTCGAGATACCATTTCGTGGCGACGATGGGGTTGGTCCTGTCCCTGACGAGTTGTGCTGATAGAGAGTTTGTCATACGCCCACCGGCGCCCGAGAGACTTCCATCGCTCGTCAACCCAGTTCGTGCAACCGCAGACTCTGTCATCCATGTGCCGATGCAGGTGGATGTGTCAGGAGTTCTTGATGCCGCCAACAATCCGAACCTCATTCCAAAGAAGTTTGATCGTTGGGGAAGCTTGGTCAAGCATCCGAAAGGTGCGGAGTACAAATACTATGCGGAACGGGATGACTTTTCGATCGAGCAGCCGGCGCACTCCGCCAGTAATACGGAGCCACGCCTGTCGATCGGAGACTGGTGGAAGGACATCGACCTCTCGGGAAGCACCCTCTTCGTGAGCGCGCCGCTCCGCTATAAGATCGGGATGCGTTCACATGCGCAGAGTGCTGAATCATCGGCTCAGTGTGGTGACGGAAGTGGGTGGCCAAGACGAGCGACACTCAATGGGAATATTGCCATAGGGATGACACCGGATTACGGAGTTTCGGCCTCCCTCCGCAGCGTGACAGTTCATCCCATCGAGCCTTGCCAGCTACGCATCTCCGATGTAGACCTGCAGCAGGCCGTCAACACGGCACTCTCCGGTCAGGCCAAGGAAGGTTTCGACAGCGCCGTCTCGCGTCTTAACGCGCTGAGTCTCAAACCGCGCGCAGAAGATGTCTGGACGGCGCTCCGCAATCCCATCCAATTGGAGCCGGACACCTGGCTCCTACTCAATCTCGACAAAGTGAGGCATACCGGATTTTCAAAAGATGGCCACATCATCAACGATACCCTGCACATTACCGCGCATCCGGTGATCGTGCGTGGCACTGAGCCGCCGGCATCATCCACCGCACTTCCTCAGCTCGAGACGGAAGCATCTTCTCCGGATTTTCGAGGCGTCGCTGATGTCCAGGATGCCTATCCCGAGAAGCGACCAGTGTCTGAAAAATTTCATGCCTTGACCGATATCCGGGTTGACTATGGCACACTTTCCCAGACCCTCTCGAACCGGCTGACAGGGAGACGCGTTGAAAATAAGGGGCATTTCGTCACGATAACCGCTGCAGGAATTTTCGGTCTCGGCAAAAACCAGGTGCTCCTCCGCGTGGAGTTCACGGGAGATGCGCGGGGCTACGTATACTTGATCGGGAAGCCGGAACTCCACACGATGACACAGGCAGTCTATCTCAGTGGCCTTCGGTATGATCGTGGGACCACCCGTTTGCTTCAGACCACGGCCCCAGACTGGTTCAATGACATGCCGTTTCGAGAAACTATTACTCCTGAAATCGCGCTTGGAGTGACGCCGATGATCGATCGGATACGCGACTCTCTGAGAACGGGGTTGAATCGAACGCTGACTCCGACCGTCTCGATGCAGGGAACAGTGACGTCGATGCAAGGGATCGCTGTGTTCGCCGATGTCGACGCGCTCTATGTTCGATCGATGAGTAACGGAACCCTCAACGTGATTGCGAGCAGCGAACCCTAAGCCCCGTTCCGGAGACCTTTGCAGTAAAGGCTGCGGTCGTCGCTTGTAGAGTGACACTAGCAGGGGAGTTCGAAGGACATCCCAGCTTCAAAAAGCTGGTGGCACAAGGATGCCAGGTCATCACGTTCTGTAACAAGCAGCGCGTGCCCCCTGTGCAGGTGATGTTCGCCTGCCTGGCCGCGTCTCTTTCTCACATCCTGACAACACGAGGAGTGCTGGCACTTGCCGGTAACACTCTGCCGGTTCTCCACCGCTTCGGGATGCAAGACGACAGGCGCTGCTGCCGACCCAAAGTAGAATGGATGATGGAAGCAGTAGGCGGAATGCTTGGATCAGATCCGTTATTCCTTGTCGTGGCGGCCTACCTTATCATGGCAATCGTCATGGCGGTGTTGTGGGCCGTGCAGCAGAGGACAAGGAATGCCGCCATCGGGGACGTCGGATGGTGCATCGGGCTGATTGTCGTCGTGCTGGGGTATGCCACGCAAGCTCCCAGCGGGATCGAGCGGATACTTCTGACTGTGATGTTGGTAACGCTCTATGCCGGACGACTCGGGCTCTACATTCTTTTTAATCGCGTGAAAGGAAAACCGGAGGACGCTCGCTATCGCCGACTCCGGGAAGAATGGGGTGAGACCGAGCCATCAAAAATGTTCTGGTACTTTCAGCTGCAAGCCCTCGCCTTGGCCGCCTTTTCGCTCCCGTTTTTAGTGTTGCTTTGGAATCCACGGTCTCTGACCGCGGTGGTCGAGTTGGTCGGGTTGCTGATCTGGGGCGTGGCTGTGGTCGGCGAAGCGAGGGCCGACCGGCAACTCGCCCAGTTCCGCGCCGATCCGAGAAATCAGGGTCGGGTCTGTCGCGAGGGCCTCTGGAATTACTCACGCCATCCGAACTATTTCTTTGAATGGCTGCACTGGTGCTCCTATATCGTAATGACGCTGGGAATGCCGGGTTGGGTGTATACCTGGATCGGGCCGATCGGGATGGGGATTGCACTACTAAAAGTAACAGGTATTCCGCGAGCAGAAGAGCAGGCCCTTGTAAGTCGAGGAGAAGAATATAAAGTCTATCAGGCTACGACCAACGCGTTTTTCCCGTGGTTTCCTCGGGCGAGGTCAGATACGCCTCCTCATTCCTAACGTAGCCGGCCAAAAAAACAATAAACGGGGTCACCCATCCCAAGGCTCCGGTCAAGAGAGAACAGCACATCGCCCCCCCTTACTCTGTGAACGGGACGAGATCTCAAACGACGAGGTCCCCCTCCCGGTGCCAGTTACGTGACTCGGTCGCATCCCGGTTGGGAAGCAAAATGGCGCCAGGAACCACTTCTCCCAGACTTGCCCACAAAGAATTCAGTGCGCACAGCATATGCCACTACTCTCGGCTGGCTGGGTTCCACTCACATATTCCTTATAGGATTGGTACGCCTTCAGAGCCCATTCCTCACCAGGACACCCCTGCATGGTCATGGCGACTTCGAGGAACTCGATCAATTCCTCCTGTGTGATGCCTTTGTCGCACGACATCTTGACATAGGTTCGGATACAGGGCTCACATCGGATCGTAATGGAGATCGCCATGGCCGTGAGCAGCTTGTATTTGGCAGCCACGGTTGCATCTCGATAGGCTTCCTGCCGCATGCGCAGCAGCCCGCCAGTGACTTGAGGACTCAGCTTTCTCAATTCGGTGAACAGCCCGGCTTCGTTCGTTGTCGGTTGATTCATGACGATTTCCTTCCTCTCGCCTAAAAGACGCCATTGATTCGCTGTGGCCGCCAGCTATGGCTTCACCAGCCGCGCTTTGTATGCCGATAGTGGGCTGCTGGCACCTTCTATAGTCTTGATCAACACCTCCACACCAATTTTCTCCGGGTCGAATATCACCACGGCGCGCGCGTCCGCGTAGTCGGAGAACAAGATCCACTTCTTTGCGATGGTGAATTCTACGGTACTGACGCCAGGCAATTTGGCCAGCGCAGCTTTCACGTCCTTGACGCACCCTCCGCAGGTCATCCCATCGATCTGCAATGTGACGGTCTGCTGGCTTGAGCTTGCCGCGACAAGTTCCTGGAATCCGGCCAGGCTCAGGATGACCGCACCGATCACCATCATTGTTTGAACGAGCTTCCACATAGTCGGGTTCCCCCTCTCTCCATCGCCTCGCTTCCCCAGGATGGAGAAAAGTCGGATGGAACATAACGACTCATGGCTCACATTCCTCGCCTTTCGAACAATCATACACTCAACCAATACGGTGCCAGAATAAGTACCAACGCCAACGATGCCATAATCCAGAGCCATATCCTGTTTCCACCCTTCAGATTTCCTTGAGTACACACTTCTCCCGCCACTCATCGTGCTGACGCTGGCTTCCTATAAGCAAGATAGAAGCTGATACCCAGCAGAAGCATCGTCAGACCGATGAAGACCGGCCGATAGGGCAAGAGTGCCTTCAGAAATCCGGCCGTGTCAGCCAGAAATCCTGCGGCCCCAATACCAACACCGAGGGCGGCAAACACCACCGGCCCGATGCAGCAGATCGAGGCGAAGAAGGCGGCCACGAGCCCACCAACAATTGTTGTCGTTCCGCCTTTCGTCAATGGTGGCCCTCACCCATTTTTCTTTTGCTCGCTCCTTGTGGAGCCCGCTCGCCTTTCTTCCAGACTCGTCAGAATCGGACAGTGCGCTGTCGGCCGCTGAGCTCGGCAAGTGCGGATTAACCTCCTCAGCCCCGTCGCAAGCGATTGCAGATCCCGCACTTTGGCTTCTACATGTTTCAACTTGGCCTCCGCTTTTTGTTGGACATCTCCACAGCGGGCCGTCGATCTGACACGAAGATCGAGGAGTTCCTCGATCTCATGAAGTGTAAAACCCAACGCCTGGGCATTTTTAATGAAGCGGAGACATCGCTGCGCCTCGTGGTTGTAGAGTCTGTAGCCGGATGGCAGCCGAGAGGTTGGGCCGAGTATGTGGCGTCGCTCGTAGTATCCAATCGTTTCGATATGCACCCCAGAATGTTTTGCGAGCTGTCCAATTGTGAGTTCGGTCGGCATGTCCATCTCATTGATGACGATACACCCTGTACTATAGTACCGGGTCAAGAAGGTTGCGTGTCTTTCATTCTCTTGCAAGCCATAGGGATCTCTTGAACGTGTGACTTTGCTGAGCCGGCTCCAGAAACTGGCGGCAGTGGGACTGTAAGCCAGCTCACAGAAGTGAGATGCCTTTCCCTGTATATTGACCTATGCACTTATCTAGATAGATGTAGGATCGATATAAAAAGAACAGATCTTTCACAAAAGCAGTGTCACAAGAGGAGACTATGCCGATTGAAGAAATCACCGAGAAAGTCAGTGACCGCTATGCGAGGGCTGCCGCGACAGGGGAGCAGATGTGTTGTCCAACGAGTTACGACCTTGCAGAATTGAGGTCGTTTATCCCGGACGAGGTACTCAAGATTTCCTATGGATGCGGCACGCCAGCCGGTTTAAAGACCGTCCGTTCCGGCGAGACGGTCCTCGATATTGGTTCCGGTGGAGGAATCGACTGCTTCGAGGCCTCGCGACTGGTTGGCCCATCTGGGCATGTGATCGGTATCGATATGACGGACACGATGTTGGAGATCGCGCGCCGCAATGCACCGATCGTCGCAGCGAATCTGGGCTATGCCTCCTTGAATATGGAGTTTCGAAAAGGGATGGCGGACACCATGCCGGTGGACGACAACCTTATCGATCTCATCATTTCCAATTGCGTCATTAACCTGGCACCGGATAAGCGCAAGGTCTTTCGAGAGATGTTTCGTGTCACCAAACCGGGTGGGCGTTTTACGATCTCTGACATCGTGTCGGACCAACAGGTCCCTCAATACTTGGCTCACGATGCGGAGAAATGGGGAGATTGTCTCTCAGGCGCGTTGACGCTCACGGACTACATGGCTGGTATAGCGGCAGTCGGCTTTCTCGGCATCCATCTCGTCAAGTTTTCACCCTGGCGCGTGATCGATGGCATCCACTTCTTTTCGGTGACGTTGACCGGTTACAAGCTACCACTGGCAGCAACGACGGCTTCGGTCAGGTACGCCACTCTTCGAGGTCCCTTCAGTGGAGTGACGGATGAACGAGGCACAACCTATCACCGTGGCATCCCACACCCAATCACGCCTGACGATGCACTGTTGTTGAGCGCTCCTCCTTTCATCGACCACTTTCTCCTGACCACCGAGCCCGTACCACTCGACCACAACGATCCGCGCTGGACCGCCGTCTTGCCTGCCAATGTTCCTTGCACCTGGCAAGGCCACTATGCGTTGCTGGCTGGCCCCTTTATGGAAGTTGAGGACGACAATCACCATATCTATCGCCGAGGAGAGCCTTTGGAGGTCTGCTCCAAAACGGTGGCGGTGCTGGAGGCTCAAGGGTACCGGCCACATTTCGCCATTTTGAATCGAGCCGGCGAACGCGTGAGTGGGGAGCCTGCGACCTGTTCACCTGACGGAGGCTGCTGTTGAGGAAGCCCGGCTCCACCGGAATTATGCTTACCGTGGACCAATGCGCCCTGACGCTCAAGGCCCTGGCGGACCACACGCGGTTGCGTATTCTGGAGTCGTTACTGGTTGAGGAGAAATGCGTGACGGACCTCGTGCGACACTTACACTGTCCGCAGCCGCACATCTCCCATCATCTTCGGATTCTTCGAGATGCCGGATTAGTTGAAGGAATACGGGAGGGCCAGCAGGTGTGTTATCGCATTGCGCCAAGGGTTCAACACGTGCTCACCAATCGGCAAGGACTGGCGCTCAACTTCGGATGTTGCGAGCTGCGCTTCCCGGATCCGGCGTTCAGCCATGTTAAGCGTAGGACACACCTGCTGACGTGATGGTGGATTTTCGAGGTGCTTCTCCCGTGCTCACGGAGACATAACCATGCCGCTGACTTTACTCGGACGACAGAATCCTCTTGCCTCCTCCGATGAACAACTCAAGGTTCTTATGGATACGGTCGGGTGTCCTCCATTCGAACGGCGTCTCGAGCAGGCCGGCTTATTCCCGCTCCATGCCACGGGGATCACCATCCTTCAGATCAACGTCGGCAAACTCTGCAACCAAACCTGCCGACATTGTCACGTCGATGCGGGGCCGGATCGTACGGAAATCATGTCGGACGAGATTGCCGATCTCTGTCTCGCGGCGTTGGCGAAGACTGACATTCCCACCATCGATATTACGGGTGGGGCGCCGGAACTCAATCCGAACTTTCGCCGGCTGGTCGAACGGGCCCGTACCCTCGGTCGTCATGTGATCGATCGGTGCAACCTCTCCATCTTGCTGCTTCCCTCACAGGCGGACCTTGCTGAATTTATGGCTGCCCACCACGTCGAAATCATTGCCTCCCTTCCCGCCTATCGCGCCAGTCAGACTGATGCACAGCGGGGGGAAGGAATCTTTGAAAAATCCATCGAGGCCCTTACGCGTTTGAACCGACTGGGGTACGGGCGACCAGGGAGCGGCCTCGCCCTGAACCTCGTGTACAATCCGGTCGGCGCGTTTCTCCCGCCAAAGCAAGAGGCGATCGAAGCCCAATTTCGGAAAGAGCTCCGGACACGGTATGGCATCGAGTTCAACCGTCTCTATACCATCACCAACATGCCGATCAGCCGATTTCTGGAGTTCCTGACCGAGAGTGGGAACTACAACGCCTATATGGAACGTCTGGCCAGTGCCTTCAACCCTGCTTCTGCGGCAGGTGTCATGTGCCGCTCGATGATTTCTGTGGGGTGGGACGGCACCCTGTACGATTGCGACTTCAATCAGATGCTCACGCTGCCGGTCAAGGAAGGCATGCCGCGCCATATTCGCGACTTTGATCCGACCCGGCTCCGCACCCGTAGGATTGTCATGGGTAATCACTGCTACGGATGCACGGCTGGTGCCGGCTCGTCCTGCGGCGGAGCGGTGATGACAGCAGCTCCAACACGGTAGGCCGACACGTATGGATTTCTCGCTTTTCACATTTCTCTTGGTATTATCTCTGGCGTTCGCCAATGGCGCGAACGACGTGTCCAAAGCTATTGCTACGCTCGTTGGCAGCGGCGTAGCCGATTACCGGACCGCTATTCTATGGGGAACGTTGTGGACGACCATCGGCGCTCTGCTTTCGGGATTGGTTGCCACCGCGATGGTGAAAACCTTCAGCCAGGGGCTCCTGGCGCCAGACACTCCCTCATCGCCCATCCTTGCTGCCGCTGTACTGACTGGAGCAGTCCTATGGGTGCTGATTGCTTCCAGAAGCGGTTTACCTGTCTCCACGACCCATGCATTAACCGGCGCGATCGTCGGAGTTGGTCTTGTTGCGTTTGGGGCTGAGGGCCTTCTGTGGAAGGGAATTGGGAAGAAAATTCTATTACCGCTCATTCTGAGTCCACTGCTGGCGTTGATGGTCTCGGTCTTGATCCACTCTCTTGTTCGTACGCTTGCGGCACGGTGGGAAGGCACCTGTCTCTGCGTGATGCCGCCTGCCAGAGCATTGGTTATGATCGATACCCAAGGGACCACGCGCACGCTGTTTCAGACGACCGCCCTGGGACAACCGGTGATGGCCGTTCCGGCCCAGTGTGATCGGGCAGGACTAAAAGGGCTTGTTGTTGGTTTGGACAGTATCCATTGGTGCTCAAGCGGTTTAGCCTCTTTAGCCAGGGGAACGAACGACGCCCCCAAGATCGCCGCAATTGCGCTGTTGGGCAGTGCCGTACCCCTATGGTCCAGTGGCTCTTCTCAGACGGTGGCCCTCATCGGCGTAGCGGTGGCAATGGGCGTCGGCAGCTATGTGGCAGGACGCCGTGTCACGCAAGTCCTCGCCGAGAATGTCACACGAATGGATCACAGTGAAGGGTTATCTGCGAACCTTACTACTTCCTCCCTGGTGTTTGTATCCGCTGTGATGGGGTTGCCGGTCTCGACAACCCATGTCAGCAGTTCGTCTATTATCGGTATTGGATTGTTAAACGGTATCAGCAGCATTCGATGGCCCACGGTGCGCGATATGGTCCTTGCGTGGGTCGTCACGCTTCCTGCCTCCGCACTACTTTCCGCACTCGCCTATCTTTTGTTTGCCAAGCTGGTGTAGGAGATCACACCTTTGTATCAGGGGGGCGCTTGTAAGCGGGCAATAGCGGTGGACAGATTTTCCGGGCAATGATACCAGAACCCCAATTTGCACACGAAACGCTTCCATTGGGGTCGAATCTCCCGTACAATGCCGCGCTGCCTGCTCAGACACAGACCCAATTCTTCGACAACACGACAAAGCAATACACTTTCACGGAGACGCACCATGGCCAAACAACAGTCACCTCCTGAAATGATGCGGAATCTCGCTATCGGATATTGGGTCGCACGCCTCATCCATGTGGCCGCGAAACTCAGACTGGCGGATCTACTCAGGAAAGGGCCACGGACCGTCAAAGACTTAGCGACAGCAGCTGGCGTGCAACCAGAGCCACTCCACCGAATCCTCCGCGCCCTGGCGAGCGTCGGTATCTTTACAGAGACCAAAGATCGACGGTTCAAGTTGACGCCGCTTGCTACCACACTTCAGACAGGCATTTCAGGCTCCATGCATGCGTGGGCGCTCATGATCAACGACAATTGGGGATGGGACTCCTGGAAGGAACTCCTCTACGGAGTGAAGACCGGTGAGGTCCCGTTCCTAAAGGCTCACGGGGTCCCGATCTTTGAATATCTTGAGAAACACCCGGAGGATCTTGAGGTATTTGGTGAATCGATGACGAGTATCTCCCAGATCGAGAACCCCGCAGTAGCCGCGGCCTACAAGTTCTCAGGGATCCGGACGCTCGTCGATGTCGCCGGGGGACACGGGAGCCTCCTGGCTACGATTCTTAAAGCAAACCCGCGACTCCAAGGCGTGCTCTTTGACCGAAGCCCCGTCATCGCTCGCGCTGAGAGTGACCGCCATATGACGGCAAAGGGCATCACGGAACGTTGCAGACTCGAATCCGGAGACTTCTTCGATGCCGTGCCGAAGGGGGGCGATGCCTATCTCATGAAGTACATTCTGCACGATTGGAACGACGAGGCATGCGTCAAGATCCTCACCAACTGCCGCGCAGCCATGAATGAGAAGGGGAAAGTCTTAGTCGTTGACAACGTCATTGCCCACGGGAACGATCCCAGCTGGGGCAAGCTCCTCGACATTCAGATGCTCATCATAGGAGGACGCGAGCGGACAAAGGAAGAATTTGCTGCACTATTTGCCGCAGCGCGGTTGAAGCTAACCCGAGTCATCCCGACCAAATGCTCACTGAGCATCGTCGAGGGAATTCCTGTATAAGGAGAACACAGAGTTCTCGGTCTTGTAGGCTATGGTCGTGTCTTAACGCATATAGAACGGAACCTCCACGATCAGCTGGTCAGGTGCGGTGACACGAACCCGTTCCATGTGCCATTATATTTGCGTGACCGCATCTTCCGCTCCTTCGAGTAACCGTTGCACTTCTTCAAGGTAGACTTCCGTCGTCGCGTAATGCTGATGGCGCATCATCTTCTGTACCCGCGTGGGATTCGCGTCATTGAGCAGCGCAAACATCGGCGGCAGGCTATAGTCCTTGCCGACATTTCGCTACTCGGTCCACGACAGACCACCTCATCGTTCACGATCTTTCCCTCGTTGCTTCTCAGTATCCGGAGCACGGCCTCGTGCCGCCAGATAGCGCACTAGATCCAGTGCCAGTTGCCGATCCTCGCCACGATCTGATCGGGCTAACGTCCGCATCACGTGCTCATAATTCCGCATAACTTCCTGGACTCGTCCATGTCGGCGCGTGCTACGTTTCAGCCGCTCCAGCGTCTCCCCCTTCCTGCTCGGTTCATGCAGATGCCGCACCGTCCATCGTTCATGCGTGGTGCGGTGAATTCGGCTGGTGGTCGTGGCCTCGATGCCATGTTCGCGTAAGGCCTCCGCAAACCCCTCTCTCCAGCGTTGCAGATCCGCCTTTCTTGGATTCAAGCGAACTCCATCGAGACCCGCCGCTTTGACCGTCAGGTGGACGTGCGGATGCGGAGATGGGTTCGGATCCGGATCGGTCTCGAAGGTATGGAGGACCATTGCATACTGAAACCCTGAGAACTCCCGCTGCGCAAAGTCTCTGGCCGCCCGTTGGACGGACAGCGGATCAGTCCTGGTCGGCATGGAGAGGACGAGATGAAAGGCATCGCGCATGGTCGAATCCGCGGCGATTGGCATCCCACCATTGCGCCATTCGGCTTTCAGATCCGCCACAGCTTCTTTTCCCATGATCACCTGGCCATCTTGGTCTTCGATTTCGAGTTGGCCATCCCGCGAAATGTACGTGAGGTTGTTTGAGATCCCCTTCATCCCTTTCGGCGCCCTGACGAGTTTCACTACGACTTGGGGCGCGCGGCGGACCATGGCCTGGAGTTTCCGCCGCACATAGGTCGCCCGAGCCTGTGGCGTGCTGAGCCGTCCGCCGGTACTCGTGAACTTGGGGGAACTCAGACGAACATTCCTGCTGCGACGCGGTCGCGGGAGTGTCTCGGTTGAGACATTGAAAAGCCGACTCCCCCATTCATCCAACTTTTGGTCAATCTGACTGCCTGTCGAACTCATTGGATGTGCCAGCGCTCCACGGTTCCGCGTAAGACATCGGACACCTTCTTCGTATGGGCCTGGATCACGCGGGAGAGTTCGGTGATGACCTCGACCCGAAAGACGGCTCGGTTCTGAGGGGCGGTGTTCAAGACTTTCGCAATCTGGTTCAAGTTCCTGCCCAAGGCCAACAGTTGCTGATTCGACCGGGCCAAGGTCTCCAATTCCGGCTGTCCGACCTGCGGCTGCCCGCTCAACTTGGTGCGCACCATCGCCACCAGCCATTTGGTCGGCACGTAGCCTTCGTGACCAGCCATCTGCTTCAGGGCGGCGAGCTCTGAAGTCGTCAGGTTCAGTTCGATGCGAGCGGTTGCTCGCTCACGCTTCGGGGTGACACGACTCCGAGGCGTAGGGGCCGGGGTGGCTCTCCGATCCATGGTCTGCCGAAGGGCGTTCCGCAACGCATGGCTCGGTGTGAGTCCATGGGCCTGACACCAGGCCTGCCAGGGTGCTTTCAGCTCGCCCAGATCCACCGTGACCGTGTTCGTCCGTTTCGCCCGCTGCCCCATCAGATCACCTGCGCCAGCCCAAATTGGGACATCCAACTCCCCTCACCGACCGGTGGCTGATTCTGGTCATTGGAGGGTCAGAAAGCCTGGGCAGAAGAATACGATAAATCCATAATGTAAGACAACTACGGGCTACAGCCATATCCTGCACAATACAACAAGAGAAGAAAAGAAGAGAAGAGCAGATGAAGACACAGCAAAGAACCACCGGGGCTACCCTCCCCCCCAGAGGCGGTCCACCCCCGCCTCAACAGCCTGCCGGCGTGCTGTGTCTCCCCACCTCCATACCCGCACGGTACGGAAGACGCTCCATCATGAACGCCCAATCTGGAGGACTCGGCGACCCTTCCCCCAACCTCCCCTGTCCTGGGGAACGTCCGCTGAATTCGAACAGCGGAAGGACGCCGCCAGGACAGTCAGGTCGGTAAGAAGCCAGTTCATGCAGTGACGGCTCACGGATTCACCATAGCAGGAGGGCTTCACTATCCCGCTGGGTCGGATCAGGAAGGGGGCCTGACGGGATCCCATCAGGCCTCGTCAACGGATCGCCGTAATTACGGTGAGAGAATCTCTCGAACCCCGGTGGAGCCAAAGAAGCCCTGCTCTCGGAGCGTGGGAAACCAGGCCTGGGCAAACTCCTTCAACTCCTGTTTCAGCGCGGGCACGACGTGGGTACGTCTGCCCGCCTCGTCGTACCGATAGACGTCTTGCACGATCCCCAGGTAGTCGTTCCGGAAAGACACCGGTTCGGCTGCCAGGCCGTCGAGTAAGTTGTGAAACAGGAACACGATGTCGGGATCTCGCATCAGATCGCCGTTCTGTTCCCCGTACTGATGAGGTGGACGGCCCCTACCCAAGGGCAGCACAATGCTGTAGGGGGTATCTAGTATTCACCACTAGAAGGAGGGAGCCATCCATGGAGAGCATCAGCATCATCGGACTTGACCTGGCGAAACGAGTGTTCCAAGTACACGGGATCAATGCCCAGCAGGAAGTCGTGGTGCAAAAACGGCTGCGGCGCAATGAAGTGGTAGCCTGGTTCGCGACCATCGCGCCATGCCTAGTGGGCGTCGAAGCGTGTGCGACGGCTCATTACTGGGGGAGAGAATTGAGCAAACTTGGGCATCAGGTGAAACTGATCCCTCCCGCCTATGTGAAGCCCTACGTCAGACGGCAGAAGAATGACCGTGCTGATGCCGCGGCTATCTGTGAGGCGGTGAGTCGTCCCACCATGCGCGTGGTCGCCGTCAAGACCGTGGATCAACAGGCCGTGCAGGTGCTGCACCGGTCACGAGAACTGCTGATCCGACAGCGGACGCAGGTCGGGAATGCGCTGCGAGCTCACCTCGCCGAGTTTGGGTTGGTGTTTCCACAGGGGAATGGAGGGTTGGCGCTGGCGATTCGGGCGATACACGAGAGGTCGGATGGAACGATTCCCACGTTGGCCTACGACACGCTGCGAGCGCTGGTTGAGCAGATCGACGCGTTGAAGAAAGCGGTCACCGGGTTAGAGCACCAGATGCTGGCCTGGCATCGCACTACCGCGGACAGTCAACGGTTGGCCACCATTCCAGGGATCGGGGTGGTGACCGCGTCTGCCGTCCTGGCGGCAATCGGCACTGGAAAGCAATTTCGGTCAGGCCGGGAGTTTGCCGCATGGATCGGGTTGGTCCCACGCCAGCATTCCAGTGGAGGCAAAGACCGGCTGGGGCATATTTCCAAGCAAGGCAATCACTATTTGCGGCAGCTGCTCGTTCTAGGAGCCACGGCGCAACTCCACGGTCAGCGACGGGAACGAGCACCGGGCGGCGCGTGGTTCGATGCGCTGTTGAGGCGCAAGCCAGGACGAGTGGCGACCGTGGCGCTGGCCAACAAGATGGCGCGTGTGGCCTGGGCCGTGTTGACCAAGGGTGGGAGCTATCGACCGTTGGGAGAAACGATGCCTGAAGGTGATGGAATGGTGGCAGCCTGAGGTCACGGGCATAAAAACGGCGTGTCGCGGAGTGGAACTCGCCGCACGACGGACAGCAGAAGTGTCAACGGAGATGATGACGAAGACAACCGGAGTGTTACCGCATATCGGATAAAACCGTCCTGTGCCAGGCGACCATGATCGCGGCGTACTGATTGGTGTTCGATAGGCGGATCTCATCAGGGCCAGTTGCCACCCTGCGGCACTGCTGCAGATGGTCAGGCGACATCAACAGGCCGGACACATGACTGCAACACCTGCGTTGATCTTTCCGTCCCATTTCCTCTTGACACATCGGGGGCCGTCCACACATGGCACAAGGACACCAGCCGGTGTCCATCTTCACTTGATCCAATCTCCTCGATCGAGAGTGGCATGTACTCTGGTACGGTGATCCGCACCGCGCGTGCACCGTTGAGTAATAGATTCAGATTCGTCGCAAATGTTCGATACAGTTTCATCTTCCGTTTCCTTTCTTCGGGTGAAGGAAGCCCCCGGCGCGCGGGCCGGAGGCTTCCTCACGGCGGTCAGCGACCCAACCGCTCCGCGATCCAGACCTTCGCCTGTTGGGCGACGACCACGAGCGCGTCAAGGTCCGCGAGACCGAAGGACTCGGAGTCCTTCAACATCCCATCAGATGCCTTGTACGAGCGGGCGACGGTCACGTTGTAGAACGGGCCTTTCAGGCCCTCGTTCTTCCAGATGCTCGCCTTGATGCTGCTGCATCGCAGCGTGGTGACCGGCTTGGGTTTGTGTGCTTGAGGTGCCATAGTGTTGTCTCCTTTAGTTTAGAGTTGATGTGTTGGCCTCTCACGAGGAGGGGGAGGCCACACAGCGACGACAAAGGAGACAGAGAGGCCGCCGCCACCTGGCGGGCCGGCGGGCGCGAGGCGGAGGAATGCCCGCGCAAAGGAGCCGCCTCACAGGCGGCGCGCGGGCATGATCGACGCAGCCCGCCGGAGGAAAGCCAGGGCGACGGCCGGATGCGCACAGGCACCGGACCTGAAACCACAAGCTGGTCTCCCGCTCATCGGGACAAGCAGTGTGGCTCAGATGGAAGACACGAGGCGAGAAATTCCTGTGCTCATTTGATCAGGAGCATGGGCAGGCTCGTCAATGCGGATGATGGCCAGAAGCTCGGCTTCGATGCGATCTTGAGCTTGATGCGGGCGTAGGCCATCAGGTGGCCGAGCATATGTTACGGGACTCGCTGAACCCAGTGGAATGCTGAACCGCTCTCGCGTGGTTGCCGGCGAAACACCATCATTGTGGTGAAAGAAGGGGTCAGAATCAGAGATGAGCGGCGTAGCGACGAAGCGCCGCGACGAATTGTGTTAAAGACTGGCGTTCAAGCGTGTCGAGGTACTGGGCCGTGGTCTTGGGAGGATGTTTGAGCCTCGCCCGATGCGTTCTGGCAGCGGAACAGACGAGGCTTGGTGCCAGATTGAAGAGGTGTAGCAGAAACTCATCGGGGTGTTGGGACGTGATGCCGTATTTCTGGAGTTCCTTGTCGGGAAAATCCGTGAGATTGTAGGTGACAATCACATCAGCCCTCCCGCGAATAGCGGCCGCCAAGACATGCCGATCATTCGGGTCTGGCAGGGTGAGGGAGGGAATCAACTCCTCAAAATCCTCAACGAGGCAGTCCCGAGCATGCAGATCCATGAGGTCTCTCGTGCGACGGAGCTGCGCGGCAGTGAGATCTGGTCGATCCTCCAGCACCGCACGTATCCACTCCTCATGAATGTGTGAGGACCATTTGGCGCGAAACAAATCGGTTATAGCCAATTCGAGGAGCAGATCGCGGAGCGGTGCGGGATACAACACGCAGGCATCGTAGAGCGCGGTGAAGGTGGCCACTTTCAATAGCCCATCTTCAGTGCCTGCGCGTCTTGGGTCAGTTGATCGAGGGTCGCACGGCGATCCGCGTCGATCTGATGTTTGTAGCGCATGAGATCCGCGAAGAGAATACGCCGATGGGTGCCCACCTTGCGGTAGGGGATTTTGTGCTCGTCTAACAGATTCACGAGGAAGGGACGGGACACATTCAGCATGTCGGCGGCTTCTTGTGTCGTAAGTTCGGCATGGACCGGAATCAGTGTGACGGCATTGCCTGCCGACATTTCGTCAAGAATGGTGAAGAGGAGTCGCACAGCCGAAGGAGGCAAAAAGAGACGTTCAGGGGTTTTCCGCTTCTGAATAATCTGAACGTGGAGATCCAGGGACTGGCCTTGATGCGAGGCCAAGGCATGGAGCGCTTTCTTCGCGAGCGCGGCATCCTCCGCCGTCGGTACAATCGGTTCTCTGGTCGACGTAGTCATGGATTCGCTCCTCTCTTCTCTGAAGGCAGTATAGCAGCCAATCGCAATAAACGCAACAAACGAAACATCCGCAATAATGCGGGGTTCTGTCGCTGCGCGGTTTGTTCAGACCGCACGACGCGAAGCTGGCGGTTCCTCGCCCCCGTAATGGTGCCCGTAACTCTGCTCCTCGATCACCATCGAAGAGCCGAACCAACCATGAACGGACTCAGACACCGGACTCGCACACCGACCTCTTCTCACCATCGTGTTGCGCCCCTCACCCACGCAGGGGCGCAACAGAATCTCCCAGTCTGTGGCAAAGCACGGCTGCAAGCGTGACACTGTCCACAGTGGCGCGGTTGCCACGGGCGTGCCACACCCTCAATGGGCGACGGCTTCTCTTTTTGGCACGGTCGAGTCGCGTGGCGCGACACGACGGTGCCGGACCCCACGTGGCACGGCGTCTCCCGACGCGGTGCCTCAGAGGTGTGGCTGCCGAAGCCCTTCGCCCAGCAAAGACCAGCGACATCTCAGTGCCACTCGTTCGACACTCGGCTTTGTCCGCCTCCCCTACTTTTTCGGTATGGTGAAAAATTCTGGACCCTCTCATAAGTGCCATTCTCGAGAGCTGTGCCAAGGTGGTCGGTCGGCGCACTGGACACCAGTGGTAGAACATGAAGAAAAGGCCTGTCTGAAATGCCATGAATAATCTTTTGACAATGGATGAGGCCGCGAAGTATTTAGGAATCTCAAAATTGACCCTGTACGGGTGGGTCTCCGCAAGAAAACTGGGGTACGTCAAAATCGGGCGTCTGGTGAAGTTCAAGCAAGCTCAGTTGGACGCCTGGATCGATCAGCACACGATCACACCACGGAGAGACAGCCATGGGACTCACTAAGCGGCGCGATAGTTACTATGTCGAGTTCCGGGTGATTGAAAGTGCAAACGGCAAATCCTGGAGCCTCGCGAGTGGCGTTCCTGGTGCCAGAAAAAAGCGATGGAAAGTGGGGTGCCTGAACAAGACGATCGCGCGCGAGATGGAAGCCGCGATCAAAACTCGCTTGCTCTTGGGTCAGGAGAAAACCGAACAGGCCAAGCCGATTCTGTTCAAGGAATGGGCAGCGGCCTACTTGAACCTCGAATCAATCAAGACCCTCCGCAGCTACCAAGATCGACTCGAGATCATGGAACGGCAGCTGATCCCCTTCTTCGGCGGAAAGGTCTTAACGGAGATCAAGCCTCATGACGTCGAAGCCTTTCGCGCACAGCGGAAGAAGAAGGACGGAACAAAGCCGAGTATTCAAACCGTGAACAATGACCATGTTGTCCTCAAGCACTGTCTGAACGTGGCAATCCGACGAGGGCTCTTACAGATCAACCCCGCCACTAGGGTTCCACTTCCTGATCCACAGAACGCCAGAGATCGAGTATTAACTGAAGAGGAATGGAGCAAACTCTACGGGGCTGCAAAGGGACATCTCAAGCCTGTCCTCTTACTCGCCTATCAGCTAGGCCAAAGATTTGGTGAGATTGTCGGTCTGACCTGGGACCGGGTTGATCTGAAGAGAGGCTTCATTACACTTCGTAGTCAGGATACGAAGACGAAGAAGCCTCGGCAAGTCCCCATGACTCCAGATATACGAATGGCCCTTCAACGCCTGGCGAAGGTCCGTTCACTCTCAACACGTCATGTCTTTACATTCAGAGGCAAACCGATACAACGCATCAGCCGATCTTTTCGGACGACATTAAAGGACGCCGGAATTACAGACTTCCGGTTCCATGATCTTCGGCATTGTGCCTCTACTAACTTGCGCCGGGCAGGAGTCGACACAGCGACGGCGATGAAGATCGTGGGGCATAAGTCTGAGAAGATGTGGAAGCGTTACAATGCAATTGAGGAACGCGACTTGGTTCAGGCAGCGCTGAAAGTCCAAAAATATCTCCAAGAGAACACGCCGGGAACACTTGACCCCAAGACCGAGAGTCTGTAAAAGTGTAAGTCATTGATATTTGGCCTTGCCCCCGTAGCTCAGTTGGATAGAGCAGCGGTTTCCTAAACCGCGGGTCGCACGTTCAATTCGTGTCGGGGGCACCAATCCATCTCCACCTCAACCGGGACTGCTCGGGCCACTCGCTCGCCACGC